>Ga0070734_10003253_pt1 | contig 17397 bp, 11 predicted proteins | sample Coa_R1_8_FD_66444 | JGI IMG/M metagenome (GOLD analysis project Ga0070734, IMG submission 66444) | Surface soil microbial communities from Centralia Pennsylvania, which are recovering from an underground coalmine fire - Coalmine... | ecosystem: Environmental > Terrestrial > Soil > Unclassified ... | reverse complement strand
GATCTTCTTATTCATTTCTCGCCCGCCTCTCGTCTTCTCCTCTACCCTTCGCCGGTTCTTCACATCTGCTTCCCCGTACGCTCCCTGGCTTCTCATGGAATTCTAATCAAGCCAGGGTATTCTCGGACTTGGCGCACATTCGGTTGAGGATAGAATGGAAATGCTCCCCTGAGTTCGGTTCGCCGGGGGCCACGATGGCGAAGGATTCTCAACAACCTCAGGAGAATCGATCCAGTCCGTCCAAAACCCTGCCCGGCCCATCTTTCCCATGAGTTCGACCGTCTAAGTATGTGGCCGTGGTGACTCCTGGTGTGGTCGGGCAGGACCACCATGCTGTGGTTTACGCGCGGTGCCCAGACCGAAGATCGGTCGCAAACCGCGAGGCGCGGGTCCTCTCCCTCTGTCGCGAGTCGGAGCCGCCGGGCCAATCTCTGGCCGACCAACCTCTGGGCAGATCGTCGAGATCGGTCCGAGGAACAGGAGGGAGGCATGAGCGACGACTTGGTCACAGCTATTATTCCTACGTTCAACTACGGTCGCTTCGTGACCCAAGCCGTGGATAGTGCGCTGGCCCAGTCTTACCGGAACCTTGAAATCATGGTCGTGGACGACGGCAGCGACGATGATACCCGCGAGCAACTGGCACCATACGGCGAACGCATCCGCTATCTCTACCAGAAAAATCAGAGTGTCGCAGCTGCCCGCAATACCGGCATCCGCGCCGCCACTGGCAATCTGATTGCTTTCCTGGACGCCGACGATATCTGGCATCCGCAGAAGATCGAGCTTCAGATGCGCTGCCTGGCCAATCATCCCGAGGCGGGCATCGTGGCAGTGGACCGGCTTCCCGAAGGCGCCGTCAGCTGGCCTATGCTCAATGGATCAACCCACTTGAAAGCACGTTCGATCACCGTAGACGAGCTGGTTCTCCGGCCGCTGTTCGCTCCAAGCGGAGTTCTGGTGCGCAAGCAGTGCTTCGAGGTGGCCGGCTACTTTGATCCCGAGTTCCGCAACGCAGAAGACTACGACATGTGGATCCGGATCGCTTCCCACTTCCCCATCGTAAAACTAGAGATTCCGCTGTGGTGGTATCGCGTCCACGGATCGAACAAGTCGCATATTCCGGCGCGTCAAGAGGCGGCGGCACTGAAAGTGTTGGACAAGACCTTTGCCAAGAGCAGTCCCCTGCGGAACCGGTTCCTCCTTCGGCAAAAGGCCTACAGCTACGCGGCCTACGCTGCCGCCCAGAATTTTACCTCCGTGGGGAGAGAGCTTCCCGCATCGATGCGGATCCTTCGCTCCGTACTGCTTTGGCCATTGCCGTATCGGCGCCAGGAGGTAGCGACTTCGCTGGCCCGTCCGAAGAAACTGCTCATCGCGCTGCTGCGCATGCTGCGCCTCATGCCCCGAGCCGCTCCGCGGATCAGTGCCAATCCTCCCAACCTGCCTCAGCCCTCGCCGCACCGGGAAGCGGTTCAGAAAAGCACCATGTGAGCTGGTCCCTCACCGAGGCGACGGGTGTGCGCACCGCCGACTGGATTGGCCGCGGCATCCAGGTCGACGATCCTGGCAACGCCTACATGGCTACGGTCATCGATAATGGCGGCGGCGGGAACATGGCCTTGTTTGAAGTGGGTCCGACCGGCGGGACGGGATTGGATCGCCAGGGCAATGCCTTCGGCGCCAAGGATGACCAGAACCGTGGCCTGGTGCTGGATACGACCAACGGGGTTGTATACATGGTCGGGTTCACCAATTCGCCGGCTCTCAACTTAACCGCGAGTAGCATTCAACCCGCATACGGAGGCGATCCCTACGACGGCGTGATCATCCAGGATCGGCTGGTGTAGGCGGGGTCACGGTTATTTGCCGCGGACGTCGGCCACGCAGCAGTGAAGCGACAGCTGCGATGGCGCACATCGCGGCAGAAACGGCAAACGCCCACCGCAAGCCGGTCATGAATGGTTCGGCGATCAACTGTGGAAAGAATTCTTGGCCAAGCAGCTTGGCCCGGGCGTGGTGCGGGATCTGGGAAAGCATGTCCTTGGGCACGAGCGAACCCATTGGGTTGTATCCCAGGAATGCCGCAAACAAGGCCGCCGTGGGCGGGACGTGCGCCACCTGTGTAGCCGCGGCCGCGGGCAGTCCTTCCCGTTCGAGGCCGCCGGCCAAGACAGGAGGCAACTGCCGGGCGAGGGCAACGATGACAATGCTGAAGAACAGTCCGATGCTCAGTAGCATCGCCGCATTCTGGAAGGTGGCGCGCATCCCCGAGCCGGCGCCACGGTGCTCGGTTGGCAGACTGTTCATGATCGCGCTGGTATTGGGGGCTGCGAACATCCCCTGCCCAACACCCAGCACCACCAACCAGCCAGCGAACCAGACATACGTAAAATTGGCCGGCAACGTCATCATCCCGGCAAAGCCGGCCACGTTCAGTAGCATTCCCCCGGTCGTCAACCCCCGCGAACCAAGGCGGTCGGACAGCCAGCCACAAACGGGCCCGGCCACCGCGAAGCCGACCAGCATCGGAATCATGTAGATCGCTGCCCACAACGGTGTCTCCTCGTAGGAGTAGCCGTGCAGCGGTAGCCAGATGCCTTGCAACCAAATGATGAGCATGAACTGCAACCCGCCCCGGGCCAGTGAAGCCAGGAAATTGCTTGCGTTGGCCGCCGTGAACATGCGGATGCGGAACAGCTCCAGCCGAAACATCGGTTGGGAGACGCGGTGCTCCACGGCGACAAAGGTAGCTAGCAGAGCCAAGCCCAACACCACTCCGCCGATCACGGTGGGATTGGTCCACCCCATCGGTTCCGCTCCGTAGGGCTGAATCCCGTAGGTGATCGCCAGGAGAAGGATCGTGAGCCCCACGGCGAACAGAACATTGCCCACCCAGTCGATCTGTGGATGTTGCGCCGGCCGAGCGGTTTCGCGCAGCTTCCTATATGCCCACACGGTGCCGAACGCTCCGACAGGCACGCTAATCAGAAACACCAGCCGCCAATGGATCGTCGCCAAGACGCCGCCAAGGATCATGCCGGCGAGCGAGCCGACGATGGCCGCAACCTGGTTGAACCCCATTGCCATGCCCCGCTCGTTCGACGGGAACGCGTCCGTCAAGATGGCGGCACTGTTGGCGAAGAGGAAACTGGCACCCAGGCCTTGCACGATGCGGTAGAGGATCAACTGGAGCGCCGCGGTGTTCCCGGAAGCCGGCGTGAGGGTCAAGAGGAGGCTGCCCAGCGTGAACACCGCGAAGCCCAAATTGTACAGGCGCACCCGGCCATACAAATCGGAAATGCGCCCGCACGTGACCAGCAGGCTCGCTGTCACCACCATGTAGCCGAGGAAGAGCCAAAGAAAATAATTCGTTTCTGCCGGCGCCAAGGGATCGACACCGATACCCTGAAAAATTGCCGGCATGGCGATCAAGACAATGCTGGTGTTGGCGAAGGCCATGAATACGCCGAGCGTTGTGTTCGACAGCGCGATCCATTTGTAATCGAGCTGGGGTCGGGCCACCGTGGTTGAGCGGACACGCGCACCGGCAATCGACGGGCGCCAGTAGCTCGGCGCCGGGTTGCGGGGAGGATTCACGGGACATCCCTCCTGGGCGGCTTGGGTGCCGCTGGGCACACAGTGAACATCCGCTTCTTGACGTGGTGGTACATGGTAAGCTCTTCCGAAGAAAGAAAAGCCCAACGCGGGGAAACCCGACCCCTGAATCAGCGCGCGGGAGCGCCTCGAGGAGAGAGAAAACTCTGCAAACGCGATGCCGCCGGTGGGAATGGCGTGCGGAAGGTGGATGCTGGGGGAAATCTGCTTGCCGCCTGCGACAAACAAGAGGGGAGTTTATATTTCGGCGAAATACTCATCGGAACCAATGAGGATCGCGCTTACCGTTTCATCGGGTACACCGCGCTGGAGCAAATTCGTGAACGTATCGAGGCCACTCGGATCGGGCGACCGATGCAGGAAGTTCGCGTACAAGACCTCTGTCTCGAGTTGATCCGATTCCAGACTGGCGAGAATGGCCGCGGCGACCGCCGACCGAGAAGTTCCACCAGCCAACGCTTGTCCCCAGCTTTGCGCTCCACTGGAGTCGATCGGGCGGTGGAGAGTGAGCGGGTAGATCGCCTGTAAGAAGCCCGTGTTGCTTCCGCCTGCGATCTTCAGGTACTCGTCCGAGCCGAGAAGGAAGGCCCCCACTTGCTCTGCCGTTCCGCCCTGGTTCAAGAAATTGGTATAGGTGGCATTCCCTGAGTCATCGGGCGATCGTCCCAGAATCCGGCGATAGAGGTCGGTCACCACCAGCTTGTGATACTCATCGCTGCTTTCAATCTGCTGCACGATTTGCATCCGGGAAACCCCGCTTTCCAATAGGCCGGAATAATGGGCCAGGCCCGCGGAATCGACGGGGCGCTGGAGCAAATCCGGAAAGACCTGCGCGACGAAAAGCTGGTTCGGCGTTAAGCTGGAAATGCCCGAAAGGAAGTAACGGGCTACCGTGAAAGAAGTGTGCCCGGCAATCGTGGTCGTGCCAACGATGAGGATCCTGCCATCGGACTGAAGGGCGAAATCCGCGTTCGCAAAATCAGGCACGACGGTGGCGGAGCTTCCCAAGCGTACGTCCAGTGTCCCGTTGGATTTGAGCACCATCTCTCCCGATAGGATGCCGCGCGCCGGCGTGAACACATTTCCTCCGAGAATGATCCTGCCGTCGGGGGCGATGGCAACGCGGCCTTGGGCAAAAATCGGCAGGGTCCGACCGTTAATGCCAAAGAATTCGTCGAGGCTGCCATCCGGATTAAAACGGGCCGCGGGGGAACCGATCACGATTTTGCCGTCCGGCTGCACAGCAATCCCCGGAGTTTGCGCCCCGGGAGAGATCGTCACCATCCCGGTGGTACCGAAGCTCGTATCCAGGCTGCCGTCCGAGTTGTAGCGCACCAACAGAGGCGGATTCGCGGAGTTCGAGTCTTGATGGCCGAGGACGATGATCTTGCCACGGCCCTGGAGCGCGACACTTCCAATTGTGAAATCAACGGAAACCACCCCGTTGGTGCCAAAGGCGGTATCCGGACTGCCGTCGGGGTTGAGCCGTTCGATCTTCGATGTTCCGACGACGACGATCTTGCCATCGGGCTGAAGCGTAAGATTGACGGCACCAAGGGAAGTCAGATCTGCTTGAAACGTAGCATCGGCGTTGCCATCAGTCTCGTAGCGCTTGAGATGATTCCCAACCAGGACCAGAAATTTGCCATCGGACTGGACAACCAGTGCGCTTGGGGCGGCGGAGAATAGACCGTTGGCGATCTCGGCATCGGCGAATTGTCCCGCATCTCCGAAGCTCGCGTCCAGCGTTCCGTCGCTGTTGTAGCGTGCCACGGCCAAGCTGGTCGGGAAGCTGCCGGCGACCAGGATCTTGCCATCCGGTTGGATAGCCACTCGGCTGGCCGTGGCATTCACACTGCCTGTAAAGCCCCCGGTAATCTCTTTGCCGCCGGTGCCGAAGGCGCTGTCCGGGCTACCGTCGGGATTGAAGCGGGCCAAGGCAAACTGGGTCAACGAAGAGCCGTACGAAGTTCCTATTGCCACGATCTTACCGTCAGGCGCCACGGCAAGCGCGAGCGGATTATACCCTGCCAGAACGCCCACGTCCGCCGAAGCTTTCCCCTGCGTGCCGAAGGTCATGTCCGCACTGCCGTCCGGGTTCAAGCGTAGCACCGTCAGTGCTTCCGATGGCGCTTGCAAAACGGTAAGGAGGTCGATCTTGCCATCCGCCTGGATCACGAAGGGGCCGAATTGAGAAACGGGTTGATTCAGGGCCGAAGTTGAAAAGCCACTGTCAATCGTGCCGTCCGGATTCAAGCGGACGAGCATGGTAAAGCTTTCGTAGGGCACGCCGGTCTGAGTGTAGGTTGCGAGGGTCAGGATTTTGCCATCGGGCTGGACGCCAACGCGGCTGAAGCGGTAGGCCGAGCCCACGCCAAGCAGCCCATCGAGGCTGCCATCTGCGTTGTAGCGAATGACCGCAGCGCCGCCGGCGACCACAATCTTGCGATCGGGTTGAAGCGCGACATTGCCTGCCTGTAGGTTTGCGGTAATCGCCTTGCCAGCTGCGCCAAACGTCGGATCGAGACTGCCGTCCGAAGTGTAACGGACAACCGCCACATTGCCCGTCGCGGCATTGCCGGCCACGACGATCTTGCCATCGCTCTGAACGACTACGCCCGTGGCCGAGGAAATTCCGCTGCCGATATCCGTATGAACCACGCCGCCCTTGCCGAAGGCCGAATCCAGGCTGCCGTCGGCGTTATAGCGAACGACGGCAAACGTGCTGGAACCTTGGATGGCAGGGTTGCTGGGATCGGCGCCTACGAGGATGATTTTCCCATCCTGCTGGAGCGTCAGGTCGGTTGGGCCGTTCGAGGCTGCGAAAAACGTGTTCGTGACTCTGCCGCCGGTACCAAAGCTTGCATCCGGACTGCCATCCGTGTTGTAGCGGCCCAAGAGGGACCGGAATGTCCCGGTATCACCTGCCGAGCCGGCGACGAGAATCTTGCCATCGGGCTGAATGATGGTTGCCTTGGCGACCGCCGCGATCATCTGTCCGACGAAATCGGTCAATACCTTGCCACCCACGCCGAACGTCGGATCTAGATCTCCCGCGTTAAGGAGGGTCCGGGGTTCCAATGCTTCTAAGTTCAGCCGGGGTGCGCAGAACCGCGCGGTCCTCCGAACTGCCGCTGAACGATCCAAATGCCCAAAGCAGCGCCCTACCCTCACATACCAAAATCCAAACATGATTCACCTCAACTTCAGATCTGTGACCCATACTCCGGCGAAGTCAGGAGCAACCCGGTCACTTGTTCCTGACTCATACCACCTTCCAGCAGGCTAACGAAGCTATTCAGCCCGCCTGGATCGGCGTTGCGATGGAGCAGGTGGTGGTAGAGCATCTGGACTTCCAGCTGGTCTGATTCAACACTCGCCAGGACTGCTGCCGCAACCGCGGAGCGTGTGAGTTTTCCGGATTGTAAGGCCTGGCTCCAATCCTGAGCGCCCGCGGCATCGATCGGCCGGTGCAGCGCGATTTGGTAGAGCGCCGGGAGGAAACCGGCGTTGAGGTCGTTGTTGTGGGCCGCAAAGAATTCGTCCGAGCCCAGGAGCATGGCTTCCAGGTTCTCCGCCGTGCCGCCATTACCCAGGAAATCTACCCACGTGGTCATGCCTCCGTTGTCCGGATCACGATGCAGAACCAGCTGGTAGAGGTTCTTCACGATCCGGGTCCGGTACTCCAAACTACTCTGAATTCCCTGGATCACTTGCAACCGTGATTGACCCTGATCCAGCAATCCCGACCAAAGCGCCAAGCCCGACGGGTCGGCGTTCCGCCCGAGCAGATCCACGTACACCTGAGAAACAAAGCGATGATTGGGGCTGAGCTTGGAGGGTCCCGTCATGAGGTAGCGTTCAACGGCAAAGGAAGTCAGGCCATTTGTGTCGTTGGCGTTGCCTGCCAGCACCACTTTGTCATCGGCCTGAACCGAGATGGAGGCCAGGCTGAGATCGGTGGTAATCTGTGCTCCCGCACCAACAGTAAAGTCCGGATTGCCATTCGGTCGGAAGACGACCAGCTGCGTGGGATTTGCGACCACCCAGACCACGATCCGCGTATCGGGCAGGAGGGCAAGGGCGACCTGCACAGAGGTACTGGCGTTTGGATTGTAGGATACCTGGCCGTCTACACCGAAGGTCGTGTCGAGACTGCCGTCGGGGTTGATCCGCTCCAGAAGCGAACTACTCCCGAGGACGATCTTGCCGTCTGATTGGATGGTGAGTGCGTTGGCGGTTACAGCCAGCTTCACTTCGCCGCCGGAGCCGAACGTGGGATCCAGGCTGCCATTCGTGTTGAAGCGCACCAACACATGGGGGATGTACCTCCCGGTTCCGACGGCAACAACCTTGCCGTCGGGCTGAACTGCGATGCCGCCGGCGGCGAACGTTGGATCGACCGCCGTGCCGCCGATGCCGAAGTTGAAATCGAGGCTTCCATCTGGATTGAAGCGCTGAAGGCCAATGAGGACCTTGTCATCGGGCGCCACGATGGGTTTTTGAGGACTACTCAGATACTCGGTCGCGAAGGTTGGGTCCGGACTGCCGTCGCCGTTATAGCGCTGGAGGAGAGTACCGGCAACAATGATCCTGCCATCCTTTTGAAGCGCGAAACCCTGATTGCTGGGGACTGTAATCATGCCGGCCGTGCCGAAGCTTGGATCGAGTGTCCCGTCGGGGTTGTAGCGGATTAAGACTGCGTTGCTTCCCTCGGTGCCCCCGGCCAAGAGCTTGCCATCGGGCTGCACGACCACCTCATTGGCACTGCTGAAGAGCGTGCCGATGAAGCCAGCCGTCATCACACTGCCATTGGTTCCGAACCCGGTATCGATGCTGCCGTCGGGGTTCAAGCGTGCCACGCCGAACGGCGAAAGGAGCGCGACGATTTTTTGATCGGGTTCCAGAGCGAGCGCAGGAGGCTGACCGAAATTACGCGGAAAGGTCGTGTTGACCTGGCCATTCGTGCCAAAAGTCGGATCCGGGCTCCCGTCGGCGCTAAATCGAGCCAACGCGAGGACCATCTGTGAGTTTATAAAATTATCTCCGGAGACGATAACCTTGCCATCTTGTTGAAGTGCTAAAGGTGCCAAACCTTCATTGGGCCCACCAAGTCTTCCCACATTGACGATGAAGACCTTGCCGGCGCTCCCGAAGCCGGTATCGAGACTGCCGTTGGTGTTGAAACGTTCCAGGACGAGAGTTCCTGACCCTTCGAGCGCAAGGAGTTTCCCGTCCGGCTGCACAACGACAGGGCCCGAAGTCAGGTCGGTGTTGACAGTTCCGCCCTGGCCAAAACTTGGATCAAGTTGGCCGTCCGGGTTGAAACGCAACAGAATCTTTCCGCTCGCCACGACGATCCTGCTATCAGTCTGAATAGAAACCGTGGCGGTAAGGGCATCTATGCCGTGAGTCACGGTCCCGTTCGTGCCGAAACTGTGATCGAGGCTACCGTCCGGGTTGTAGCGAGTCATGAAAACTTCGTAAATGCCTTGCGGACCGCCGGTAAAACCCGTGCCCACTTCGATGATCTTGCCGTCGGGCTCAACGGCCCCGTCATCGCCCGTTACGTACACCGCGAAGCTGGTGAGGACCCGGCCGCCCAAGCCGAACGCGGTATCGAGGCTGCCGTCCGGGTTATAGCGTTCCACGGCAAATCCACCGGAAGAGCTGCCGAACACAACGAGCTTGCCATCGGCTTGAAGGGCGAGACGCTGAACTGCACTATGAAACGACGTGGTGCTCGCTCTACCGGCTGAACCAAAGCTGGGATCCAGACTGCCATCCGGGTTATAGCGAGCGAGCAGGATATCTACCGCAGGGTCGGTACCGGCCACCACGATCTTGCCATCCGGCTGTGCGGCCATGGCCAAGGCGGTAGCGCTGACTGGGCCCTGAAAATTCATTACAACCTTGCCACCGGTGCCAAGGATCGGGTCCAAATCGCCGGCGCTGAGCAACGTTCGCCCTTCCAATTGCTCCAGGCGCGGCACCAGGAAATGCCTGCGGGATCGCAGCGGCGAACGCGGACGGCGGGTCCCAGCATTCTTCCATGCCTCGACCCAATGACCGGGGAACCTAATCATGACCGACCTCTGGAATCAGTCCAGCCGGCTTCAGATTGGACTTGGGAATTGGAAAGCACGCGAGCAGGACTGTGTTTTGTGACATCGGGGATGGTCCCGGAGCAGTTTGACGCAATGGCACAGTTTCGGTGCACGGTTCTCATAAGTGAGCAAATTTGAGGCCAGTTACGTTCGACGGAACGGCCTCCCTGCCGCTCCGTCAGCCAGCTAGTGCCGCCTGTGTTGCCCAAGTGTGCAGGGGGAGAGACTTCCATGCCGCTGTCCACCCAGGCTCCGCCAAACCACAAGCGCTACAGCTGGAGATTTCCGCGATGCCGTGCGGCGAACGATTTGCTTGTGAGCACTCGCTTTACAAGACGATTGCCGAAGGGAAAAAGTTGAGTCCCGATCAGAATATTCTGCAAATCCGGCACCCGCCGACCCCGTGGCCAAAAAATCGTGAACGAAATCGGCCGCCGAACCGCACTATTAACAGCGGAAGCCCTGGATGTGCCCCGACTGAATCGCGGAGACCCAACTATGCGGTTGACCCTACGGACCTTGCTCGCTTACCTCGACGATGCCCTGGAGCCGGCCCAGGCCAAGCTCATTGGCCAAAAGGTGGCCGAAAGCGAAGCTGCTCAGGAACTGATCGGCCGCATCAAGCAAGTCACGCGCCGCCGGCGTTTGACAACGCCGCCGCTGACCGGACCGGGAGCCAAGTTCGATCCCAATACCATCGCCGACTACCTCGATAACGTCCTGCCGGCCGAACAGGTCGCACAACTCGAAGAAACCTGTCTGGCTTCGGACGTGCATTTGGCCGAGGTGGCCGCCTGCCATCAGGTGCTCACGCTCTTCCTGGGCGAGCCTGCCCTTGTTCCACCCACGGCACGGCAACGCATGTACGGCTTGATCAAGGGCCGGGAGTCGATTCCAAACCGCAAGGTCGCCGCGCCCGCAGCGGCCACCGCGGAAGGGATCGGTGAAGGCCAGGAAGAAGAGACGTTGCTGGGTCTGCCGCTGTTTCGCCGCGGCGGAGATTCGCTTCAGTGGCTGGTGGTGGGGACCGCACTGTGTCTCTTGCTCGGGGCAGGGATCACGATCTGGATGGCCGTTGCCTCTCCCTCCCGGCTGACCATCCCGCCCAAACGGGCCGTCGAGGAAACCCCGACGAAGGTGGCTGCGGCGGATTTCACCACGACGCCGGAGCCGCGGCCTGTGGCCGAGCCGAGTCGAGAATTGTTGCCGGCTCCGAGAGACGCCGCCCCCGTCGGCACGGAGCCGGCGACCGGAGAGAACCAGCAGCCCGCACCGAAACCGGAAACGCCGGCTGAGCCACCCGCCAAACCGAAGCCTTCGGTGCCGCAACCAGTCAGCGCCCCCAGCACCCAGCGGGCCGAGCTTGGAAAGGCGAACCTGGCATCGCCGGCCGTCCTCCTGGAGCGGCCGGCCGACCGGGAAACCTGGCAGCGGCTGAAGCCGCAAAGCCGGATCGCTTCCACCGACTATCTCGTGAGTCTGCCGGGCTACCGAAGTGAATTGCGCATGGACAGCGGGGCCCAGCTCGTGCTGTGGGGCAATCTGCCCGAAATCTCGCGGTTTCCCCCGGTGCTGGAAAGTGCGGTGATCCTCCACGTCAATCCCGATTTCGATCTCGATTTTACCCTCGACCACGGCCGGGTGGTCCTCTCCAATCACAAGAAAGAGGGGCCTGCACGGGTCCGCCTTCGTTTCATGGACGAAGTCTGGGACTTGACGTTGCCGGACGCAAGCACCGAAGTGGCCGCCGAGTTGGTCGGGCTCTGTCTCCCTTACAGCAAAGAACCCAGTGGCGGCGAATCCGAGCTGCATCTGGCGTTGCTCGGCCTCAAGGGGCAGGCTCAGGTCAAGGTCCGCTACGAACAGTATTTACTGCCCAGTCCGTCGATGCTCACCTGGGACAATATCGTCGGTGCTTCGCGGAGCCCGATGCCGTTGCCCCGGCTTCCCGACTGGTGGACGAGCACAGTCCCGCCCAAACTACAGGCCCCGCTGGAAGGGCTCAGCAATCGGCTCGCGCTCAAGAATATCGATGTGGGCATTGCCGAGGCCAAGAATTTCCCCGAGCCGGCCGCCCGTGTGCTGGCGCTGCGCTGCCAGGGAGCCTTGGCCAACTACTCCAGCTTGCTCGATTGCCTGGCCGACGACAAACATCCCGATCTGCGGACGGTGGCTATCGAAGAGCTGCGGCATTTGCTTGGCCTGGATGCCAAGAACGATGGGAAATTGCGCAAGGCGCTGGCACAGAAAAACTATTCGGACGCCCAAGCCCAAACCATTGTGCAATTGGTGCATGGTTTTTCGCGCGAGCAGTGGGCGGAGCCTTCGGCCCGATCGATCGCCGTGGATTACTTGATGCACGAAAAGTTGGCGATCCGGCAACTGACGCACACACTGCTGATGGCCCTGGAGCCCAGCGGTGCCAAGATCCCGTATGATCCGGCCGGTGATACCGAATCGCGCGAACGGGGCTATGAGGCGTGGAAGAAACTCGTGCTCGGTGGCAAGCCGGCCAAGTGAGGGATGGAGGAGCCATTGCCCGAATCGAACACGGAGGAGCGCGGATCCGATCCGCGCTGCTCCGCGTGCTCTTTTCTCAAGCTGCGGCGCGAGCTTCCGTCTCCGGACTGGGCAGCAGGATTATCCGCTGGAGTGCGGCGAAAGCATCGACCAGTCGATCAATCGACTCGGTTCGGTGATTGGCGTTGACCTGAACGCGGAGCACGCCGGCGTGATAAGGCACCGCCGGAAACGTCACCGACTGCACATAGAAGCCACGGTCAAACAGGAAACTGCCGGCATTCAGCGTATCTCCCTCATCACCCACCAGCACCGAGATAATTGGCGTCTCTCCGCCCAGGACCGTCAGGCCGAGCCGGCTAAATCCGTTGACTAAACGACGGCAATTACTTCGCAACTGGTCGCTCAAGTGCTCGTATTCCGGTGAGGCGAGGATTTCGCAAACTGTACACACCGCTTCCAGATAGGGCGGTGGCACCGGTCCGCCGAAAATGTAGGTATTCGAGCGCATCTTCAGGAGCAGCTGAAATTCTCGCGTGCAGCCGATGAAGCCGCCGGCACAGGAAAAACCCTTGGAGAGGGAGCCGATCACAAAGGTGTTGTCATAATTGCCCAGGGCATCCAGTACCGTGCCACGTCCCTGGCGGCCCAGGACCGCGGTGGCATGGGCATCGTCCACGTAGAGCACGGCCGCATAGCGTCGGGCCACGGCGTCCAGATCGGCCAAGGGCGGCAAGGCCCCGGTCATGCTGTAGACGCCATCGATCGCCACCACGGCAACGCGATACGGCTGGGCCGCGCGCAACACGCGCTCCAGATCGGCGGGATCGCAGTGTGAAAAGGTCACGACCCGCACCCCATTCGCCTTGGCGATCTTGGCCCCTTCCTGGATGGAGTTGTGGGCGTGCTCATCCACCACAAGCAAATCTTGCCGGCCGACCAGGCCCGGGATGGCTCCCATGTTGGCCAGCGTGACCGACGGATAAATCAGCGCGGCCGGCGTGCCGAGCCAGTGAGCGATTTTTTCCTCGGCCTCGATGTTGGCGCGGACACTGGCAAAGGCCCGTGATGCTCCGTTATGCGTGCCCCATTTGCGGACACCTCGGAGCAGAGCTTCCTGAACCCGCGAGTCTTGATCCAGGCCCAGAAAGCTATCGGAGCCAAAATTGACGACCTCGCGGCCATTCACCCGAATCGACCGATAAGGATTGATTTCTTCGACCACGAGGTCCTTGAGGTGGCTATGCGGGAAGAGTTCGCCGTAATGTTCGATGAAGCGGATCAAGCCATTCTGGCGAAGCACCTTGGCCAATTTCTGCATGGGAAGATCGGACATTCCTTATCCTCGAGCGGTTGGCTGCTGCCGAGTGTAGAGGGAGGCAATCCCCTCCTTCTTCCGCAGCTCGCACGATCAAAGCAAAAACGCGGCAAGTAGGCAATCGCAATCATGCTGGCCTGGCGGGAACGGCGAAGACCTGTTGACAAAGCTAGGGGGTTTACAGTACCAATCGGCACCGCAGTGTTCCTTGCACTCTGCCGGCTGGACGCGTGGTAAATGCGGCAAGCTGGGCAAGTGGTCGAGTTGTTCGGTCGCCTGGCTTGCGTTTCGGTCGCAAGCGGCAAAGGCCCTAACCCCTCTTTGGCCGCCGACGTGAAAGGATTCGTGTCGAGTGACGCCAATTCGAGATCCCTCCGCACCGTGTGCCGGGACGGCGATCTGCGCTGATGTGGTGGCGTCTGCCGGCATCCGGGTGACGATGGACCAGTTCCCGGACTTGCGGCAACGGCCCGGACCGGGGCTGGGCGCTGCTCTTCCCGCCAGCGTTCTCCGCCACGCCGACGAGCAAACCGTTGCTGGCCTGGCTGCCGTCCTGCATGCCATCCATGATTTCCAGATGGATGTTACCGACTTTCGCGATTGGGGAATCGTCGCCGGGCCGTGCTTTTTAGGGCGGGCCACACTGGCCGTCGCGTTGCAACGTTTGGCGGCCGAGGGCGCCTGGGGAATCTCTCCTCATTTCATTCCCCATCGTTCCCAGCACGCCGTGGCCGGAACCATCAGCCAGGTCTTAAAAATCGTCGGTCCCAATCTGGGCGCGGGTGGGGGACCAGGGAGCGTCGTCCAGGCCCTTCTGGCCGGCGCGGCTCTTCTCCAGGACAATCGTTTGCCCGGTGTCTGGATCGTGGCTACCGAATGGGAGCCGGAGGCGATTCCCGATGCCAACGGCGGCATTCCTCCCGAGGCCGTTTGCCATGCCGTGGCGCTGGCTGTGGTGGCGGCCCGACCCAGCTGGACAGGGATTCGGCTGCGCGTGCTGGCGCGCGGGACACGGATGGCCCCCGGGCAAAGCGTACAGACGGTGAGCCAATTGCAAGGGCTCCTAACCCCGGTGGTTGGGGATTATGCATTGCCTCACAAGGTCGTTTGGACCCTGGAGGGCGGTGGCTGGATGGAGTTTGGCCGGGGCGAGGGCGGGACGAACGGAACCCGGCCGGAGCGCGTGCACCGGGCAGAGGCACGGGTTCGCTTCGACGTTCAGCAAAGCGGGGCCGGCACGGAGAACAAACGGTGAAGCCACGGACCGCAGTCTGGATTACCGGCGTGGGAGCGATGACTCCCCTGGGGGACGACTACGAAGAGATTGCGGACAATTTGCTGGCGGGCCGCTCTGGGGTCCGCAGCGTGTCTGGCTTTGATGTCTCGCAACACCCCAGCCAAATTGCCGCCCAGATCGGCAAGATCCGCTGTGTCCCGGGCTGGGATCCGGCCGAATTCTACAGCCTGTTCCGGCTCGAGCAGCTTACCCTATGGTGTTGCTACGAGGCCCTCCGCGATGCCGGCTGGTGGGAACGGCGGGAGGAGCTTCGCGTCGGACTGGTGCTCGGCCTGGGAGCGGAGTGGCTGACCCTCTGGGATTCGGACGCGCACCGGGGCGGAACGAGCGTGTTCGGTTCTCAAGCGGACGCCGAACCATTGGCAAGCAGCACGCAGCGCAAGCTCCGGCTCAACGGGCCGGCTCTCAGTGTCGCCGCCGCCTGTGCCAGCGGGAACTATGCCCTGGCGCAAGCCCGTCGTTGGCTGGAGCTGGGCTGGGTGGATGTTTGCCTGGCCGGGGCATGTGATGCCGGCGTGACGGCGTTGGGCCTGGCGGGCTTTGGCAATCTCCGCGCCCTGTCGCGGCGGAATGATCAGCCCGAGGCAGCTTCGCGACCTTTCGATCGGGGCCGCGACGGCTTTGTCCTGGGGGAAGGGGGCGCGATCTTCGTGCTCGAAGCTGCCGAAACCGCCCGACGACGTTCAGCCCATGTGTATGCCGAGGTGGCCGGCTGCGGCGCCAGCAGCGATGCCCATAACATGGTCATTCCCAGCCCGGACCCCGAGCCCGCCACCGCCGCCATGCGCCAAGCGTTGGCCGACGCCGGAGTCGCGCCCGCGGAGATTGATTACATCAACGCCCACGCCACCAGCACGCCCGTCGGCGACATTGCCGAGACGCGTGTCCTTGAAGCCGTGCTAGGGCCCGCCGTCTGGAAGGTTCCCGTGAGTTCTACCAAGAGCATGACGGGCCATTGCCTGACGGCCGCGGCCGCGGTTGAAGCGTTGGCCTGCCTCATTGCCATGCAGCGCGGGGCTCTACCGCCGACCATCAACCTGGAGGACGCGGATCCAGACTGTGCCCTCTGCCACGTCGCCAATGAGGCCCGACCGCGGCCGGTTCGCGTGGCCGTCTCCAATTCGTTCGGCTTCGGCGGCAGCAACACCTGTCTGGTTCTCAAGGCGGTTTCGGGCTAGGTGGACAGTGGGCCCGTCGCGGACCCTCGGGGTTTGCGTCGATTGGTTTATTAGGCGGCCAGATCCTGCGGATCAGGCGCTTCGCAGAGCCGACTCTCTGCGAAGCGCAGACCCGTGGAGTCGTAAAACAGAATTCGGTTTTCTGGACCCGCCCACACGGCATGGGTCTTGAGGAGGCGCGGTCCTTGCACCTGAAACAGCAAACCGCATGGCTTGCCCGAACGCCGGATGACGGCCTGGTACAAGGGCGTCTGCTCGGGATCCAGGCGATCATGAGCACACAGCACCTGCACCACATGGGCGCGGAGGTTCTCCAACGTCGGCACGGAAACGAAGTGGATGTCCATGAGTGTGCGAATGAGCCTCCGCCGACTCGGCAGGAGGGGAAGGTTGGGTAAAATCCGGCTGAGTTCCCACCCTCCATTTATCGGCATGGCGGTGGGGCAGCGTTCAGATTTCGCGCCTATCCGAGAGGGATGTTGAGAGGCTCCGATGGCGACGTTGCCGACCGCTCCCGAGGAAATCCGAAATCCGATCGATGGATTGGTTTTCAGCAGGCCACGCCGTTCTTGGCGGCACAAATTTCGCGATGCGTTGCGCGGGCTTAAACTCGGCGTCCGTGGCCATTCGAGCTTTTTTGTTCACTTTTTCTTTGCCGCTCTCGTCGTCGCGGCCGCCTTGGTGCTCCATTGCCGGACCCCGGAGTGGTGTATTTTGTTGGGCTGCATCGGCATGGTCTTCACGGCCGAGCTTTTCAACAGCGCGATTGAGACCATTTTCCGTGGTCTGGAGGAGGCGACGAAGCCACGGGTCCGCGCTTGCCTGGACATCGCGGCGGGAGCGGTGCTGGTAGCCAGTATTGTCGCCGCCCTCATCGGCAGCATCATTTTCCTTGACCGGCTGATGGAACTTTTTGGCCGGGCTCCCGACTGGCTGGGCGCGGGCTAAGATTACGCCGATAAACGAACACGTCTGGCTCAGATCTCCTGGCCGTAGTGCAGGACCCAGTTGGCGACGCGGCGCTCGGCCCAACGGATCCCGCCCGCGCCGTCCCATCCCAGGAAGCCGCAATGGCCGCCGCGCTGCACAATCTGCACTTCCACGCCCGCCAAGCCCGCTAACGACTCGAACGGTTCCACCGCGATAAACGGATCATCTCGGGCCGCCAAGATCAGGGTGGGCACCGCAATCCGTCCAATGATCGGCAATGACGAGGCCCGCCGGTAGTATTCCATCGCATCAGCGAAGCCGCCTTCCGGCGCCGTATAGATTTCATCAAACATCTGAACCGTGAGCCGCCGGGGAAATTGCACGGGACGTAGCTGGACGAAATGACGCCGATGCCGCCGCACTTGCCGC
>Ga0070734_10003251_pt1 | contig 17405 bp, 11 predicted proteins | sample Coa_R1_8_FD_66444 | JGI IMG/M metagenome (GOLD analysis project Ga0070734, IMG submission 66444) | Surface soil microbial communities from Centralia Pennsylvania, which are recovering from an underground coalmine fire - Coalmine... | ecosystem: Environmental > Terrestrial > Soil > Unclassified ... | reverse complement strand
GGTCGTCGGTTGCCGGGTCGAGCGGCTGCCGCTTCGGGATTGGCAGGTGGATCTGGACCGGGCGGCCGAGTTCTTAGCTGGCGGCGACTTCGATCTGTTCGTCCTCGTGAACCCGAACAGCCCCACCGGACTGCTCCACACACCGGCGCGGGTGAAGGAGTTTCTGCGGCTCGTCCCGGAATGCACGCTGGTCTGGATCGACGAGGCGTACGCCGACTACGCCGGGATAACCTGCGAGCCGCTGGCGCTCGAGTTCCCCAATGTCGTGGTATGCAAGTCGATGTCCAAGGTCTACTCGCTGAGCGGCGTCCGCGCCGCGTATGCGCTCGGAAGCTTTGAATTCGTGGAGTGCCTGTCCCTGCGGACGCCACCTTGGGTCGTCTCGCTGCCCGGACAGGTGGCGGCGGTCGCTGCTCTTAACGACCCCGCCTACTACGCTGCGCGTTACGCCGAAACCCGCCAATTGAGAGCCGACCTGGATGCTGAGCTTCGCATGATCGGCGGCGAGACGGCAAAAGGCGAAACTAATTTCGTGCTTTGGTTCCTCCCCGCCGCTATGGACGCCAGTTTGGTCGCGGACCGCTGTCGCAAGCGGGGTCTATTTCTCCGCGAGGCCGCTTCCATCGGCGCCGGCCTCGAGAACGCCCTGCGAGTTTCCGCCAAGCCGCGCGAAGTGCAGACGAAGCTGCTCGGAATTCTTCGGGACGCCCTGGACTCCTAACCCCGCAAGCCGAGGTTAGAGTCCGACGTAGCCGACGCCCTGTGCGTCGACTACGTTTCCGGACGCGGACGAGGACGTCCGCGCTCCATGAACGTTCAATCACGACCCCACTTTCGTCGATTCCAGCGTCGTAACCGTCTTCTGCAGCCGCCAAACGCGCCCCGACCGCACCCAAGTGTCTAGGTAGCGGTGAATGTGGATCAGCTTCACCCGCTTGTTGGTGATCGGGTCCAGGGAGGCCGTCTTCGACGTTTCATCCGAGACGACGCTGGCAGTGGCGCCCGTCACCTGCACGCTCGCGATTTTCGTTTCGTAGGCGGTCGCCGGCTTTTTGGCAGCCTTCCGTTTGCGGAGACTCGTCTCGTAGTCGGCTCGCTTGATCGTCGTGCCGGTGTACGTGTGCAGCGTGTAGTCGGGTGCGAGGATCGACAGAATCGTCTCAACGTCGTTATTCACCGCCGCTTGCGCCCACCGCGAATATTGATGCTGAATATCTGAGCGAACCGAGGCAGAGGCTCCCGAACTGAGAGCCAGGAACGCCAATACGGGAAGTGAAATTCGTCTCATTTGAGTATTGCGTCGGTTTCGCCGATCAGATTGGCTCTCCGCAGCATTGCCAGGTCCCTGAGGCCCGTCTCGACAATCGTGACGGCCTCGACCGTGTGCTCCTCGGAGAGTAGGATGAGCTTCTCCGCGACAAGCGGAAGCTTGTCCAGGGTGTGCGTGGCGATGATGGTCGTCTTGCCCGCCTCCTGGAGTTGACGGATCGTTCCGACCAGCCAAGCCTGCGAGCGGGGATCGAGTCCCAGGAACGGCTCGTCGAACAGGAGCACGTCCGGGTTCATGCTCAGAACGCTCGATATCGCGACCTTCCGCTTCTCGCCTCCGCTGAGCCGGAACGGCGGGCGATCGGCGAGGTGGGGGATCCCGATAAAGTCCAGAATATCGCGGACTCTTTGGGTCACGATCGCCTCCGGTAGCCCAAGCTGCCGCGGCCCAAAGGCCAGCTCCTCGAATACGGTCGGGTTGAAGAGCTGCGCATCCGCGTTCTGGAACACGAAGCCGACGCTCTGCCGAAACTCGGTTCGGAACTCCGCGGTCTTGAAAGCCGCTTCACTTAGGTTTCGCCCTCGGAAGCGGAGGACGCCGGCGCTCGGAAAGAGCAAGCCGTTGAGAAGGCGGAGCAGCGTCGACTTGCCGCTGCCGTTAGCGCCGAGCACCGCGAGCTGGTCGCCGGCCTCGACATCGAATGTAACCGCCTCGAGCGCCGGCGTTCCGTCGTCGTAGCGATAGCCCAGGCCCTCGGCTTCAAAGAGCATGTCCGCTCCTTAACACCAGCACAAGGGTGAGGGCGGCTACGCCGGCGGCGGCCGCCGTGACGTCGAAAGGCGTCCAGCCGCGCCGCTCCCGCGCCGCGGTCTCGCCCTCGAAGCTACGGGAAAGCATCGCCATGTGGAGTTCCTCGGTGAAGCTCATGCTCTTGGCGAACAGGATCGCCGCGCCGGCCCCGGCGTAAGCCTGGACGTGCCGGCGTTCGGCGGCGCCTACCTGGCGCGACCGTCGCGCATCGACCATGTCGCCGAGCGCCTCCATCAGCACGAAGAGATAGCGGTAAGCCAGCGCCGCGCTGGCTAGGAACGAGCGGGGAACCAGGAGGGAGCGGAGCGAACCGAGGAGATCGTTCCAGCGGGTGGTGGAGTGCCACAGCAGGGCCAAGCCTATGCCGCACGCAAGCCTGAGCACGACAATCGCCGCCACCCCGAGCCCCGCCCGACTCACCTCGACCCCAAGCACGCCGAACGCGGCCGGACCCGGCGTTACCGCCTGCAGCGCTACCGGCCCGGCGGTGAACGCGCCGAAAAACACAACCGCTCCGGCCACCCGGGCGAGGTACGGCTTGAGCGGCACCCGCGAACCGTGGGCCAACACCAGAACCATAAGGGCGAGAGCTATTAGCGGCGCCATCGAGCGCGCCATCGCCACCGCCAACAGCGCCGTCGCGAACCCGATCGTCTTGGCGAGCGGATGGATCGGCTGAAGCCACCCCGGACTCCGCGCGACGTCCTCGGAAGCGATCGCCCTTGCGACCGTCGAGCGCATCTTCAGCAACGTGCGCTCGAGCCAAGGCTCCTTGATCGGGCCGTCGGCGAGGATGGAGGGGTTGGGCTGGAACATCCATTCCGGCGCTGCCCCGAACTTCGAACTGCCAACCGCGAGCCCCGTGTTCTCTGGCCTGGCGCGGCGGGCCAGCGCCCGCGTAAACGCGAGGATCACTCCGGCGCCAACCAAGGCGCTCAGCAGGTAGCCGGCGACCTCCCACGGCTTGCCCGCCGGGTTCGGCAACCCGTAGTCCGGTAGTAGCGGCCGTATGATGCGGTGCGCTCTCTCTACGCCGGTTGGCGTGTACCCGACCATGTCCCGCAGCTCTTGCGCGCCCCACTCACCCCAAGCGCTGCCCGCGGCGAGAAGCCCGAGCGGCGTCAGCACGAGCGCCCAGCCGAGCACCTTGGTGAGCCGGAGCGTTTGCCCGATCCGAACGCGAGCGTGCGAGCGCAACAGCTCCGGGAAGGAGTGCGCCAGATACGCGACCGCCGCGACCGTGATGATGGCTTCGGCCGGACCCGCAACCAGCAGGTGGCTCAGCACCATCGCCGGCACCGCGACGTTCAAGCCGAATGGGCAGTAAAGCGCGTGTCCGGCCAAGTCGTGGGCGAGCGAGGGCTGAAGGCCGAGCAGGATTCCCGCGCTGAGCGAGGCCAAGACGGTTCCCGCGTACGCGCCCAATCCGCAAGCCAGTAGGCGGCGCCGCGACCCGAACTCGCTCGACCCCGCCAAGAGTCGGTAGACGCCGAACGCCGCCATCGGCGCCACGAACGCCATGTCGAAGCAGTTCGCCCCGAGCGAGAGGATGCCGCCGTCCCCAAACAGCAGCGCTTGAATCGCCAGGGTCAGGGTTAGCCCGAGCACCGCCGCCCAGGGCCCGACCAGAATGGCGAGGAGCGCCGCCCCCAGCGCATGCGCGGTGGTGCCGCCCAGGGCCGGAATGTTGAACATTTGCACCGCGAAGCAGAAGGCTGCGCCGATAGAGAGCAGCGGCGCCTGCCTCGACGTGAGCTCCGCCCGCGTTCGCCTTGCCGCCACGAACCACACCGGCGCCATCGCCCCGTAGGCGACGGCTTCGGTGCTCGGGCTCAGATAGGCATCGGGGATATGCATGGGTTCACTAATCGAGGTGAGGAGGTGTACTCGGTTTCAATTCGGCCACACCCGGTTGAATCGTACACTTCGAACGAACCGCTTCGAGGTGGGCTGAGTCGGTCGAGTTGTCACATGTCCGGTCGCGACGGTCGGGAGCCCCTCTCTCGACGGGCACTGGCTTTGAGCGCTCGCCGGCTCAACCATGGTGAGGTCTATCATGACGCGGAGCTCGAACATTACAACTGGTCTGGAATTCACGCTGGACGCTCCGCTTGACTGAGTTTGGCGACTAAGGCTCTCGCCCTTGGCGCAGCGATTCCGTCGAAATGGGGATCGATCTCCAACGCGTCGCTCAGAAGGGTCCGCGCCATCGAGACCCGCCCGGTCGCCTCGCAGATCATCCCCGCGTGGTACAGCACCATCGGGTCACGGGTTCCGGTGGTGAGGGCGCGGCTGATTGCCTTGGCGGCTTCCGCCGCATCGCCGCGCTTCAGGCACACCCAGGCGAGGGTGTCGTACGAGTACAGGTCTTCGCGCGCCTGGAAATCGCGCAGCGCGGCCGCGTACGCGCCCTCCGGGTCGCGCCCGTGATCGGCGCAGAACAGGGCGTACTGCCGGTCGAGCCGGTGGGCGTGGGCGCCTGGGGGCGGTCCCGCCTCGTGGAGGCCGTCGCTGATGCCCGAGGGGCGCCCGACGAGCTCCGCGACCCGGCGAAACTGTTCTTCGGCCTGCGCTTGGTTGCCGAGCATGGCGTACGCATCACCGACCAGGGCCCGGATATCTGCCATCTGCGCGATACGGTCGGAGCGCGAGCCCCAGTCGATCGCCTCTTGCCAGCGGCCGTCCTGAGTAGCCAGCCGTGCCAGGCCGGCCATCGCCTTGTAATCGTTCGGATACAGCTCCAGAGCGCGCCCATATTCCAAACGGGCAGCGTCGTGCCGGCGGGTTTTGGCCAGTTGCATCGCGAGCCGGGTGTGGAACCAGGCGACCGCGTTGCTCGGCATGCCCGCGTTCCGGTCGACCTCCTCGGTCGCGCGCCGGTAATAGGTGAGGGCGGTTTCCGTCTTGCCCTCCACGTCGCAGAGCCGGGCGAGAACGGCATAGCCGGCCGCGTTCGCGGTCACCTGCGGCTTCGTTTTCTGAAGCTTCCTGGCTTCCGCATACCGCCCCAATTCGATGAGCGACTCGATCCGCAGCAGCGCGGTGTCGTCGCTGTAGATCCCGGCCCGCTCTGCCTTCTCGCACTCGGCGAGCGCATCCCTGAAGCGGTGCTCCTGCAGCAGGGCGGAAACCAGCTTGTTCCTAGCGCCGACGTTGCCGAGCAGGCGAATCTTCAGGCTTCGGCGGGCCGCCCTTTCCGCCTTGATCGCGGCATAGTAGTCGTCCGACTCGCGCGACCGGGTCATGTACGCGCTGCAGACGTACGACCAGTTCAGCGCGGCGTTCGGATCCAGCCGCACCGCGCGCTCGTTGCTCGCGATGTCCCGGTCGATCGAAGCCGAGTCGAACGGCTGGTGGAGCGACGAAGAAGTGGCCCGCGCTCGAACCGGCACAGAAGTGAGCGAGGCCAACGTCACGAATCCGACTGCCGCGGCGCCGGCGACTACACAAACGGTGATGAGAGGCTTCATGGGAAGGGGGACCGGCGGGCTCCCGCCCGCCGGTTGAGGGTCAGAGTGGGTTGCCGAGGTACGGGAAGGAGGAAAGGAAGTGCTTTCCGCCCGGCCCGACGTTGTCGGTCGTGAGGGTCGGAATCTCGTTTCCGTCGTCCGGCGCGAGGCCGAGCGCGGAGATCGTGTTGCCGAACACGATGCCGAGCGAGATGTCGATGACGTCGTCGCTCAGTGCGCGGCCACCGAACTTGCCGCCGGTGGCGCCCCCGGTTTCGGTTCCGAGGTAGGCGGCCTTGTCCATCTTGGACAGGTCGGCCTTCAGCATGTCGGGCACGAGGATCGACTCGATGACCGCCCGAGTCTGCGGCGAACGGTTCGCCGGCGAGGTCAGGAACGAATCGATGTCGTTCTTGAGCTCGTTCACGTCGTTCGGTGGCGAGTCTTCGTCGTTAACCTGGTGCCGGTTGTTGGCGACCGTCGCGAACAGCTCGTTCACGGCCGGCCGGGCCAGCCGGTCGATCTGCTTGTACTGCCCGTTGCCCATCGGGGTGCTGGTGGTGGTCCAGAGTCCGATGACCGACGAGTGGACGACGTTGCCGCCGCCGGAGGAGCCGCCGCAGCCGGCGACCCCGAGGGAGACGGCGATGAGGGATGCGATGGATAGCTTGTTCATGGTGGGTCCTCCTTACTGGGTGAGCATGCTCCTCGGCAGCTCGATGACGATCGAGAGCACGTTGAACTGGTGGGCGGACAGGAAGTCCACCGCCGGGTTGGTCACGCCGGGGCCGGGCGCTTGCCGGAACGTCGTCGCTTGCGGCGCGTTCGGGTTCGAAACCGGCGTTCCGGTAATCGGGGTGGCCCGGTCCGGGAAGATCGTGAAGAACTGGTCGAGGTCGAAGAAGAACGGATCCTCCCGCGCCCCGCAGAACACGGTCATCCCCCGGGTCGGCGAGAACGTCGTGTTGAGCGTTCCCGTCGTCGCGTAAGCCTTCTCCTTGACGTTGCTGTTGCCGGTGGTCGAGGGCCGCAGGGGGCCGGCGATGGCGACGCCCTGGGTTGGGCCGGTCCCGGTGAACTGGGCTTGGATCACGAGATCCTCGACCCCGTCGCCGGTGTTGTCGACCTTGAACTGGTAGAGCACGTTCGGATCGAACGAGGTGCTCGGTCCCGAACCCGGATTGATCAACGGGTGCACGTTCATCACGAGCACGACGTTGTTCGGGTTGGACGAGCTGGGGAAGATGAACACGTCCGAGATGTCCTCGCCGGGGTTGGCGGCGATGTTCGGGGTGTCCGCGTGGTCGGAGGCGTGGCTCCGCTTGATGAGAAAGACGGGTGTCGCAAGTGCGACCAGCCCGATGGCGCAATAAGCAATGACTCGATGTTTCAAGACTCCTCTCCTGTGAGGGGATTGATTTGGCCCGTTTGGGCCCACGGAGTCAGTTAAACGCCGGGATATGATGCCGTCGTGACGCGACTATGAACGGTAGATGAACAGCCCTCAGAAACCAGAACCCAGAACCTGAAACCTAGAACCTGAAACCAAGAACCTAGCCGGCCGGGGTCCGGCCGAACAACTCCTCGACTTCCATCGGGCTGACCAGCACGTCCCGCGGACGCGGGCCGTCGCGCGGGCCTACGATCTGGCGCTCCTCCATCTCGTCCAGCAGCCGCGAGGCGCGCTGGAAGCCGATGGAGAACTTGCGCTGCAGCATTGAGGTCGAAGCCTGGCCGCGGTCGACCGCCCAGCGCACCGCGTCCTCCCACAAGGGATCCGACTGCTCGCCGAAGTCGCCGCCCTCGCGCTTGGCGTCCGCGACCTCCTCGATCGGTTCGAGCGTGTAAGCCGGCGGCTCCTGCTCCCGCCAAAAGCGGCAAACCGCCTCGATCTCGGTCTCGCTTACGTAGCAGCCTTGAATTCGCGTCGGCTTGCTCGCGTCGATCGGCAAAAACAGCATGTCGCCCCGCCCGATCAGCGATTCGGCGCCCTTCGAGTCGATGATCGTTCGCGAGTCGATGTGGGAGGAAACCGTGAACGCGATCCGCGAGGGGATATTCGCCTTGATCGTGCCGGTGATGACGTCCACGCTCGGCCGCTGAGTGGCGATGACGAGGTGGATGCCGGTGGCGCGGGCGAGTTGGGCGAGCCGGCAGATCGAGGTCTCGACCTCGGCCGCGGCTTGGATCATCAGGTCGGCGAGTTCGTCGATGATGACGACGATGTAGGCCATCCGGTCCTGGAACGTCGCCTTGGCGTTGAAGCCGTCGATGTTCCGCACCCCGGCCGCGTTGAACACGTCGTATCGCCGGTCCATCTCGCGCCAAACCGCGCGCAGCACCCCGGGCGCCTCCTTGACGTCGGTGATCACCGGGCACATCAGATGCGGAATCCGGTCGAAGAGCGTGAGCTCGACCCGCTTGGGGTCGATCATCACCAGCCGCAGGTCCTTCGGCGTGTTACGCATCAGCAGGCTCGTGATGATCGTGCTCAGCCCTATCGACTTGCCTGAGTTGGTGGCGCCGCCGATCAGCAGGTGCGGCATCTTCGTAAGGTCGGTGTACTTGGTGGCCCCGCTCACGTCCTTGCCAAGCGTCACCGTGAGGCGGGAGGGGCTGTCGCGGAACTCCTTGGCCTCGCAGAGCTCGCGGAGGAACACCGGCGTCGGCGAGCTGTTGGGCACCTCCACGCCGATGGCGGCCTTCCCCGGGATCGGCGCCTCCACGCGCACGTGGCTGGCGGCCAGGTCCATCGCGATGTTGTCCGCCAGCGCGGTGATGCGCCCCACGCGCACGCCCGGTCCGAGCTGAATCTCGTAGCGGGTGACCGTCGGGCCGGTCGCCACCTCGACCACGTTGGCCTCGATCCCAAACTGTTCGAGCGTCCCTTCGAGGGTCTCGATGTTCTGCTCCATTTCCGCCTTGGAGCGCTGGGAACCCTTGGCCGGCGGCTCCGCCAAAAGCGAAAGCGGCGGGAGCTGGTAGCCCTCCTTGGGCACGCTCGCATCCCGGCTGAGGGCCGGCTCGCGGGGCTCCTCGCCGTTCCGCCAGCGGACCTTGCGGGTCGTCGGCGTCGGCTCCGCGTCCTCGTCGTCCAGCATCTGGGTGGGCGAATCCACCGGGCCGCCGCGGGTTACCGCGTGGGTCGGCAGGCGCCGGGTCGGCCCCGCCTCTCGCGGAAGCGGCTGCTTGCGGTTGCGCAGGGCCGCGACGAGTCCGTGGATCGGCGTGTTCAGGCAGAGAATCGTGCCGACGCAGGTGAGGGCGCCGAGCCCCACGAATTTGGCGGCGCCGAGAAGCGAGGCGAAGGTCCAGCCGACCGCGGCGCCGACGTATCCGCCCGTACGGGCCACCACGTCGATGTCGAAGTAGTCGCCGTGAGACGAGCCGGCCAGCGCGCCGACCAAGGCGAGAAAGACGAGGGTGATGCCGAGGGCGACCGACTTGAGGCCGGAGATCTTCTTGCCGCGTAGCGAGGTGACGCCTAGAAACGCGAAGACGAGGGGAACCGCCCAAGCGCCCTTGCCGAACAGGACGCCGAAGAAGCTGGAAAGAGCCTGGCCGATGAGGCCGGTGTTGGCCATGGCGAGGGAGAGCACCGTGACGACGGCGAGCGCCAGAAGCAGAACTCCAACGATATCGGCGACGCGGTGATCGTTCGCCGCCGGTGCGTCACGCCGGGAAGGCGTGCGTGTGCTGACCCTCATCCTTCGGTCTCCTCGTGCGCTCCATCCTGGACCGCACGAACATTATAGCGAAGTTCGCGCGTATGTCCCGGTAAGTTCCCCGGGCGCCCGGAACCGGGACCGCGCGTGCGTTGCCGCGCCTCAGGGCTTCACGGACTTTTGGGCCTCTTCAAGCTCCGCTTTAGCCCGCTTCACGGCCTCCGCCGCCTGCTTGTCGTATTCGTCCCGCATCTCTTTCGGAAGCGTGCTCATCGTGTATCGCTCCTTCGACGTGAATACGGGAAATGTGAAGCTGCGTTCGCGAAATGAACCTGCGTCCGTTCGGATCCGCAACCGGTAGGTTTGGCGCTCTCCAACTTGTATCGACCTAAACGTCGTATGGATTTGGTCGTCGTAAACGATCGCGCCATCTTCATAGCTCGCGGCTTGACCACCAAGGTCGCCGGGCGTCCATCCTGCCATCGGGTACTCGCGCTGTCCAGGGCCGACCCTCGCAGGACGGATCACGGCCTCGCGGCGCAACGACGTCACGACCCGCTCCGTCCCGGTCAAGCCCTGCGGGAGCACCTCGGTCGGCTCGGCTCGCATATCTGCAGGTGAGAACGGCCTTCCGTCCAATGCGTCCCAATCCGGATTCTCGGGCTCATCGTGGGACCCGGCCTGGGGCTCAATTTCTAACTCGCCAGGCGAAGAGTCCATAACGAACGCTCTGACCAGGGAACGGGTCTCGGGGCTGAGCGAGTTGAGCGGAACTCCATCGCCTTCACTTCGCTTGCGCTGCTCCGCACCCATTGAGGCCAGCATCCTCGCGACAGTCCAATCGCTGTGCAGCTCGAACAATTCCGGGCAGGCCCACGGCAACCAAGTGTCAACCAGCCGCGATCCGCCGGGTTGCAGGAAGCCGGAGAGCGCGACTTCGCCGACGTCACCAAAGTTCAGGTCGTCTCTTTCCGCGATGCGCTGCGTCAACCTCGCAAGGGCGAGCCGATCGACCGACGCCGTCCCAGAGTCCGTTCGCGAAACGACAAGCCACCCTCCGTCTTTGAACTCGCTGGAATGTGTCTCGACATCAAGGGCAGCCTCGACGTCATCCGGGCCCGGGTCCGCATATCCGAACCCCACCCAGAATCCAGGCATCCACTGGATCAGTGCGTCCGAAACGCACGCGACTAGCTGCAGTTGTTTGGCTCTGGCAGTCCCGACCAGCAGCTCGCCGGCGTACTGGAGGGGATCGACAAGGTCAGGTCGTTTAAGCAGCGCAACGGCTTCCTCACGCAGGGGTGCGTTGGTCCCGTGGGAGTCGGTCCACACAAACTTCTCGAACCTCTTGGTTCGTTCCGAGATTGGAATCGGCAAGTTACGCCCGCCCCGGGGCGCCCGCCTCTCGGATAACACGCTAGTATTATCCGGCCAGTAGAATCCGGAGTCGACGGTATCCCATGCCCCGACACCTCGGATGTACCGACCGGTCCGGTCATAGGCGCGAATCCGCACGTCAACCCTGTCGACGGTGTTCAGCGTGATTGTCTGTGCCCATCCTTCGAAGATGACGTCGAGCTTAGAAATCGGTTCAGGTGGGTTCGGTGCGTCTGCACGTCCGCCAACGGCGGGGCTGGCGCCCTCGCCACTCTTGAGCTTCTGCGTTGCGCGGTCGTACTCTTCCGCCAATGCCGTACACTCCGGGCCCAGGAGCCGCTGCGACGGGTTCGGCACGGTGCTGAATACGGTTCGCCCCTCGGGCGGGAGCGCGGCAATTGTCGCTAGGCCGACAGAATGAAGCAGCTGGAGATAGAACCGAATATAAGCCCGGCGAGCAACTTCGTACGGATCGGGCGTTGGATTAGGCCGCTCGAGCTTCGCGAGCTCCATTTCGAGCTGGTCCACGGTCTTCTGGATTCGTGCGGTGCGCTTGGCGATCCCCCTCGCTTCATGGATCCCCCGCGCAGCGGCGTCCGGATAAAGCCAAAGTTCGCGGCCCCGGATCCGCCACCGGGCGCCGGTTGCTGCCGCGACCTTCTCGAGAAGCCCAGCCTTTGGCACGTCGTGGACCGAGATGCACAGAACCTCGTTCTCTAGCTCCGGTGAAAGGTGAAGCTCCTCGTGCACCGCCTCGCACAGCCTGGGCAGCAACCGCTTAAACGGCGCGGCATACTCGACGAACGAAATCGAGCCCGGCTCGGCCGCTTGGCCGGACCGGAGGAGCAGACCGAGAAAGAGCGCGAGCATCGACAACCCTCGAACACATTGTAGGACGATGGGCTCGCTAGGTTCGCGTTGATCGAGCCTTCGTTAAGGCTTATCGGGCTTACGGGCGTCGTCCAGATAGGCCTTGTTGGACGCCTTCGTCTCCTCGACCGCCTTGTCGTACTCGGCACGCAGCTCCTTCGGCAGCGTGGCCATCGTATACCGCTCGGCCGAGGTAAAGACGGGGAATAAGAAGATGCCTTCCCGGTACGAGCCCGCCCGGTTATAGATCCGCAGCGCGAATCCCCTCTGTTCGCCCACCTGGATCGACTTGAACGCGGGAAGGAGCGCGCCGGGCTGAACTTTCGGCTCGCCGCTCTCGAACGAAATCCTTTCGAAGTCGTTCCCCAAGTCCGTCGCCGAGATCCCCGAGCGCAGCCCGAATCCGTCTGCTTCTCCAGCCCGAGGGGCGGGACGCAATACGCGTCCGGAGTGCATGGCGATCACCACCCGCTCCGCGCCCGTCAGCCCGCTCGGCATCGCCTCGGTCGGTTCGGCCCGGTAGTCGGCGGGAACCAGCGGGTTGGTCTCGGGTGCATCGGGGTCGGGGCTCTCGTCCTCGACTTTCACCCCGGGGACGCGGTCGAGGTTCAGGCCGCGGCCCGAGTAGTTGCTGTTCAGGAACACGTTTGCCCAGTACCGGCACTCCGGACTCAGCGCACGAAGCTCGATTCCCGACGCCGTTGCCGCGTGCAGTTGCTCCGGCGTCATCTCGGAAACCATCCGGCCGACCACCCAGTCCGAGCTGAGTTCAAGCAAGTCCGTCCGTGCTGCGCTCAGCCACAGGTAAACGAGGAAGCTGGTCCCCGGCTGCGCATAGCCGGCGCGTGCCACCGTCAGGCGTTGGTCCATCGTCAGGTCGTAGCTTTCGACGACCGTCGCTGTCAGCTTCGAGAGAAGCGCCCGGTCCACGCGCGAGTGGTTGAACGAAACGGGCGATACGAGGAGCCAATTGCCGGTCCGAGCGGCATACGACGACTCGTCTGCTTGGAGCGCGGAGAGCACGTCCTCCGCGCCGGGATCCGGCAAGCCGTAATACTCCCAGAACTCTGGAGTCCATCGGAACAGTTCATCGGGGACGCAGGCTACGAGCTGCTGTCGCTCCACCCGCGCCGTGCCCGAAAGCAACTCGCCCGCATAGCTCAACGGGTCCACCAAATTGGGGTGCAAGAGCCGTTCGTTCTTTGCCCTCACCTTGGCTGGATCGGCCCTGCCGGCGCCTCCATACAGGAGCTGATAGAAGACTCGCGAATCCGGGGAGACCGCGAGTGGCTGATTCTGCTCACCCCTTGCTGCGCGGAGCGGGTGCGTTTCGCCGAACTCGCCACCGTTGTCGACCCAGTAGTATCCGTTTTCGTACCAGACCCGCCAGGAGCTGGCCTGAGTCAGGTAGGCGCCGCCGCCATCGTAGCCTCGAGTCTTCATTTCGAGCCCGCCCACGTCGTTCCAGCCGAAACCGTGACTTCGCTCAATGATCACGTCGATTTTCGAGAGCGGCTTAGCGGGGAGCTTCCGTTCCTCCTCGGAGGCGGAAGTCAGATTCCACCGATAGTTGGCTTCCGCCGCGGCGGCGCACTCCGCAGGCAGCGGAAGCTGGGCGGAGGTCGGCGCCGTGCTGTACACGACGCGCGAGTCGGGCGGAATCTTCGCGATGTCGCGAGGGTCGATCGCTCTGAAGAGCTTGAGCGTGAGGTTCAGTTCAGAGCGGCGGGGGTCCGAGGAAACGTCGACCGCACGCTCGGCTTTGTAATATTGGCGTAGCTTTGCTTCGAACTCGCCGATTCCCTTCTTGATTCGGAGCGTGCGCTTCGCCAACCCCTTTTCTTCGAGCTTCTTCCGGGCCTCTGCATCCGGGTAGAGCCAGAGCTCAGAGCCGCGCGTCCGCCACTGGGCGCCGGCCGCTTCCGCGATCTTATCGAGAAACTCCGCCTTCGGCACGTCGTGGACCGAGATGCACAGCACCTCGTTCTCCAGCTCGGGCGAGAGGTGTAGCTTCTCATGCACAGCCTCACTGAGCCTGGGCAACAGCCGTTTGAACAGCGCCGCGTACTCCGCGAACGAGATCGCTCCCGGCTCGGCCGCCTGGCCGGATTGGAGGAGCAAACCGAGATAGATCGCGAGCACCATGAACCCTCGTACAAATTGTAGGACGGAACTCGCCGGGGCTTAGCGTTGACCGGAACTTGGCTAAGCTGTCAGCCGGTGGCTGCGAGTTCGATCCGGGATTCGATGGTCGGCATTCTCGCCGGCAACCCCGTCCTCGTGCTCTTCCTCGTCTGCGGGTTGGGTTTCGCGCTAGGGCGGATCAAGTTCGGCCGCTCCGGCGTTACGATGGGTCCCGCGGCGGTCCTGTTCGTCGGCCTCGCCGTCGGTTCGATCGACCCCGCCCTCAAGCTTCCCCAGGTCGTGAACATCCTCGGCCTCGTCCTCTTCATGTACAGCGTGGGGCTCGGCGCCTCCACCGGCTTCTTCGCCGCCCTCAACCCGCGCGGCCTGCGTGACGCCGGCATCGCCGTGCTTCCGCTCGTCCTGGGCGCCGCCGCTACTTTCGTCGCCGCCCTGTTCATCCACCTCAACGGCGCCCCCGGCGCCGCCATCTTCACCGGCTCCATGTCGAGCTCCTCCGGTCTCGCCGCCATCCTCGATGCCGCCAAGCAGTCCGGCGCCCCCGCCACGGAAGCCGGCCGCGCCACCGTCAACTACTCGATCGCCTACCTGGACAGCATAGTCGGGCCGATGCTCGTCATCTTGCTGTTCGTCCGGCTCTTTCGGCTCGATCTCAAGAGGGAGGCGCAAACCCTTCCTGAGTACCGCAAAGCGATGGCCGACCTCGTCACCGCCAGCATCCGGGTCAACCGGCCCGAGGCCAAGGAACTGCGGGTGGACGTGCTGAACAAGGTGAACGGCCAAATCGCGGTCGTGTTCGGCCGGGTCGTCCGACGCGGGCGCCCGCTGATCCCGACCGGCGATCTCACCTTTCAGATCGGCGACGTGGTCGTTGCCGTCGGCCCCGAGGACCAAATAGAGCGGGTGACCGCCGCCCTCGGCGAGCGGCTGCCTGACGAGGTCGAGCACGAGCAGTCCGAGCTCGAGCTGCGGCGGGTCTTCGTCTCCAGGCCGGAGGTCGCCGGCGTGCCGCTCAGCAAGCTCGATCTGCCCCGCACCCTCGAGGTCAAAATCACGCGCGTCCGGCGAGGCGACCAGGAGTTCATCCCGAATCGTGATACGCGCCTCGAGCTCGGCGACCGCCTGCGGGTCTTCAGCCAGCGGAACGATCTTCCCAAGATCCGCGACTACTTCGGCGATTCGTTCGAGGCGATCAGCCAGGTCGACTTCCTCGCCCTCGGCTTGGGCGTGACCGCCGGCCTCCTGTTCGGCCTCATCCCCTTCCCGCTGGGAGGTGGGCTCACCCTCCGATTCGGGTTCGCCGGCGGGCCGCTGCTCGCCGGAATCGTGCTCGCCCGGCTCAACCGCACCGGCTCGGTCATCTGGACCCTGCCCTTCAGCGCCAACCTGACCCTGCGCCAGTTCGGGCTGATCCTCTTCGCCGCCGCGATCGGAACTCAGGCCGGATACGGCTTCCTCGACACCGTTATTCACCACGGCGGGGCCGAGGTGCTCGGGGCCGGCCTCGCCGTGAGCCTTCTCGTCGGGGCGGTCACCATGCTCTTCGGCTACAAGTGGCTGAAGGTGCCGATGAACCACCTCATCGGCCTGTATGTCGGCGGTCAAACCCAGCCCATCGTGCTCGAGTTCGCCAAGGCGAGAGCCGGCAACGATCTTGCCGCGACCGGCTATGCGGCGGTCTTTCCCGCCGCCACCGTGGCGAAGATCATCCTGAGCGAGCTGCTCTTCGGCTTCCTTCGCTAACCTACAAACCTTAGGACCTTCCGGTGCCTGTGTCAAAGTCTCATGAAGCCATGCTTGTCGCCGCCCTCCTGCTCGCGCACCTGAGCCCGACGGCGACCAAGACTTGGTACGGTCCCGCCACCGCCTCTTTCGAGACTCAGTTCGCCGGCAACCCGTACGATCCCGTCACGAACGACGTTCGCGTTCGGTTCATGTCGACCGACGGCAAGAAGATCGAGCGGCTGGCCTATTACATGGACGGGACCTGGCGGGCCGACCTCGTGGCCGAGAAGTCCGGCGAATACACGCCGGTCCTGGTCCGGAACGGCGTCGAGCTCCTCGACGCGCCGTGCGTGCAAACGCGAGTCCTGGTCGAGAACCAGCTCGACCACGGCTACCTGCACCCCGACCCGAACTACCCCAACCGGTTCCGCTTCGACGACGGATCGCCCTTCGTTCCCGTCGGCCACAACCTCGGCTGGCCGAGCACCGGCAAGCTCACCTCCGAGGCGCAGATCGCCAAGATGGGCGAGAACGGCCTCACGTGGACCCGCTTCTGGGCGGCAAATTGGGCCGGCCGCAACCCTTGGTGGCCGGTCGATGCGTCCGACCAGCAACCGAAGGAGCTCTGGTCGCCGGCGTTAAGCTCGATCGCCTCCGTGGCTCACGCCTGCGACATAGGCGGCGTCTTCTACCAGCTTGTGCTTTTCAACCACGGGGCGTTCAGCACCAGCGTCGACCCGGATTGGGCGAAGAACCCCTGGAACAGCTCGAACGGAGGTTTTCTCAAATCGGCCGCGGATTTCTTTAACGACCCCGAGGCCAAGCGCCGGACCAAGATGTGGCTCCGCTATGCAGTGGCGCGGTACGCCTCCGATCCCAATTTGATGGCGTTCGAGCTCTACAACGAGGTCGAGAACACCGACGCCGCCCGGCAGGGAAGATGGGCGGATGTGGCGGCCTGGACATCGGAGATGGCCGCCTACATTCGCGCGCTCGATCCCTACGACCACATGATCACGATCAGCTCGAGCCTCGACCACCCCGATGTCTGGAAGCCGCTCGACTACTACCAGCCCCACCTCTACTCGGCCGACCCGGCAGCGTCGATTCTCGCCGCCGTTCTTCCCACCGACCGACCCGTCTTCTTCGGGGAGTTCGGCTCCGCCGACGGGCCGGTCAGCCGGGTTCAACTTCGCAACGCCCTGTACACGGCGCTCTTCGCCAACACGGGCGGGGGCCCGATGCTCTGGGATTGGGACCGGATCGTCTCCGACGGGCTCTACCCGGAGCTGGCGACCGCCGCGAAAATCGTGAAGGATAGCGACGTCGGCCACCACCCCATCGCGTCACGGCTCACGCTGAGCGCCACCGGCTGCGCCGCCCGGGGCATCGGCTCGAGCGAATGGGCGCTGATGCGCCTGGTCGCCTCCGGGCCCGCGCCCTATAACGTGAAGGTGGGCGGCGTGACGGTGGGGGACGGTAGCTGCTCGCTCGAGGTCGTCGACCTCGACTCCGGCAAAAGCACAACCGACACGATCTCGGTCTCCGGCGCGCGTCTGTCCCTGGAGCTACCGGGCAAAGACTGCATCGTCATAGTCAAACAGTCGTGACACAGGGCGTCGGCTACTGGAAGAACCCGATCACAAACAACACGATCCCCACCAACCCCAGCGCCATGCTCATCAGCCAGACCGACCTCACCTTGGTCAGTGCGGATACCGCGCCCAACGCGATCGAGACCTGAAGCATCGCGACCTCGTAGGCGAAGCGCTCATGGCGCTTCATCGTGCGCTTGCTCTCCGCCTCCAGTTCCCCGGCTTTCTGGAACCGGTCATTTTGCTTCGCGTCTTCCTTGTCGAGCTGGGCCTTGTACTCCTTCGCGCGCGGTTGCTCGCCTTTCTGCGAATCCACCATCGTATTCAACGCGATCGTGTACATGTGCGTCTTCTCGCGGCTCGCCTGATACTCGTTCCAGGTGTCCGAGGCCTTGATCTGATCCATCATCGCCTCATTCACCAGGCGCCCCGCTTGCAACGCGCCCACCGCCGCGAATACCGCGAGGATCGCGGTGGATAGCGAAACGGACTTGACCCA
>Ga0070734_10003250_pt1 | contig 17414 bp, 9 predicted proteins | sample Coa_R1_8_FD_66444 | JGI IMG/M metagenome (GOLD analysis project Ga0070734, IMG submission 66444) | Surface soil microbial communities from Centralia Pennsylvania, which are recovering from an underground coalmine fire - Coalmine... | ecosystem: Environmental > Terrestrial > Soil > Unclassified ... | reverse complement strand
TCCATCGAGTCTTCATGTCTATCTCCCTTATCGAGTTTAGGTACTTCACGGACAACGGAAGGTCTTTCGCCGGGACTGCGGCTTACCCCATCCGTATGGCACGGGCCATGCTTGCCACTCCAGGAAACTGCCGGCCCATGTTCCCTTTCCCTACCGGTTTCACCGCGTGCGTCCGGCAATCCCGTTCGAGCATTCTGCAAGCAGGGAATGCCCGCGGTCGCCTTCCGCGAACCTTCCGCAACACGACCGTGGGCGTTCCCTGCTGATCGGCCGTCTTCGAACGGTTAGCTTTGGTTCTTGTACTCGTCCGATCCGACGATGGCTGCTTCGATGATCACGTCCGACATTCCTGTCTGCAGGGCGTTATCGAAGGCGTTGGCACCGGAAGGGTCTGGGTTACGGTGGAGGAGCCTTTGGTACATGAGCTGGACATCGTCCGCACGCCCCTCAGGGCTGGTTAGGATTGCGACCGTGACGGTAATGCGAGGAACGCCCGCGCCCAGCTGCTGGCTAAACCCAGCGGCCCCGGCAGAGTCTGGCATGCGATTGAGCTCATCGGCGTAGAGGGCTTGCAGGAACCCATCGGTGGAGTCGGCACCATGAACGACAAAGTATTCCTGCGAGCCAAGAAGGCTTGCCTCCAATTGGGTCGGCGTGCCGCCTTGTGCCAGGAACGTCGTGAACGTCTGGAGCCCCGATGGGTCCGGCAGCCGATGGAGGACCTTGGTATACATATCGGTGACCTGGTTGAGCAGGCCTTCCGGGGTGGCCAGGATGGCCGTCACCACTTGTGGACGGGACATGCCTTGATCGAGGTGGGCCTCCCAAGAGGCAAGGCCACCCGGCTCGGCATTGCGGTGGAGCATGTCGTGATAAACCTTGTCGATAAACGTTTGGTTCGCGTTCATGCCCGCAATACCGCCGCCCAGAGCGCTGCCTGAGGCCGCAGCGCCGCTCCCGAAGAGCGTCAGATAGGTGTTGTTGAGGTAGGCATCGATCTGGGCCGCGAAATCGACGGTAGCGACATGCTTCGAGCCGCCGCCGTCCGTCGGGCGCAGTTTGGTATCGAAGTCGATGTCGGCGATGCGGTCGCCCGCACTGACTCCCTCGGTCGCGTCGAAACGCCAGTGGATGCCGTCAAAAATCCGGCTCGCGGAAATCTCCGCAGCCGCCTGGCTGAAGCTGTCGTAGTGGCGCGGGCGGATCTGGCGAACATGGTCCAGGATGAGGGAAGGGATCACTTCATGAATGTCGCGCGTCAGGCCGTTGAACTCGTCGGAGATGAAATCGAAGGGGATACTGAAGTTGATATCGTCGGTTTGGTAAAAGTCCGCCAACGTCTTGAAGGTCGCCCCCCCAAAGGTGGCGTGGCCAGAAACGTAGCTGGGGAACGGCGGCGTAAAGTTGACGTGTTCGGTCGGCAGCGGGTTGCTGAGCGGCGCCCCCAGGGGCTGCCAGTTTGGATCGGGCACCGTATCGGCATTGCCGTCCTCGCCGCCCCTCCGGATGGCCATGATCGGACGCCAGAAGTCGTTGTGATACTTGATGCCCCAGGCATCAATGCCGGCGTCGGCCATGGCGATATTGATCAGCGCAAACAGCCGAGCGTTCTGACCGATCGTATTGTCTTGCTGTACGGCGATGACCCGGGCCACTTGGTTTAAGAGGCGCGGCGGGTCCCCCAGGCCACGGGCGACGTCATAGCCCCAGAAAATGCCGATCTCCGTCATGTCCGTGGTCCGCTCGGTGCTCGTCTCCGCGCCCAGCCGCTTGGTCTGGTCGTAGGCCAGGGCGTACTCCAGGCTGTTCATGTCCGGAACAGGCCGCGTCGGGACGGCATCGGTGCTGCGTATGCCAAACGTGTTCACATTGCCCCAGGCGGGTGTCAAGAACCCTTGGTCGGGGTTGAGCGGATCCACCTCATGGTGGCCGGGAAGCCCGTCCGAGATGTACTGGCCGGGGATCTGCGCGCCGTCGTTGGTCCGTGCGGCCAGGATCGCCTGGGCGACAAACTGGCCGACGGCAATGCCCAGGGTCTTGGGTGCGCCGTCCGGCACGCGCCGGAGCGTCTGCGTGAGGGCCGTGTCGATGGATGCCTGTTGGTGCGGGTACATGGCCAGGATGGTATCGTGCCCTGCCTGGGCCACGGCCGCCACGTCGGAAGCGTTTTCGGCATTGGGGGCCTGGACCAGGTAAGGGGTGTAATCCGGGTGGATCGAGTTCCAGGCGTCGAACATCGCCACGTGCTCAATCGCCAGGGCCCGGCTCGACCTTGTGGGCCCGAATTCGTCATTGGTGACGGCGCCACTGTAGGCGACACGGTTTACATCGAGGGCAACCCCGTTCCACTCCAGGATCGGATCGATCGATAGCAGGCAGCGGTTCTCCAGCTGTTCTGCGACAGGCTTGAACCCTTGAAATGGCGCCCGAAGACGCCGCTTGGTGAAGGACAACATGGGATACGACTCCGTGCTGAGAAAGTTGCGGAGGACGGGCCACCCAACGTGGTGGCCCGTTCACCCCGGAGATGTTAGAACGCACGCCAGAAGGCGTCCAAAGCGGAGGCAAGGGCGGATCGTCATTCGGTCATGCGGGGAAGGGCGACTCGTGGTCCGACCACCGAAAACTGATCACGTGGACGCTGCTTTGTCTCAGCCCCCACGCGGCTCTGAGGGGAGGTTCTTTTTGCCCCACCCGGGAAGGGATTCGTTTTCGGTGGTCGGATCACTGGATCAGTGGTTTCCTCGCTTCCGTGCAAGGCAATTTTCCTTCTTCTTGTTCAGTTGCTCAATTGGGTTTGGCTTCGATGATCACGCCCGCAGTGGTGCAAGTCCAGTAGATGTTGCCATTCGGCGTGACGGCGAGGCCGTTTGGAAACGGATCGCCGGCGTGGACGACGGTAATGACCCCGGTTTGCAAATTGTACTTGGAAACCTTGTTCTGGCCGCCGTTGGCTCCGTTGACATTGGGAGTCGGCACTTCGGTGTAATAGAGATTCTCTCCAGCCGGATCGATGGCGATGCCGGTCGGGTTGTTGAGACCCTGCAGAAGGATGCTGCCTCCAAGCTTGGAACCGTCTTCATGGACAATGACCCCTGCCGACTGGCACGTGAAGTAGAAGTCGCCGGTCTTGGCAACGGTCATATTCCACGGTGCCGGTTCGAAGGGGTTGATAAGCGTGCGGTATTGCGTCGCCAGATTAAACTCCGAGACCTTGTTCTCACCGCCGTCCTTCCCCTTGACACCGTAGGTTGGTACTTCCGTGTAATACAGGTTTTGGCCCGCGGGATCCAGGGCGATGCCAATGGGCTGTTCCAGACCATACACCAGAATCGCCGTGTCGCCGGCCGGGGACTGCATCATAATGACGCCGGGAGCGCGCGAGGTCCAATAAAGGTTGCCCAGCGCATCTTGCACGAGACTGGTGGGCTGCGGATCGCCCCGGTTCAGCACGCTGATTTCCCCCGTGCTCAAGGTCAGCTTGCTCACGGTGTTGGAACTGCTCGTACCGCCGATCAAGGGTTGTGGAATCTCCGTAAAGTAGAGACTATCACTGTCGCCCAAGCCACTGGCGGTAAGCCCGACGGGTGACGAGAGACCGGTCGCGACGAAGTTGATTTCGTATTCCTGTGCCCGCGCCTCTGTAACTGCGAGCCCCAAGAATAGAACCAGCATGCCCACCAGCAGCCCCAAGCCGCCCGAAGGTTGCCAGGGGTGGAGACCCGTCTTCATGCCTTGATCGTGCCGATCCGCACATCGCAACAACCGATTCATGGAAAGCCCTCCTGAAGGAGAAAAGATCTGCCGGGCAATCGCGCACCGCGATCGTTCAGGCCCGGAAAGAGGAGTAAGCGAGTCGTGGCTCGGCGCAAATCTTCACCAGAAGATCTCAAGCCGGCCTTGTGCCTTTCACCCCCCTATCAGGTACCTCGTCAAATCGGCCGGAAACCAGACACCAAGGGGAGAAATAATCCTTGTTCACCGGTGCACCGGGAGAAAATGGCAACGTCCAATGGATTTTCCACGATAGAATCAACGCGCGGGACAACGATGCACTTGACCTGCCTGTTCCCGGTTGTAGGATGGGAGTGCCACTTTACCTGTCGGAAGACTACACAAAGGGCAACCCGGCCTTGCGGGGGGCTTGTTGGCGAGTAAGCCGACGTGGTCGAATGCTTCAAGGCATTCGACCACGTCGGCTTTTTGTTTCGGGTGGCGCGGGACGGTCCCCACGACCGAGGACAAACCCGAGAAGGACCTCAACGGAACCGCTGAAGAACTCCAAAGGAGCACGCCGCCAATGTCGTCCGCGGGTTCGGTGACACTCTGGATCGGCAAACTCCAAGCGGGTGACGCCCAGGCTGCCCAGGAACTCTGGGAGCGCTACTTTCGGCGGCTGGTCGGCATAGCGCGCCAGCAACTCCAGGGCACACCGCGGGCCGCCGCCGACGAGGAGGATGTGGCGCTCAGCGCCTTCGATAGTTTGTGCCGGGGCGCCGATGCGGGCCGTTTCCCGCAGTTGCACGACCGCGACGATCTCTGGCAGCTGCTGGTCGCCCTCACGGTTCACAAGGCGCTCGACCTGGTGCGTCACCAGAGCCGGCAGAAACGCGGTGGTGGAGCGGTGCTCGACGAAGCGGCCCTAGCAATCCATGTTTGCGGTGGCGCCGAAGAAACCAGGCTTGAACAAGTGATCGGTCGTGAGCCCACCCCGGAATTCGCTCTCCTGGTGGAGGAGGAGTGCCAGCGCCTGTTGCGCTGCCTGGACGATGACACGCTGCGTTCGGTGGTCCTCCGCAAGATGGAAGGCCACAGCATCGAGGACATCGCCGCCCAGCTCGGCTGCGCCCCGCGCACGGTGGCACGCAAGCTGCGGCGGATCCGGACCGTGTGGAGTCGGGAGGTCCTGGGATGAGCGAATCTTGCCTCCACAACCCCAGCTCCCGGTTGCTGCTCATGGAGCAACAGGTGGATCAGACGTGTGACCGCTTCGAGCGCGCTTGGAAATCGGCCGCCACCGCAATCGAGCGACCGCGCATTGAGGATTATCTTGGCCCGCTGACGGAGCCGGAGGGCCCCCTGCTGTTGAGCGAATTGGTTCGCCTGGATGTCTACTACCGCCGCCTGCACGGGGAGGGTCCGCAACCCGGAGATTACGACCGGCGTTTTTCGGGCCTTGGTCCGGACTGGCTGGCCGAGGCGCTGGCGAGTCGAGCCCCGGTAAGACCCGACCGGGCGTCGGCTTCGACGCCGGTGCCTTCCTTGGCAGACGCGCCAACCATCCCCGGTTATGAGATCCAGGGTCTGCTGGGCCGCGGCGGCATGGGCGTGATCTACCAGGCCTGGCAAGTCGGCCTCAAGCGCCGCGTGGCCTTGAAGATGATCCGCGACCAGGGCGGGGCGACCGCCCAGGAGTTGGCGCGCTTCGCCACCGAAGCCGCGGCGGTGGCGCGCGTGCAACACCCCAACATCGTGCAGATCTACGAAATTGGCAAGCACGCCGGGCGTCCGTTCTTCTCGCTGGAGTTGCTGGCTGGGGGGAACCTGGAGCAGAAGCTCGCCGGGGCCCCGCTGCCGGCGGCATCCGCAGCCCGGCTGGTGGAGACCTTGGCCGGCGCCGTGCATTACGCGCATCAGCACGGCATCCTACACCGCGACCTCAAGCCGGCCAACGTGCTCTTGACGGCCGAGGGCCAGCCCAAGATCGCCGACTTTGGCTTGGCCAAGCTCTTTGGCGAGCCGGGGGAGTCAACCCCCGGCTTCCAGACGCAGAGCGGGACCACTCTGGGTACGCCCAGCTACATGGCACCGGAGCAAGCTCGGGGCCACTGCAAGGACCTCGGCCCGGCGGTCGATCTCTATGCCTTGGGAGCGATCCTGTACGAGGTCTTGACCGGCCGGCCGCCGTTTCGGGGGGAGACGCCGCTGGAGACCTTGCGGCAAGTGCAAGCGGAGGAGCCGGTCTCGGTGGTGCGTTTGCAGCCCAAGGTGCCGCGCGATCTGAACACGATCTGCTTGAAGTGTTTGCAGAAAGAGCCGCACAACCGCTACGCCAGTGCCGAGGCCTTGGCGGACGACCTGCGCCGGTTCCTGGCGGGCAAGCCGATCCAGGCCCGGCCGATTCGCACGGGGGAGCGAGTCGTCAAGTGGATGAAGCGCCGGCCGGCGCTGGCGGCGTTACTGGGCGTGAGCGGCTTGGCCTCATTGGCCCTGGTTGGGGTGGGCATCGCCCTGTGGTATAACGGCCAGCTGACCACGGCAATCGACGAAGCCAACAAGCAGCGTGCGGCGGCCGTAATGTTGCATGCGGCGGCGGAAGAGCTGCGGGCCGAAGCCGTGGACTTCCAGTTGCGTGTACGCTATGCCAGGGACATGAATCTGGCTCTCCAGGCTTTTGAAGGTGAGCACGACGGGTATGTGGTGGAGTTGCTCAATGGCATGCGTCCCCAGCCAGGCCAGGAAGACCTGCGCGGGTTCGGGTGGTTTCATCTCTGGCGGCGGCTGCACCGCGAGCGATTCAGTTGGCGCGATCCGATGGGCTTTGCTTGGAGCGGTTTCGCTCCGGATGGCAAAACCTTGGCCACGGTGAATGCTGACGGAACGCTGCGGCTGTGGGACGTGGCTACGGGAAAGCAACGAGCTGCTCTGTCCAGGGTACCCACGAATTGCTTCCCATTCCTGGCTTTTGGCCCCGACGGCAGCACGATGGCCGCGGGGAATGCAGAAGGCATCGTGCGGCTGTGGGATGTGGCCACAGGGGTGGAGCGGGCCTCCCTCACGGGGCATACAGGCGCAGTCGGGCCGGTGGCGTATAGTCCGGATGGCAAGCTGTTGGCCACGGGGGGCGGAGACGGGACCGCGAAGCTGTGGGACCCGGCCTCCCGCAAAGAGCGGGCCACCCTTGCGGGGCATAAGGGCGCAATTCGGAGTATAGCCTATAGTCCGGATGGCAAACTGTTGGCCACGGGGGGCGAAGATGGGACGGCGAAGCTGTGGGATCTGGCCACGGGCCAGGAGCGGGTCACGCTCGCAGGGGAGTATCATAGGATTGGTGCCGTGTTCTTTTCTCCCGACAATAAAGTGTTAGCGACGATCGGTGAAAGAACCAGCCCTTCCTGGGGCGTGGGTCATTTGTGGGACGTCGCCACCGGCCAAAAGCGAGCCAACCTCTCTGGGCGTCCTGGTTACGCGATCGGTGTACCCGCGTTTGCCCCGGATGGCAAGACCGTGGTCACGACGGAAGGTCATCCGTTCCTTCCCACTGCTCCCGGCTACGTGAAGCTCAGGGACGTGGCCACCGGGGAGGAACGGGCCACTTGGACCGTACCCATGCAGGCATGGGGGGCCGCGTTTGCCCCCGACGGCCGGACGCTGGCGGTAGGAAACGGTTCCGGGGTCGTAAGGCTGTTGGATCTAACAACGAAGGAGGTGCGGGCCACCTTCCGTGGGCACATCGGCAGAGTCAATTTCGTGGCGTTTTCACCGGATGGTACCATGTTGTTGGCAACCTCGGCACCTTGGAACCAGACCGTCAAGTTCTGGGATGTCACCGCGGACCCCGAGCCGGGTATCGTTCGGTTGGAAGGACTCTTCCAGTACGGGCCTGGTGCCCAGCTTGCGCCCGGCGGCAAGACGGTGGCCGCGATCCATGGTCAGACCGTGACGCTCTGGGATCTGGGTACAGGGCAGGCGCAAGCCAGCTTCCAGGGGCACAGCGATAACGTTAGTTCTGTGGCGTTTTCCTCGGATGGCAAGACCTTGGCCACAGCCAGTAAGGATAAGACGGTGCGGCTGTGGGACATGGCCACGGGGAAGCAATTGGCCGTCCTTCCGGGCCACACCGAGGGCGTCATTGGCGCGGCCTTCACGCCGGACGGCAAGATATTGGCTTCGCACAGCTGGGATAAAACAGTGCGGCTGTGGGACGTGGCCAAACGACAGGAACGCACGCTCCTCAAGGGGCATACGAGCCATGTCTGGTCCATGGTGTTTGCCCCGGATGGCCAGTCATTGGCGACGGCAGCGGAAGACAAAACCATCAAGCTGTGGGACGTGGCCACTGGGCTGCTGCGATTTACCCTGGCGGGGCATACGGGCGGTTGCATGCATGCCGCTTTTGCCCCGGACGGCAAGACGCTGGCCAGCGCCGGTTGGGATGGAACCGTCAGGCTGTGGGACCCAACCACGGGAAAGGAACGTGCGACTTTGAAGGGGCATATGGCCTCCGTTACCGTGGTCGCATTTGCTCCCGACGGTAAGACGTTGGCGTCGGGAGGTTACGACTTTACCGTGAAGCTTTGGGATGTAGTCACTGGGCTGGAGCGGTTCACGCTCAAGGGTCACACGGGCCAGATCACTCAGCTGATGTTTGCCCCGGACGGCAAGCTGCTGGTGACGGCGAGCCTGGACAAGGCGGTGCGGCTGTGGCATGCTGCCGACGACACCGAACCGGAGCAGCCCCGCCTCACGGAGGCCCCTTCTTCGCAGCACCACTTCACCTGGCATCTGCGTGAGGCCGAGGATTGTTTGAAATCAGGAAACCCGGCCGCCGCTAGATGGCACCTGCGTTGGATCGAGACGGCGCCTGCGAACGAAGTGCTCGCCGCCCATCGGGCCAAAATCTGCGCCGAGTTAGCAAAGGGAGACAAGACAGGTCCCTGACTCCGTTCGCCTCCGGGTCCGTGCGACGGTGGCCTTCAAGAGTTTAACGAGGTACCGTCCCGCTGAAGTACCGGCGGGATTTCGCCAGAAATTCTTGGTCCGTCGCTCCTCGATCGGGGGCTCAAGCAGGTTCGAAATAGGCGGCCACGCGCTTCAGGCGGCACAATCGGCAGAGCCAAGCAAGCAGCCGGGCCAAGCCGCTCAAAATGGAGCGGCCCCGCGGGCCGGCGTAACTCAGCCCCAGGCCGGCCAGGGCACCCCAGAATGCCCAGCTTGCCGCCGCCAGCACGATTTCCGCCGGCCATCTAACCGAAGGGAATCCGGATGTCCTGCTGCCAAGGAAACGTGGCAGCCAATCCAGCGCGGGAATGAAACAAGCCAGTGTGGCGCTGCCAACGAGCCCGGCCACGGCTCCGGCGATCAAGCCGTATACGAGGTCGGTCTTGCGCTGGCCACGCTTCCACAACAAGCTTGCTCCGGCGACGGCCCCCACCCACCAGGTTAGCAACACAAAATGCCTCATGAAAGAGTTCATGGCGGCCGCGCTGGCAGCCGGCGGCCCGAGCCAGAAGGCTGTCGGCGGGACGAGCATGAGGCGGAACACCAAACCGGCTGCCGCACCGACAATGATCGGCGGTGGTGTGTGCTGCGTCGTCCGGGATCGGGAAGGACGGATAACGGCGGCAGTCGCCGGCTGCACTTCCAGGCGTATTGGCACCCGGAGCACTTGCCCGGCGTTGGCGGTGATCGTGAGGTTTGCTTCGTGGACCCGGCCCGGCTGAAGATGCTGCGATTGTCCCTCGAAGGCGAGGATGGTCTGCTGGGGACCGCTGACGCTGGGCTGGGGCAAGCGGAGCCAGGGGGCATCGCTCTCGGCCCGTGCGTAGACCCACTTGCGGGCACCAGTCCGCAGCACCAGCTGTCCGTGTACGACTTCTCCGGCAACGCAGCTTTGGGAAATCGCGGTTGGGTTGAGCTGGACGACCGGCGGCTTGGATAGGCCCATCCCTTCGAAGAACTGCTGCACCGCTGCCACTCCCGGCGCTGTCGGCTCGGTCACCGGGTAGGTCCAGCCGTTGCCTTCAAACCAGCGTGCAACCTCAGCGCTTTCCAAGAGCGGCACCGCGGGCTTCGGATCCGTGCGCATTCGCTCCGCCATTTCGCGCGGGCTACAGACTCCCTGAAACGGCGGTTGAGCGAACGGCTGGACTTCCAGGTCGAGCCCGACGGGAACCTCGACAATGCCGCCGTTGGTGATGATCGTCAGCTTCGCGGAATACTGATGGGGAGCCGCCAGGCCACGCGTATCAACCCGCACGGTGATTTCTTGCTGGTGGATGGTCTTGATGGCGCATTGCCCGTTGCCTCTCCCTTCCCCGAGGCGGAGCCAGCTGGTTCCGTCCGCAACCGTCAGCGTGCCCTGGAGCAGTCCGTTGCCCTGGTTGACCACGGCCAACCGGATCTGCCGGGTTTCCCCGACGTGCAATTTGCCCAGGTTGAGCCGGCGCAAATTGAGATCGAGGCTCGGCCGTCGCTCTCCCTTGGCTGGCAGGCTGGCCAGGAAGTTATCGAGCGCGATATCGGGATCGGGATGGCCCTTGGCCTGGAGGGCGGCCTGGGCCAGGTCGATCCGGCCAGCCGTTGCGAAGAAATGGCGAAACACGTCCTGGCTCATCAGGTCGCGGGCCACTTCCCACTCGGCCTGACACGCTTGAATGAGGTCCTCGTAGGTTTGGCAACTTCGCCCGGAAGGAAACACGAACGGGTGCGGCAGCGGAACGTCCCGATTTCCATCCTCGCGGACCCCGGCCCGGCGCAGCTCGGATCCATCGAAGTAGCAGAAGATCGCTTCGGCGGGATTGGTCCGGTGGCAGCGGGGGCACTGAAGCATGGGTCAGGGGGAGGTGGGGACAGGGTGACGCAACGATGGGGAGCGCATCTGGAAACGGAGCACGATATTTCCGAGCTGAATACGATCGCCATCGCGCAGGTCGCGGTGGGAAGGTACCGGCTCATCGTTGACGCGGGTCTGGTCCGGTGGGGCTTGGCGGTTGTGCAAAATGAACCGGTTGCCGTCGCGCTGGATCAGGGCGTGATGTTTCTCCACGCGCATGTCCCGAAACAGGGGGATGTCGACGGCCTCATCGCGACCTAGGGAACTTTCGGCTTTCAGGAGCGGATATTCCCGGCCTTCCTGCCAGCCCCGCAGCACCCTGACAGAAGCCGGTTGGAAAACCGCCTGGACCAAGGCGGACAAGCCGCCGATACAGGCTCCCAGGATGACCAACCCCATGGCGCCGCCCCAGACATGGCTGGATCCGGGCGACCCTTTCTCCAACTCTTTCAACAACCCAAAAAGTGCACCTCCGACCAGGCCGCCGATGGCGCCGCCCAGCGTCCCGTAACTCAGCTTGCCGAGCGACCGGGCCGCAATCCCTTCACCCAGGCCGATGGCCAAACCTAAAAACATCCAGCCCAGCCCGCGTGAGAAGATCTCGCCCACACTGCGCAGGGAAGGGGCCGAAAGCAGACCCTGGACCAGCTGATAATTCACTTGTTCGCCGACTACGTTTCCCGGCGCTCCGCCCAGGGCTCCCAAGATCACCCCATAGCTCGCCAGCCGGCAAAATCGAAGCAGGGATCGGTCACGGATGGCCTCGACACTGACCACCAGGTAGCCGATCAGGCCGCCGATTAAGGCTCCGCCCAGGAGCTGCTGTCCGATGCTGGAATACTGCTTGTCGCCGAAAATCCCAAACAGAAGCCAACCCAGGAGGCCGCCCAGCGCCCCGAAGACGGCGTTCAAGTAAACACGCATCAGAAGGGCCATGGTTTGAGCACTCTCGGGAAAGGGCGACGGCGTCCGGGCTGCTTCTATTGGTTTTAATGGCTCGAAGCGGGGATTGCAACGGACGAATGGGCTAAGTCTTCAGATGCCGGTCCGGAGGACTGTCTCGATTTGTAGCCAACACAAGCCCCCGAGCACCCGCAACGGCTTGGTACGCCGCAGCCGATCGCGGGCACTGAGAGCTTGTGTCCCATCGCTTTACGCACACGCCAGGTTTTCTAATTCTGCTGTTCCGCCGGCGTCTCGTAGACGGGAGGAGACTCCGGGGAGCAGTTCTTGCCGAGGTAGAAGAACATATCGCTCAGATGGTGACGAACAGAGACACTGACATTGCCTGGCCATAGTGGGGCATTATGGATCCCTTCCCACCATGCTGTAACGCAGTGCCGGCAATCGATGGGCGCGCCATGCCCACATCGCCCCGCACAGACCGGCCCGGCAGGGTTGACGCAGCAGTTGCCAATGAAGAACGAGTACAGCGGGGGAGGACAACAGGGCGTACATTTGGGGAAGCAGTTGCAGCAGTTCTGGCTGAGCGGCCGATAGGTGAGCCAATCGTCCAGTTGCTCCCAGCAGGGCTTGTGCCCCGGTCCCATGAGGCAGTGCGCTTCCAGCGGAGCAACCGGCGCGATCCCGGCCTGCGGCAGAGGCGGTGCGGCTTCGGCCGCGGGAAGTGGGCTCGCTGATTCCATTGCCGGCATGGCTTCCGTTTGGCTCACGGGCCGGAGCCGGTTCCATCCGTCCATGCGCTGCTGAAGGGTGTGACCCTTGGCCGGCGTGCCCGCATCCTGGGACCGGCCGGGGTTTGCGGCCAGGAGTAGGGACATCACTGCCATCACTGCACAGGCATTCTTCATGATCACGCTCTCCCTGCCGGGAGCCCAGCCGCTTGTGAAGCTAGCCGGACTTTCCCAATGACTCCGATTCCATCGGCACCTCTCACTTTTACGGTTCGGCATCCGGCAACGAATTCAATAGCCCGAGTCGCCGATCCGCGGCACATAGATGCCATACAGTCGGTAGAACCCCTTCCTTTTGCCATTGGTAAAATGCGTTGAGACCGTGAACTTTGCGGGCCGAACCGCTCTATCGGGGAAAAACGATGCGTTTTCGTCAAGAATTCACTTCGGTCGCCGGTGCGGCCGCAACTTGTCCGCTTCCGCTTTCCACGATTCGTGAAGTCGTGGCCGCGACCATTCAGCCGGCGCATTTCTTCGTCACCCACCCTCTCGCCCTGGAATGGCAGCACGCCGCTGCCGAAGCGATCCCCTGGGAGATTTATCGGGGACGGCTCCTGGACGCGGCCCAGACCCGGTTGCGGCAGACGTTTGAGTCCTGGAACGTGTTCGGCGTCGAATCTGAAGGCCGAACGGCGGAACCGATCCTGTCCGTGAAACTCGACGCCATCCACCGGCAGCTGCAGATCGTCCGCGCGGTGTATTGCTTTACCTGGGAAGGCTACCATGCGGGCAACCAGGTTTATGAAAGTCGGGAAACATGCAAATGGATCCGCGAATTGATCGGGACCATCGCACTGGATGATTGCCTGTCGGCCGAAGAATTGCAGGACGAAGTTGCCGCTCTGCTCTTCCAGGCGGTGGTCGGCTGTAGCCGGCTTCCGTTGCAATCGGTCGAAGCGCCGTTGCCTGCGTTCTCTCTGGGTCAGCTCGCTTACGTTTATCGAACCGCTGCCGAATCTGGCTCGCCGCCGATGCGGTCCTTTTCCGAGCTAATCGAAAAGGGTTTGCAGGGCGACCTGGCCTGGCTGGAGAAAGCCAAGCTCCTCGAATGTTTGTTGCGGAGCACGGCACTCCACGACATCGAGCCCGCGGCCGAGCGTTTCATGAAACGGTGGTGTATCATGGGCCACACTGTCTCAGAGTTCGTGAGATTGTGCCGCTCCGTCTTCAACGAGGTCGCCCTCTCGCCGTACACGGGCTTTGTGGACAACATGCTGATGTTTCTGCACTCGCTGCGGAGCCGCGGCGAGCTTTCTCACGGGGCGGTCGCTGACTTTCTCGGCTACCTCCTGCGGCAAACGGTGCGGCACCTGACGGCCTACGACCTGATCACGTTTCATCATCGCGGTGCGAACTATCCCGACGCCTTGCTCCTGGATGCAGCCTTGAAAGCGTATCTGACCCTCATCGAAGACCAACCCGAATTGTTCCTCGATGCTGGGGCTAACGGGAACCTGGCGCGGGCGCAACGGCTGCGTCGCCGAGGACTGCGGCAAGCCTGGATCTTGCGCCGCAGTGTTGAAGGGCTGCCCGTCCCGGAGGTGCCGACATCACCAGGGGAGAACGCGCGGGTGCTCCCGCCGCCGTATGTGCGCACTCCCGAAGAGGAAATTGTTTACCCGGACAGGCGCACCAAACGCCTCTTCGCATCCGATCCGCTCCGCTTCCCGGGTGAACGTAGCCGGCTAGCGATGCAGCAGGCCCTTGATGATCTGCGGTACGCCGACGAAGTGCTGGAGCTCGGCATGGCTATCTTTTTGGATCGGCCCCTCGGCGTGTACAAAGCTCCGGCGGAACCGGACGGGACTTTGCTGTTGTCCTACGAAATGTTCAGCCCTTCCATCGCCCTCAGGCGCTTGCAGGCCCTGGCGGACGATTCCGCCCTCGATCGGAGCCCCAGAGCGTGGGGAGATTACCAGGAGCACTTGCGGGCCCCTTTCCCGATGCGGGGAATTCCTGTCACCAGCGCCCGCAGGCCGCAAAAGCCGGCCGCGGTAGCTCTCGAAGACGCGGCCAAGGTGGCCGACGATTTTGTCGTCCTCCGAACAACCCGCCAGGCAGTACAAGCGTTCCTTGACCAATTCGACACGACCACGCTTGCCGATCGCTGTGCCCTGGATTACCTCACTGCCGACAAGCACGTGCTGATCGTCCGTGCCTGTGCCATCCGATCGGCAGCCGAAGGAATTCTGGATATTGTTGACGCGAATCGGCAACGGCGACTCGAGTTGCAAATCGATCCCTCTCGAGGGTATCGCCGGCGCGCAGGAGGAGAATATCCGGCCGCTGGGCTGCGCGTGCTGGGGGCGTGGGATGCTGCGGGCTCGGCAATTGAGTTGGGGAAATCCGGTCTCCACACGGAAGCGATTCGGCTGCCCCCGCGCAAGTGAGTCTTCGCTCTTTGCTCTTTTCTCCGCGCCCTCTACGGGAAGAGCGTGGGGCCAGCCCGTTTATTTGCGTTCGTATGGGTGTTTACGAGGAGGATACGACTCGGTACTCTATGGCGGTGGATCGAAGGGGCACCGAACGAACACTGGGTCCCGAAGGAGAAGCTGCTGATGGCGAGAACCGCACGCACTTTGGCGTTGGTTGCGGGCTTGGTATTTCCAGCGGCGATGTGTGCCGCTCCGATCCGTCTGTCGGGCATTCCAGCAGAGCTGTCGGTTAGTACCGTAAGCGAACGGACCGTACAGATTGTCCTTGCACCGCTTGACGAGAGTGGAAAAGTACGACCCGCTCCTCCTTCGACGGTCCTCGTCGAACAGAAACCAGAGCTCAAACTGCGGCGCCGAGATCTGCAAGCGCCTGCGGAAATCGCATTGGGCAAGCTCCGTGTCGAAGTGAAACCGGAGCCGCTCACGATCACGGTGTCGGAGCCAGGGGGCAAGGTCGTGCAAGAGTTGATCGTCGCCGATGCGGACGGCTCGATATCTTTTCGGACCGCCGCGCCAGTGCTTGGCCTGGGCGAGGGCGGCCTACAGTTTGATCGGCGGGAAAAGCATTATCGCATGGTGAATGGCCAGGTCGCGCCGCTCCTGGCAACACATGGAGGTACCATTCCGGTGCCCTTCCTTGTGGGTACGGATGGTTGGGCGCTGTTCGTGCACCATCCTTGGGGCGAGTTTGATTTCGGCGCCCGCGAAGGGCGCCTTCTTCCCCGAAAAGAAGCGCAAGGCAAGGAGCCCTTGGAATTGTACATCATCCAGGTGCAGAATCCGGCGGATGCGCTGGCGGAGTATATCCGGTTGACCGGCCACCCCGTCATGCCTCCGAAGTGGGCGCTCGGCTACTTCCAGTCGCACCGAACGCTTGCCGGACCCGCGGAGCCGTTGGACATTGCCCAAACCTTTCGCGCGAAAAAGCTCCCTTGTGACTCCCTGATATACCTCGGAACCGGCTACTGTCCAGCCGGCTGGAACGTTGGCCACGGCACACTGGAGTTCAACCCGAAAACCTTTGACCATCCGGCCGAAATGCTCCATGCTCTGCATGACTTGCACTTCAACGTGATTCTCCACGTCAACCGGGCGCCGCGAACCTTGTTCGGGGCCTCGGTGACAGAGAATGCCGACTCTCCAACCCATATCCGCAATTACTGGGCGCGGCATCGGACGCTGTTCGCACTGGGCATCGATGGCTGGTGGCCCGATGACGGCGACGAACTGCCGATCGAGTCCCGCCTGGCTCGGCATCGGTGTTACTTTGAGGGATCGCTTCAGGATCGACCCAATATCCGCCCCTGGAGCTTGCACCGCAACGGGTTCGCCGGGGCACAGCGGTACGGTGGCTGGATCTGGTCGGGTGATGTGCAATCGCGCTGGGTGACGCTGGCCGCGCATGTGCCGGTGGGGATCAACGCTTCGCTGAGCCTCACGCCGTTCTGGGGCACCGACATCGGCGGGTTTGTGCCGACCAAGGAACTCACGGGCGAACTCTACACGCGCTGGTTCCAGTTCGCGGCCTTCAACCCGCTGTTCCGCTCCCATGGGCGCACCTGGAAGCTGCGCTTGCCCTGGGGCTGGAACACGGGCGAATTCGGCCCGGTGGAAGCCCGGGAGGGGCCCGATCCGTCCGAGCTGCACAACGCCGAAGTCGAGCCCATCTGTCGGAGGTACCTGGAGCTTCGCTATCGCCTGCTCCCGTATAACTACACACTGATGCGCGAAGCTTGCGACACGGGTCTGCCACCGATGCGGGCTTTGTGGTTGCACTATCCCAACGACCCCGAGGCCGTTCGGTTGGGCGATGAGTACCTTTGGGGCCGGGACCTCCTCGTCGCGCCGGTGACCACGAAGGGAGCAACCGAGCGCAAACTCTATCTACCGGAAGGCGACTGGTATGATTTCTGGACGCTGGAACGGCACACAGGGAAGCGCGAGTTGACGCAGAAGGTGGATTTGGCCACGTTGCCGCTCTTTGTCCGTGCGGGTGCGATCCTGCCGCTCGACCCCGTTCGCCAGTACACGACCCAGCCCGTCGATGAGCCCACGACGATCCGCATTTACTCCGGCCGGGATGGCGAATTTCGCTGCTACGAAGACGACGGCATGACCCTCGACTATCTGCGGGGAAAATTTGCGTGGACGCGCTGGCAATGGAACGACCGGGAACGCCGCCTGGTGATTGAACCAGTTGGCGAGCAAAACGCATTTCCGCGTGGGCCCAGGACGTTCACGGTGGAGCTCGTTCCCAGCAACCAGCGCAAAACGGTACAATATGCCGGCCAGCGGACGGAGGTCAGCTTCTGATCGGCGTACTACGTGCCGGCCAGCTCGGCTGGAGTTGGATGGGCTGCGACCCACGCCTTGCTCGACCGAGGAGCACCCAGAACGAGAGTGGGGCCAGGCTCATCCTGCCTTGCCGTGTACAGCTGGGCCAATGAGGCGGCCTCGGTTAGGGCCGTGCGGGCCGCTTCGGCAGCGAGCTCATCCCGGTTGCAGTCGCGGCTCAAATGCAGTTGCACCACCTGACCCAGGCGTCCCGAAGGGGAAAGGTGCAAGACCCGGCGTAGCAGAGCAGATGCCTGGACATTGGACAAATGGCCTTCGTCGCCCAGGATCCGAGCGATGAGCAGCGGCGAGCGGCCGCTGACGTGTTCCAGATCCACGTCGTGGTTGAATTCCAGGGCAAGGAGATCGACGTCGGCCAATGCCTGCGCTAGCGTC
>Ga0070734_10003249_pt1 | contig 17427 bp, 15 predicted proteins | sample Coa_R1_8_FD_66444 | JGI IMG/M metagenome (GOLD analysis project Ga0070734, IMG submission 66444) | Surface soil microbial communities from Centralia Pennsylvania, which are recovering from an underground coalmine fire - Coalmine... | ecosystem: Environmental > Terrestrial > Soil > Unclassified ... | reverse complement strand
TACATATACGCGGAATCGCAGGGCGGAGAAATCGGAAGAATCAATCGGCACACGCTGAGCGGTCAGGGCATCAAGCCGCAACCGCAATACAACGAAAAGAAACTGCGCTTCAACTGGAACACGCCTATCCACATGAGCCCGAATGAAAAAGGGACGATCTATATTGGCGCGCAGTTCCTTTTCCGTTCGCGCGACCACGGCGTTTCATGGGAACGCATTTCACCCGATCTTTCCACCAACGATCCGGAGAAGCAAAAGCAGGAGGAGTCCGGCGGCATTACCGTGGACAACTCTGCGGCTGAGATGCACACGTCAATCTATTCAATCAGCGAGTCGCCAAAAAATGGCCAGTTGATCTGGGCGGGCACCGACGACGGCAACCTGCAGATTACGCGCGATGGCGGAAAGCACTGGACCAATGTGGTGGACAAAGTCCCGAGTCTAGGCAAGAACTCGTGGGTATCAACGGTAATTGCCAGCCGATTCAATGAAGGTACGGCGTATGCCACTTTTGATCGCCACACCTTTGGCGATATGAAGCCCTACATTTACAAGACAACCGACTTCGGCAATACGTGGACTCCGCTGGTGAGCGATACGAGCGGCGTGACTGGATATGCGCACGTCATCACGGAAGACACAGTCGACTCCAACCTGCTCTTTCTGGGAACTGAGTTTGGCTTGTGGGTCTCCATTGATGGAGGCAAGCAGTGGGCGCAATACAAAGGCAGCGGCTTCCCTGCTGTTGCGGTGCGCGACATTGTGGTGCAACCACGTGAAAATGATTTGGTGCTGGCGACGCATGGGCGCGGCATCTGGATCATTGATGACATTTCATCATTGCGTGCTCTCACGCCGGATTTGATGGCCCAAGATGCTGTTCTGTTGGATTCCACCAGTGTTCAGTACCTGAATTCCAACGGTGGCTGGCCGGAAGGCGATGCCACATTCTCCGGCCAAAGCCGCACACAGGATGCCTTCATCACGTATTACCAGAAGAGCCGGCATATTTTTGGCGACATGAAGATTGAAATTATCGATCCGGACGGAAAAGTCATGGATACCGTTGCGGGCAGCAAGCATCGCGGCATCAATCGGGCAACATGGTCAATGCGACTGAAACCGCCAACCGTTCCACCCGCAGCCAGCGCTGCATTCGGCGCTTCCACGGGACCGCGCGTCCTGCCGGGAACCTACACCGTAAAAATGACCAAAGGCGATAAGGTCTACACGTCAAAGCTCAAACTGGTGCTGGATCCGCGCGCGCCCTATAACGAACAGGACCGCCGCCAGCAATTTGATCTCGCGATGAAACTTTACAACATGATAGGACGCATGAGCTTTGCCGTGGACTCCATGGTAAATCTGCGCGATGCTGCCAATGCGCGCGCAGCTAAACTGCCGGCAAACGATCCCTTGCGCAAGAATGTGCAGGAGCTATCGCAACAGGCTGATGCATTGCGCTCCAAGATTGTGGCAACCAAGGAAGGCGGCGCAATCACGGGTGAAGAGCGCATCCGCGAATACCTGACAAGCGTTTACAGCGACGTAAACAGCTACGATGGCAAACCTACCAATTCGCAAATCGAGCGCACCGATGGGCTGGGCCGCGAATTGGATGACGTGATCAAGGAGCTGGACCAACTTACAGCCAAAGAGCTGCCGAAGATCAACTCCGGGCTGCAAAAGAAGAAGCTGGAGCCTATCCAGCCGTTGACGCAGCAACAATGGGAAAAAATGCACCAGGGAAACACTGGTTCGCAGCCGGGAATGCTGGGAATGCGAGAGCGCGACTAGAGAAAAACAGGAGGAGTTCCGGCACGGAACTCCTTTTTTTACTTAGGTGCTTGCCTTGTCAGCTCCCACGTCGTAGTTAAGCGCTTCCAGGCCGAGGAAGCGTGCGCCTTCGCCCAACTCTTCTTCAATCCGCAAGAGTTGGTTATATTTGGCGATGCGGTCCGTGCGCGACGCGGAACCGGTTTTGATTTGTCCGGCACCAGTGGCCACGGCAAGGTCGGCAATAAACGTATCTTCAGTTTCGCCAGAGCGATGCGAAATCACCGCCGTGTAAGCGTTCCGCCGTGCCATGTCAATTGCGTCCAGGGTTTCACTCACGCTGCCAATCTGGTTTACCTTGATGAGAATGGAATTGGCAATGCCTTCGTTAATGCCGCGGCTGAGACGCTCTGTGTTCGTTACAAAAAGATCGTCGCCCACGAGCTGGATCTTGTCGCCAAGCTCGTCCGTCATAAGCCGCCAACCCTTCCAATCGTCTTCCGCCAGGCCGTCTTCAATGGAAACGATGGGATACTGCCGCGCCCAATCAGCCCAGAATGCCACCATCTCTTCCGACGATTTCACTGACTTATCTGATTTCTTGAAGACGTATTTGCCTGTTCCTTTATCAAAAAATTCACTGGCAGCGGGATCCAGCGCGATGGAAACATCCACTCCTTCACGGAAGCCCGCTTGCTTCATGGCTTCCAAAATCAACTCAATGGCCTCCGCATTGGCCTTGAGCGATGGAGCAAAACCGCCTTCATCGCCGACAGCGGTGTTATAGCCGCGCTTTTTCAGAACGGACTTGAGTGTATGAAATATTTCCGCGCCCCATTGCAGCGCTTCAGAAAAAGTTTCTGCACCCACGGGCATCGCCATGAATTCCTGGAAATCGACGTTGCTATCAGCATGCGCGCCGCCATTGAGTATGTTCATCATGGGAACAGGCAAAACACTGGCGCTCACTCCTCCCAGATAGCGATACAGTGGCGTCTTCATGGCATTGGCGCTGGCGCGGGCACAGGCCATGGACACCGCCAAAATGGAGTTAGCACCCAGCTTTGCTTTATTAGGTGTGCCATCCAGCTCGATCATCGTGTCGTCAATGCGGCGCTGGTCTGCTGCGTCGAGGCCTTGAAGTGCATCCGCGATCTTTACGTTGACGTTCTCCACGGCGTTTTGCACGCCTTTTCCCAGGTAGCGATGCTGGTCGCCATCGCGAAGCTCGACTGCCTCATGTTCACCGGTGGAAGCGCCGCTGGGAACGGCCGCACGGCCAATTGACCCGTCACCAAGAGTAACCTCGGCTTCTACCGTTGGATTTCCGCGCGAATCCAGAATCTCACGCGCGTGTACGTCAACAATGCCTGTATCCATTTAGATGACACCTTTAAAGAGCCAGAATTATAAATGAGATGAGAGATTCCCTGCTTGCGCAGGACAAGTGAAAACCTTACAGGGGTTGCGGATTGGACGGTCATCTCTGACGCCGACTATTCTGGAGCTTAAAATCATGATAAGGAACCAATCAGGAAAGCTACATAGGCGAAGGTCACAAAATGCCTGTCAATCTGGGTTTAAGTGATTTGATGGAATACACAGATTGGGAGCGCCAGAAATGGCATGATTGGCTGCGCTAGCAGGTAATGAGAGCCTGAAGACCAGCGCAGGCCCTCATGGCGATGGTCGTTTTGGAAATCTGGGCGAATTGATAAAGCACATACTTTCTGCAGAAATGCGATATGTTGACCGGCTTTCTGGCCGGGGGCAACGGTAAGGTAGCGAGAAGCATTATCGCCAATCATCCGCGGAAGAAAGAGATTGACCGCAAATGGACTATTCGAAGATGATGTTGGCCTGTTTCGGTCGCTGCCTCGTTGTCCAGAGGCAGCTAAGCTGGTGACGTATCGTGATAAGCCCCAATACCAGGTTACCTTCAGCCATTGCTCTCTGCTTTGCCGGGATTCTGCTGGCCACATCGATCCATGCCCAGATACCTGACGCGCATCAGGGCGAGACAACTTTCACGCAGCCGCCGTTCGATGACGCGGATTGCACGTCCAACGGGCAATATCGGGCTCACAGATATGACGTAATCATCGTCGGCGCAGGCCTGGCGGGGCTCAGCGCGGCGAAGGAGTTGCAGCACCTTGGGCGTTCGGTACTCATTCTTGAGGCCAATAATCGGATAGGAGGCCGGGCATACGTCGGCTTCATTGGCGACAACAAGGTTCCCATCGATTACGGAGGCGCGTGGATTCACGGCGTTCCCACCAACCCGCTCACTGGGCTGGTCGACTCCATGGGCTTCATCCGGCAGCGCACAGAACTCAATCTTCCTTACTTTATCAATGGCCGGCAAGCCGGAAACGAAGAGAAAAAAGTCTTCGACCATGCTCTTGAAGAATACGAAGATGCGGTGACGCTGGCTGCCAGGTCCGTTGAGAACCAGCGCGCACTGGCTGAGCATGCTTGCAGCGAATACAAAAGCCACGTACCACGGAAAGAGATTTGCCGCGATTTGCAGCGCAGGATTCCGTTCAGCAAGATTTCAGTTCTGAGCGATCTCTGCCAGGGGCCGGTCCGCTCTCCCGGACAATTCTGCAGAACGACGGAAAAGGCCCTGCGCGTTACCAGCGACGTGGCGGAACGCTATGTACCTCAGTCCGGAGAGTTCAAAGACATCATTCCTCTGCTCATCGCGAATGCCGGGCCGCTGGAGAGCGCGGCTGAACTGCGCAAGACTTCGGCCGTTGATGGCGCACACTTTGAGGCCGGCGAGGACGACCTGATCGACAAAGGAATAGGGACCTTTGTTGAGAAACTCGGAGAAGGTCTGCCAGTCTGCCGGAACTCTCCGGTCACGGAGGTGAATTACTCCGGCGATGGCGTAAAAGTAAGCGCCGGAGACAAGGTTTTTGAAGGTGCAAATGCTTTGGTCACGGTCTCGGTCGGGGTGCTGAAGAAAAAGAAGATTGCGTTCAGACCGGAACTGCCGAAAAGGAAACTCCAGGCCATCGACACGTTGCAGATGGGCAACATGCAGAAAGTGATCGTACCCCTCAATCGCGATATCTTTCCCAACGAGCCGAAGAACGCATGGGCGCTCTATGAAGGGGACCTCCCCGCGGAGGCACTGACTTTCGCAAAAAAGCAGCATCTTCCTCTGGTGAACGGAACGCGCGTGGTGATGGGTTTCGTGATCAAGCCGCTGAACCAGAACATTGCCATTGGGTTCTTTGGTGGGGACTGGGCCAGGACGCTGGAGCAGCGGTGCGACAACCTGGAACACGGCTCCGGCAAGAGTAATCCGAAATGCGACGACCTCTCGATCGCAATCACCAGGTCCGCTCTTTCCAATATGTCCGGCGAAAAAGAGATAGATGAGGCCATCCAGGCGGACGGAATCCAGGTAACGCGCTGGAGTCTCGATGCAACCTCATTCGGAGCTTATTCGGTCGCGGAGCCCGGAAGCTGGCACGAGCGCGAGGTACTCGCGGAACCAGTGAAGGGGCCAAACGGAATCAAACGCCTGTTTTTTGCCGGGGAAGGAACTGCCCGCGAGATTTATAACGGTTCTTATCCCGGCGCCTACGAGTCAGGCTTGAAGGCTGCTAGAGATATTCATGCCACAATGCTTGAAACTGAAGAGAAGGCGAGAGAGGCCGGAAGATTGGGTTCAACAGAAAAGTAGGCGATCTAAATTTTCCCACTATTCAAGGGCAATCTTCCATCGAGCTAGTGCGTTCACGACGAATTGTGTAAAACGTCGTCAGATCTTCGTCGAGGCGACGTGTTTGCGTTTGAGCCCAACAATCAGCATCGCTTCGCAAGTCGTCGGCGCAAAAAAAACGATCCGCGACGAGCGCCACAATCCTGACTATCCGCGTTTGCCCGACTTCTGTTATGGTGAAAGTTTACTTCAGGAGATCATTCCCATGACAATTCAGCAGCAGCCGAACATCCGCCTGGTCAACGCGCCCGATTATCGCGACACCTACGCCAACTCAATACAAATTCGCGTCAGCGTATGGGACTTTCTGCTGGTTTTTGGCCGCTTGCAGCCTGTGACGGCGCAGGAGGTCGAAGTGCAGAATTTTCAGGGCATCTATCTGAGTCCGCAGCAGGCCAAAGCATTGTTGACCATCCTGGAGCAAAATGTGCGCCAGTATGAAGGCACGTTCGGCGAAATCAAGCTTGATCCCAATATCACGGCGCAGCAAAGCCAAATTAACTAGCGCCCTTTCTGGTGAGAATCTTAGCCATTGATCACGCCACGAACTAACGAACTGCCGGAATTCTCGTTCCGGCGACTTTACCCGCTGATCTTTGTCATCATTTTTTTGCTGCACGCGCCGCTCTTGCGGCTTCCCTTCTTCTGGGACGAAGCCGGCTTCTATGTTCCTGCCGCTTACGATCTCGCGCATTCTCACACTCTGATTGCCAAGACCACGCTTGATACGGGACATCCGCCACTTTCCGCGGCATATCTTGCATTGTGGTTCACTATCAGCGGCTGGAAACCAGCCGTAGCGCGGGTAGCCATGCTTCTGCTTGCGGCGTTTGCCCTGACAAATGTATTTCTGCTCGCGCGAAGACTCGTGGGTACTGGCGTTGCTGTAGCCACAACCATCGCCACTGCCGTTTACCCAATCTTTTTTGTGCAGAGTTCGTTGACGCATGCCGATCTCATGGCTGCCGCATTTACGCTTTGGGGAATCCGGCTTTATATCGAAGACCGAATATGGCCCAGCCAGCTTGCCTTTTGCCTGGCCGTCCTGAGCAAAGAGACTGCGGTGATCACGCCGCTTGCACTCGCGCTTTGGGAAATCTTGTCTCGTCGCGATGACAGCGGTCGAAGCCGCTTCCAGCGCGCTGTGATTGCCTTGGTTCCAGTTCTTCCCTTGGTTTCCTGGTTGCTTTATCACCATCACGTCACTGGAAGATTTTTTGGCAATGCCGATTTCTACCAGTACAACGTGACTCAAGCGCTTAACCCGCTGCGTTTTCTTCTCGCGCTGGTGCAACGCGTTTGGCATCTCTTTGGAACCATGAACATGCTGGCGCTCACCGCCGCTATGGCGGTCGCAATGTTTTTTCCGCCGGTTGCGGACTTTAGCGGCGATTCCGCCGTCGTTCGTCCGCGCATTTCCATCCCTGTGCAACTCCAGTTTGGGCTGATCATGCTGGCGCATCTGCTCGCGTTTTCATTGCTTGGCGGTGCGCTGCTCACTCGCTATTTATTGCCTGTTTATCCGCTGGTGATCATGCTCGGCATGTCAACTCTGCACCGGCGCATCAGCCGATGGGAGTGGCCCGCGGCCTTGATGGTGATCGTCTTCGTTCTGGGACTATTCTTTGATCCGCCTTACCGCTTTGCGCCGGAAGACAACCTGACTTACAAGGACTTCGTCGATCTCCACTTTAAAGCTGCAAAGTTTCTGGAAGAGCACGAACGGAACTCCACGATCCTGACCGCTTGGCCGGCCACCGACGAGCTTACTCGTCCGTATCTGGGCTACGTGAAGCAATCATTTCCATTTGTTCAAATACAGGATTTTACGGTTGAGGAAATGATCAAAGCGCGGCAGATGCGCTCAAAGTATCAGGTGGCCTATCTGTTTTCCACCAAGGTCGGTATGCCGCCGTGGATCCATTCCGAGCGCTGGGAGAAACTCAACCGGCGTTTCTTCGGTTCCCATGTCGACGTGTCTCCAGAATTAGCTGCGGAATTCCTTCACGGAAAAATCGTCTTTCTGGCTAGAAACAAAGCCGAATGGGTGGCAATCTTGGAGATGGACCAGCCATCTTCGGTGGCATCGGCCCGCTGAGCAAGATATTGATCGCCACAAACCGATACAGCGGTGAGACTACTCGTCCGAACCTTACAGCAGCTTTCGCAGCACAGCCAAACTAACACGCAGCCTCCCCGGAAGAAAGGCTGCGCACATCAATAGCTATGAAAGTATCCTGGCCACCAACGCAGGTACGTTTGCGCTGTACCAGAAATAAGCAAACACCAGGCCCGCTGATTCAATCACCCGAAACCGCCACTGCCGTTTCATGACCCTTTACCTCTCCCGCTTTCCTAGCCTCTGGCCTCAACTTCCACACGTGCATGGGCAAAAGGCTGTTTCTCAATGGGGGAGAGAACACGCATCTTTTTCCAGTCGTAAGCAAACTCGGTACCACAATCGAGACACACCACATACGTTCCAGTGAGCGTGGCAGCCTCGCAGCGGCGCTGTCCTGGCTTGCTGGTCTGGGGAAAGCTGATTCGTTTATGCCAGCATCCGAACAAAGCGTCAAAAATCTTCACAAACTCCTCCCGGCTGTTGCATCAAGCTAATCGCTCTTACAGCCTCATCTCTGCACTACCTGGGTCTTCTTCAGGATCATCAGGCCCTTCTGGCCCGAGACCTTCGTTACTGTAAGTAGTGGTCTCTGCCTCGATTTCGTTTCACTTGATTTCCACATCCCAATGACACAAATTGTCATTAGTTTGTATAACGAACATCGCTTTCAATACGTTGAACGCAGGTATTTTGGATTTGTTGCATTAAGTTTCGTTGTCGCCGCAGGCACTTGAGCTTGGCGATCTTAGGAATCAATGGGTTAAATCGAGAAAAGAATTTTCGATTCGGAGGCCCCAACGCTCATCCCAGGCATTCAGCGCTGTTTAAACTGGCTGATTGATAAAATTAGGCTTGACTCATGGAAACCATTGATCCCAACGCCATCGGACGACGCTCTAAAGACGCCAGCCGCCCCTGGACATGGTCCATTGCCATGTATTCCGGCCCATCGCCCCTGCGCATGGCTGCGGCTCCCGGCGCTTCCAACCCCGTTATTTCCGCGGCCGATGTCACAGATGTTCCGGCGCGCTTTGTCGCTGATCCCTTCATGGTCAATGTCGACGGGCTTTGGCACATGTTTTTTGAGGTCCTAAATAACCAATCCAATAAGGGCGACATTGGCCGCGCCACCAGCCGCGACGGTCTCACCTGGCAATACGAAAGAATCGTCCTTGAAGAGCCGTTTCATCTTTCGTATCCATACGTGTTCCGCTGGAAAGACGATTTTTTTATGACTCCGGAAACTCTCGGCGCCAACGCGGTCCGTCTTTATCGCGCTACGTCATTTCCCGATCAATGGACTCTCGTCAAAGACCTGATTCCCGGCCCGCATGCTGATCCTTCCATCTTCCAGCACGATGAAAAATGGTGGCTTTTCACCTGTCCAACGCCTCACAAACATGACACGCTGGCTCTTTATTCAGCCGATGATCCCGCTTCCACATGGACCGAACATCCTTCCAGTCCCATCATCTCTGGCAATAAAAGCATTGCTCGCCCCGGCGGTCGCGTGCTCGATTATGACGGTCGCCTTCTTCGCTTTACCCAGGACTGTTATCCAACATACGGCAAACAAGTCAGAGCTTTTGAGATCACCGAACTCACCGCAACAACCTATAAAGAGCATGAGATAAAAGAATCGCCCATCCTTGTACCCAACGGCAGTTCATGGAACGCTTCCGGCATGCACCATATTGATGCGCATCGGGTCAATGGATCATGGCTGGCCTGTGTCGATGGGCTTGTGGATTTTTAACGGCACACTAAGCCGTTACTCAGGCTTCGCAGTCTTGCTGCATTCTGGTTGAAAAGAATGTGACGTCAGATCAACGCATACAATTTCAGCTTTAAATGATCCCACGCGGCGATTCGCCCCAAACGTGATTCCCGGCAGCAGGCCGGTCCTGAAATCGCGCATTTGCTCGAGCGTCTGAATCAATTTTTCCCGAGTCACGTTTTTGCCGGCGCGCGCCAGCGCTTCCACTAGGATCTTCGCCGCGCAATACGCTGAAATCTGGACCAGCCGATGGTCGCTGGCAAGATTATGGCTGCTAAGAAAATAGTCGAACTCATCCACCGCTCCCATTTCCGGTTGCAGTTGCGGATACGCAGCAAATATCCTGCCCTGGAAACGCGCCGGAGCGCCCAGGATGCTTTCATCCAGCAGCGGCCCCAGCACAAAAACTTTCGGTGCCCATTCAGCTTTGTCGGCCGCCTGAATCCATGGCCCAAGCTGCTCGCCATCGCCGATAAAAAACACTCGTTCAATTCCCCGGCTGTGCAGATCGTGGACCGTTTCTTCAGCCTTCGCTGCTGAAAACACAAATTCCTGTGGCTTCTCGACGCTCAGCTCTTTCCATGTTGCCTGCATCGCTGCGGCCACGTCGGCTTGCAGCTTGCTATCGGCTACTACAACGGCGGTCTTCTCCATGGCCGATTTGTCGCGCGCCGCGGCAAACCGTACCAACTCCTGCTCCAGTTGCTGAAAGCCGGGAAGCAGATAAAACACTTCGCGATTCACAGGTTCACTGGGCACAGAAAGCGCCAGCAGCCCAACCAGCGGTATCTTGCTCGCCTGAGCCACTGCTGCCAGTTTTTGCTCCGCATCAGGTACAAACGGAGCCACCATGGCAAACACCGGAGTAGCCGCCAGGCGCTTCGCATTCCTCAGTGTGGCCGTACTGTTGTCTCCGGATTCCGCAAAACGCAGAACAATTCGCCGCTGATAAATTCCACCACGCTGGTTCAGGTCATCAAAGTATGCGGTCAAAACCGCCTTCACGGCATTGCCTGTTTCGGAATTTTCTCCCGTGAGTGGAGCGAGGCTGCCAATTGTGATGCTGTTTGCTGTAACGCCGGGCTCTGATGTACCGGGTTGTTTCGATTGCAGGGCCTTGACGCGCATATCTGCAGCACCCGCACTGCAGCACAGCATCAAGCTCAGTAATGCCGCCGACGATTTCACTGTCCAGTGCAATGGCAAAGCCTTTTTGAAATCTGGTGACCCTGGCAGGAGTCGAACCTGCGACCTGCGGTTTAGGAAACCGTCGCTCTATCCATCTGAGCTACAGGGCCACTCTCATCATTTTAACCCGTAATTTGGGCCCGCAAAGGCGACAGGCGTTGTCGCATGGAGTTTGGCCAGGAATCTCTGGCCGCTCATGCCGGCAATCTTTTCATCAGCGCAGAAGCTCGCCGAAACCATGGTCGCTCGCGCCGCTTCAGGTAACGCGGCATGGTTGCTTTCTTATTCAGTATTCGCTGCGCCCATTGCCGCGCCTCGCCGGTTTTTCCGTGGGTCGCCAGAAACTGTGCATAGTTGAACTGCGTTTCAGATAGCGTAGAGGTCTGTGTAATCTGCTCAAACATGCTTGCCGCTTGCGCGTCCTGGTTCGTGCGCGCCCACGCATACGCCAGCAATCCGGCGGCGCGCTGGTAATCGTAGTTGCGGTCTTTTCCCACCACGCATTCCAGGTCGGTTACTGCGGCAGGAAACTCATTTAACTCCAGCTCACAAAGGGCTCGCCGGTAGAACGGGTCCGGTGAATCCGTTCGGGACGAAATTGCATGGTCATAACATTCTTTGGCCTTGGCAAATTTCTTCTGCTCCAGATAAAGATCGGCCAGTTCTTCATAGTTTCCCGCAGAAGGATTATCCAGCACCATCACCTCTAACTGCCGGATCCTTGAACGATGGGAAAATATCTGGAATGAATGCCGCAGGAGCCCGAGGTCCGGCACTACCTCAGCGGCAATATAGATCAACGCGCCTATTCCGCCGCCCATAAGAATGATCCATAGCCAGTAGTTGTCCGGACGTCGGCGGATAAAGTGCACCACCGCGATCGCCACAAAGATAAAACCAAAGCTGTAGTTTCCGAATAGGTTCATGGATTAGTGGGCTGCAGCATTCGTCTACAGGCCGAGCCTTTTTCAATACTTACTTCTTTGGCGTCTGCTCTTTTTCCTCGTCGGCTTCAGCCATCTTTCGCGCACCCTCTCGGATCTTGGCCATGATCTGGTCCATTCTCTTTTGCTGGATCGCCATACCTGCCTGCATGCTTTCCTGCAACATTTGCGGCTGCTCGCGCAAGATCTTTTGCCCCACTGGTCCGGCATAGAACCTGATCATTTCTTCAACATCGGATTTGCTGAGATGTCGCCGATAAACAGTCACCGCTGCTTCAACCATCTCATCAAGGGGCATGTCCCCCATAGCGCCATCTATCATCCCGTGCAATGCCTCCAGTTGTTTTGGCGTCGGGTCCGGCACGCTCTCCCGAAAGGCCTGTTCAGCGCCTTGCTTCATCGCCAGCTTCATGTTGTCCATCATCACTGACATATTTCTGCGTACCTGAAGCAAGTCGAGCAGCGTCATCACCTGATCATGTGTCGGCGCGTCTGCCGGAAAAACCTCAGTTTTGGACTTGGCCTGGGCAGCGGCCTCTGCCACGCTCTGCTGTGCATACAGCGGTGCCGCAACCGCCAGCAATATTAGAAGTAGCAAACTTCTGCAGCGCATATTTTGATCTCCTGATTTTTGAGGGGGAGCCTAAGAATCGCACATCTTCTAGCTGAAAGCCATAGTAAAAAAAGTCCTGGCCACACGGATAGCAATAATACCTATGGTTTTCCTCAAGGTTACTTCGCCCGCGGATGCGTCCTGTCATAGACTTCCATCACGTGCGTAATCGATAGTTGCGTATACTTCTGCGTGGTTGCCAGCCGCTCATGCCCCAACAGTTCCTGGATGGACCGCAGATCAGCGCCTTCCGTCAGCATGTGCGAGCCAAACGCGTGCCGTAGAGTATGCGGATGCATGTCCGGCGGCAGACCTCTGGAAACAGCGATTTTTTTCACGATTCGTCCCACGCTCCGTGTCGTCAACGGCCCTCCCCGCTGATTGATGAACAGCCGGCGCGTGTTCTTACGTGTTGCCCTTAACACCTTCAGCCGCGCCTCTCGATACGCCGCCAGCGCTTCCGCTGCAGCGCCTTCCAGCGGCACATAGCGTTGCTTCTTCCCTTTTCCGCGAATTAAAATCACGCCGTTTGCTTCTTCAATATCGCCCAGCTCTGTCCCTATCAACTCCGAATTTCGGAGTCCGCAGCCATATAGCAGCTCAAAGATCGCGCGATCACGCTCAGGAAACGCGGCGCTCTCCGGCATCTCTGTGTTCAGCAGCCCGTTGATCTCTTCCATCGTCGGGACGCGTGGCAGCTTCTTTGGCAGCTTGGGAGAAGACACCAGCTTGGCGGGATTCTGCTGCACAATCCCCTCTCGCCCCAGCCACTTGTACATTGACCGCAACGCCGCAAGCGCGCGCGCCACAGAAACTTTGCTCAGCTTACAGCCGTGCAGATGTGAGAGAAATCCCCGGATCGTGATGTGGTCAATCTCTTTCCATCTAGCTTGCGGCCCCAGATATTCGGCAAAGCGGCCCAGTTCGTTGCTATACGCGCGCAGCGTATGCTCTGACGCATTCCGTTCTCCGCGCAACGAATCAAGAAATTTGCTGATGCCGCGCTGTATCTCCTTACTCACTTTGGCTTTTGCCTGCTTCATGGTTTACCTGTCGTCCCGGTCCTCTTGCCTCGCGGATGAAAGTCGCGATAGACGGTTTTCAGCCTATCCAGCGCCACATGCGTATAAATCTGGCTGGTTGAAATATCGGCGTGCCCCAGGATCGTCTGCACCGTGCGCAGGTCGGCGCCATTTTCCACCATGTGCGTGGCGCAGCTATGCCGCAGCATGTGCGGGCTTGCGTGCCTTCCGGAAGCGGACGCATCTTTCACCATCCGCCAAACCCACTGCCGCGTCATCCTCCCTCCACCGCGACGCACAAACAGCAGGGATGAAATCTTTCCTTTCAGCAGCACTTCCCGCCCATCGGCAAGATACGCGCTGATTCGCTCCTGCGCAGCTTTTCCAATCGGTACAATTCGCTCCTTGTCACCCTTGCCGCACACCAGTATGTGGCCAAGTTCCAGCTTCAAATCTTCCAGCTTCACGTTGATGATCTCAGAAACCCGCAGCCCGCCCGCGTAAAACACCTCCAGCATGGTTTGGTCGCGCTGAGCCAGCGCCGCGGAAAGCTTTGAGTCGCCCGCCTGCCCTGCCGCCTCCATCATCGAATCAATCTCGCTTGTGGCCAGCGACTTTGGCAGCACCTTCCACTGCTTGGGCGAGTCGATATCCAGCGTGGGGTCTTGCTTGATGATCCGGTCCATCAGCAGATACTTGTAAAAGTGCCTAAGCGTGGAAAGCTTGCGCGCCACGGACCGGTCCTTGACTCCATTGGCAAATAGCTGGCTCAAAAAACCTCGCACATCTTCCCGTGTTGCCTTGTCCAGATCGCGCCGGCGGGCCGCCAGAAACTCGGCAAACTGAATCACGTCAGACTTGTACGCAGCCACAGTCAACTGCGTCAGCCCTTTCTCCACGTTCAGGTAGTCAAGAAAGCTCTTCACCAGTGGATCATCACGATCATCGCTCTTTCGCTTGTTATCAGACCTCATAACTCTCTCTCAGTATCCTGCCTGCCGATTCCCCGGCAAATAGCTCTGCTGGTTCCGTTTGTCATCGAATGCCAATTGTTCGGGTCTTGCGCTCGATGGCTAAGACTTTAGACTCTTCACTTTTATTCCTGCTCCGCATCCGTCTGGTTAATCCGTTGTGAAATTTGCTTTTCCGATCTCGTAATAGGCTAAGTCTGGGGAGCCATGGATACCCTACCCCTCCCCCCGATCCCCATTTCTAAAAGACTTATGCGATTCCTCCCCATTGGTCCCCATGCGCCGTTGTTGCAAATATAAGCACTTATCTAAAACCTCCCCATTTGCTCCCCATTCCGTCGGCTGAGAAATCAGGCAGAGGGTCGCAAAATGCCCAAAACACAAAACGCAACGGTTTCCCGTTGCGCATCCGTGACAGACCATTCCCTGTCAAATCTCATTCTAGCGAATATCAAGCGAATAAATCAACTAAAAAATAGATAGTTCGAAATTTTTCTTTTCAACTTCCGCGTCTCCGCCAGTGAAAATTCCACTTAGCCAATTCCCTTCACCAGCAGCACCACCGCCTCGGAACCGGCCTTCCTATCTTTGGAAATCTCCTGATACTCCGGCGAATCCGCCCACTCACGGAATGCCGCCTCATCCGGAAAGGAAAGCAACACAACCTTATCGCGCTCCCACTGGCCTTCGATCACCTGCGGTTTCTCATCCGCCGCCAGCACTCGACCCTGAAAACGCTTCATCACGCCCATAAACTTTGCCTGATAGCGGTCATAAGCCGCCCGGTCCGTGATCTTCAATTGCGCAATCGCATAAACGCTCATCTACACTCCTGTCTCATCAAATTCTCGTATGTAAGAATAAAGCGATGCCAACCGCCCAGCCCTCGTCCACTCCCAGCTTCCTCTACGGCACCGCCTGGAAAAAAGACCGCACGGCGGCCCTCACTGAACTCGCCCTCCGCTCAGGCTTTCGGGGTATCGATACGGCCAACCAGCGCAAGCACTACTTTGAAGCTGCGGTCGGTGAAGGACTGGCTGCCGCATACCGCGCAGGCATCGTCACGCGCAACGACCTCTTTCTTCAGACCAAATTCACCTATCAGGACGGCCAGGATCATCGCCTGCCCTACGATCCTGCCGCAACTCTTTCCGTTCAGGTCGCGCAGTCCATGGCCAGTTCGCTGGAGCATCTTGGCACGGATCATGTGGACAGCTTTGTGCTCCACGGCCCTGCTTCTCACTCCCACTGGACCACAGAAGATTTTGAAACCTGGCAGGCCATGATCAAAGAACGCGACGCCGGACGCACACGCCTTCTCGGCGTCAGCAACATTTCACTTGCTCAATTGCAGCAGATGGCCCGGGCCCACGCGGAACCACCTGCGTTTGTCCAGAATCGATGCTATGCCCGCCTCGGCTGGGACCGCGATGTGCGCGCTTTCTGCCGCGAGCGCAACATTATCTACCAGGGCTTCTCTCTTCTCACCGCGAATGTGGAAGTCTTACGCCATCCCCTGGTTGCGGGACTCGCCTCGCAGCTCAACGCGACTCCTGCCCAGATTGTCTTCGTTTTTGCGCGTCAGGTCGGCATGTTGCCTCTTACGGGGACAACAAACGCTGAGCACATGCGGCAGGATCTTGCCAGCCTCGAGATTACGCTCTCACCAGACGCAGTGCGCGCGATTGAGCCCCTTGCCGGCTAACCTAAGCGACTTCAGTATGACCTCTGTGTGTATCTCGAAAATGCTTCTGAGATTCGCCATCCCGACAGGTCCGTTCAGCGAGCAAGCGCTCCCTCCAGCTTGCGAGCAGGACCGGAGGGATCGGCTCCGCTGCCGTAACGGGACCCAGAGTTAACGCTTTCGTGCCCATTTCGGATGGCATAGTCAGTAGAAGCCGTTGTGAGATCTTGATTTTCCGCTGACGCGCGCTGACGCGCGATTCCGGCGATCACGGCGATTCCAACCCCCGGCTCGTTATGCTGATGGTTGTTAAGCGACCTACGTCGACTTGGACTTTGGGCCCCGCGTCCCCGCTTTTTTCTCCGGCATCACAAACGGCTTCTCTTCAATCCCGTTCAGCCGCGCGACAGTCACAGCATTCAGAGCGCTCTCCGGCTGCTCTTCATGCTTGAAGAATGCAAACACCTCACGCTGCGCGCTCTGCGCCTTCAATTCTTCCGCCACCTTCTGTAAATCGGGCGTGCTGTACTCCGGCTCGCGAAAGCGATAGTACAAAAAGTCCGCCGTCGCCACCTTGGGCACAACAATCTTCTCGCTCTCCGCCCAGCACAATGCGGCGTTCTTGCTCTTCAGGACCTCATATACTGCATCGCTGAACCAGCTCTCATGCCGGAACTCAAAGGCAAACCTGTACGCCTGCGGCAGCAGCTGCACAAACGTCCGCAGGAGGTCGAGATCGGCCTTCAGGTTCGGTGGCGTCTGGATCAATATCGGCCCCAGCTTGCCCGACTGCCGCATTGGCTCCATGCTCTGCAAAAAGAACCGGAATGAATCGTCGCAATCCTTCAGCCTCTTGAAGTGCGTTATCGACTGATGCACCTTGGCCGCAAACTTAAAGTCCGCTGGAGTCGGCCCCACCCAGCCGATGATGGCGCTAGCCGTTGGCATGCGACGAAACGTGGCATTCAGCTCCACGGCATTTAGCCGTGTCGCATAGAACTCAAGAAAGCGCTTCGACGGAAGCTTTTCCGGAAAAAACGCCGGCTTCCAGCTCGCGTATGACCATCCTGATGTGCCGATGTGCAGGTTCATGCTCGGAAGATAAGACGTTTGCGCCGCGAATGCACGCGAAAAACGCGAATCAGAAATTGCTAGGAAAATTCGGCTTACCTTGAAATCTAGGTTAGAAGATCGAGTCTTAAGCCGCCGCCTAGATATTTCAATTAAGATCTTTTGATCTCATTCGCGTGTATTCGCGTTGATTCGCGGCTAAATCCCTGGTTTTCTCCGTGCCTCGGTGTCTCCGTGGTAGGTTTTCTTATTTATAAAGAAGATATTTCTGCCGCAGTTCTTTGAACTTGTTTAAATCATCCTGCCAGCCTTGCGCGATGGCGCGGGGATCATCGCCGCGCACCACCGCGTCGTAAGCCTCGCGATTGGCCAGCAGTGTCAGCATCAGGTCAACCTTCCATTGGTCAGGATAGAGCTTGCGCAAAGCTGCGGCCAGCTCAATCCCCATCTCCGGCGCGTCCAGCACCGTGCGATCGGTAACAATAATGTTCACGCCCTTGCAGAGATGGTTCTGGTAGGGCCC
>Ga0070734_10003248_pt1 | contig 17435 bp, 14 predicted proteins | sample Coa_R1_8_FD_66444 | JGI IMG/M metagenome (GOLD analysis project Ga0070734, IMG submission 66444) | Surface soil microbial communities from Centralia Pennsylvania, which are recovering from an underground coalmine fire - Coalmine... | ecosystem: Environmental > Terrestrial > Soil > Unclassified ... | reverse complement strand
TAGCATGCCGCCCGAAGCGCGCCGGCCCGGGCGCCGCGAGGATCTGCCCGCATGACCGAGCGAGCACCCGTGACCTATCGCGAGGCCGGAGTCGACATCGACGCGGCCGACGAGCTGATCGAGCGCATCAAGCCGCGCGTCGCGCGCTCGATGCGCCGCGAAGTGCTGGGCGGCATCGGCGGCTTCGGTGCGCTGGTCGAGGTGCCCCTCGAGCGCTTCCGCCGTCCCGTGCTGGTCTCCGGCACCGACGGAGTCGGAACCAAGCTGCGTCTCGCCATCGATTGCAAGCGCCACGATACGGTCGGCATCGACCTGGTGGCCATGTGCGCGAACGATGTGCTCGTGCAGGGCGCCGAGCCGCTGTTCTTTCTCGATTACTTCGCGGTCGGCAAGCTCGAGCCCGAGATCGGCGAGCGCATCATCGGCGGCATCGTCGAGGGATGTCTGCAAGCCGGTTGCGCACTGGTCGGCGGAGAGACGGCCGAGATGCCGGGGATGTACCACGGCGAGGACTACGATCTCGCCGGATTCTGCGTCGGCATCGTCGAGAAGGAGCGCATTCTCGACGGCTCGGCGACGCGTGCGGGCGACATCGTGCTGGGACTGCCCTCCTCCGGGCCGCACTCGAACGGCTTCTCGCTGATCCGCAAGATCCTCGCGCTGAGCGGCGCCCGCCTCGATGAGCCGCTCGCGGGCTCACCGCTCATCGATCAGCTCATGACTCCGACCCGCATCTACGTGAAGCCGGTGCTCGCCCTGCTCGAGGAGCTGCCGGTGCACGGCCTCGCCCACATCACCGGCGGAGGCCTCGTCGACAACATTCCGCGGGTGCTGCCCGAAGGCCTCGAAGTGGTGCTCGAGCGGCGTTCCTGGCCCCACTTGCCGGTGTTTGACTGGCTGCAGCGGGCCGGACAGGTGTCCGACGGCGAGATGTACCGGGTGTTCAACTGCGGCATCGGCATGACGGTCCAGATCGCTCCCGCGCATGCCGATCGGGCGATCGAGCTCCTGGGCGCGGCGGGGCAACCGGTGCTGCGCATCGGCGAGGTGCGACGCGGCGATCGTGGCGTCGCGATCGCTTGACCGATCCGCCGCGCACGCCGATCGTCGTGCTCATCTCCGGCCGCGGCAGCAACATGCGCGCCCTGGTCGAGAGCAGCCGCGAGCCGCCGCCGGTCTACGAGGTCGCGGCGGTGCTTGCCGATCGCGCCGATGCGCCCGGCCTCGAAGCGGCGCGCGCCCTCGGCGTGCCGGCCTCCGCCGTGGCGGCGCGCGGCCAGGACCGCAGCGCGCATGAGGCGGCGCTCGCCGCGGCCATCGATGCCTATCACCCCGCGCTCATTGCGCTCGCGGGCTTCATGCGCATCCTCTCGCCCGACTTCGTCGCGCGCTACCGCGGCCGCATTCTCAACATTCACCCCGCCCTCCTTCCCAGGCACCGCGGCCTCGACACCCATCGGCGCGTCCTCGAGGCGCACGAGACGGAGCATGGCGCGACGGTGCATTTCGTCACCGAGGCGCTCGATGCCGGCCCCGCCGTGCTGCAGGCGCGCATCGCGGTGCGGCCGGATGACGATGCGGAGCGCTTGAGCGCTCGCGTGCTCGCCCAGGAGCACCTCATCTACCCGCTCGCGGTGCGCTGGTTCTGCGAGGGCCGGCTCACCTGCCGCGACGGGCGCGCCTGGCTCGATGGGCGTCCGCTCGCAGAGCCTCTAAAGCTCGAGAGCGCACTCGGGAAGAGCGCCTGAATGCGGGCACATCCCACGCATCGAGCCCTGCTGCTCCTCGCCGTGATCGCAGGCAGCGCGAGCGCGCGGGCGATTGCGGTCGACGGGCCGCAGAGCGCCCCGGCGCACGGCACCGAGGGGCCCGCGGCGAGCGGCGCGGAGGGGGCCGAGGCGAGCGGCGCCGAGCGGGCCGAGGTGAGCGGCGCCGAGCGGGCCGAGGTGAGCGGCGCCGAGCGGGCCGGCGCCATCCAGCCCTTCCTCGCCCACTACACGGCGCAGTGGAAAAATATTTCCGTCGGGGTGAGCGACCTGGAGCTCAAGCGGGGGGCCGCCCCCGGACATTACGAATACCGGTGGGTCATCAGTGCGCGGGGCATCTTTCATCTCGTTTATGCGCACGATGTCATTCAGCAGAGCTGGTTTGCCATCACCGGCAAGCATGTGAAGCCCGAGCGCTACCTCGGCGAGGAGGGCGATTCGAGCGTCGCCTTCTCCTTCGACTGGGCCACGGCACGCGCGCGCGGCACATCCGAGGGCAAGCCGATCGACATCGCACTCAAGCCGGGCAGCCAGGACCTCATGTCGATCCAGGTCGAGGTGATGCTCGATCTGCAAAACGACTCACTAGCCGGCACCTTCTACATCGTCGACAAGGATCAGCTGAAGGATTTCAGCTACGAGCGGGCGCCGCCGCAGCGACTGCGCACCGAGATCGGCAGCTTCGATACCCTCGTCGTGTCGAGCCGGCGGCCCGGCAACGACCGAGTGCTCACCCTGTGGTTCGCCCCCTCGCTGGGTTTCGTGCCGGTGCAGGCCGAGCGCATGCGCGGCGGCAAGCTCGAATTCGCAATGCGCATCCGCTCGCTGCAGCGCGCAGGCCGCACTTATCGCCCGCGCGAGGAGCCGGAGGAGAACGAGCGCTAGGACCGCCTGAGGGCGGCGTCAGGGCCGCGTCGCGGGCGGCGTCGGCGAGGGTCGCGGGAGCTTGCCGCGCAGCCTTTAGGCCTTCGGCAGGGTCACCCCGCGCTGGCCCTGGTATTTCCCGCCGCGATCCTTGTACGAGGTCTCGCACACCTCGTCCGACTCGAAGAAGAGCATCTGCGCGACGCCCTCGTTCGCGTAGATCTTGGCGGGCAGAGGGGTCGTGTTGGAGAACTCGAGCGTGACGTGGCCTTCCCACTCCGGCTCGAGCGGCGTCACGTTCACGATGATGCCGCAACGTGCGTAAGTGGAATTGTGGACGACGAAATCGTTCGCGATGAAGTTATGCAGGATCGGCACGCTGATGTCGAAAACCTCCTCGGCACCCGCGGCCTCGATGCGCTCGACCTCATCCCACACGGGCCCATCGGGCAGGGGCTCTATGTACGGATCAGCGCTCATGAGGGCAACGCGCGCCGCTGGCGCCGTCGGCATCGATTGACGCGAGCTCATGCGAATACCGAGCGAGCTCAGGCTCATACCGGCCACCCGGGCCGCCTTAGCGGCCATTGCCCACGCCTCCGTGGGGAGTGTGTCGAAGTTGCTCTTTTTCCGCGGTTGCGCGGCAATCATGGGCAGCACCTGCTCCTCGAGCACACGCTGCTTCACCGATCCGGGAGCGAAACCCACTCGCCTCGCGAAACGAAGAATCTGATCCTTGTCGGTGATCTGTATCTTGCAGGCCCGCGTTCCGATCGCCGTGGTCTTCTCGCGAATCAGCGAGAAGATCCCGAATCGCAGGAGAAGATGGTGCACGTCCTCGATGAGGCGCCGCGACTTTGAGTAGTACTCGAGAAAGACACCGCCGTCGGAATGATAAATACTGCCGTCGCCGCTGAAGAGCGCCTGCAGGAACAGGCGCACCGAGGATTCGGGCGCCGTGAAGATACCCTGCGGTACGAATTTATCGCCTGCGCCCACGTCGAGCTTGAAGTCTCGCAGCCAGCCGTGGGTGCGATTGCGCTCGGCAGTTCCGCCCCTGCCCTTGTGATTGACCAGCCGATAGCCGAAATTGCCGTTGTAGGTGATCTCGCCGAGGCCAGAGGCTGCCAGGGTGGACTCGAGCAGAGCGACCAGCGCAGGATCGGCGGTCGTGTAGGTTGGGCTGTAGCCGGGCGTGTCGCATGGGCCTTCGGAGATCATCAAGCCAAGGAGCGTCGCTTCCCAGTCAGGGATGGGCGTCTTCCCGAACACGGGAATATCCCTCGCGACCGCAATGCGATCGCCCGCGCGCAGCTCGCTCAAGGGTACCCAGCGGTCGAGCATCCGAAAAGGATGATTCGCCGTCGCTCGGATGCGCAGCCCCGTCCGGGTGCGCAGCTCGAAAATCTCGCGCTTGCCTTGCGGCACGAAGGCCGACACTTTGGCCGGCCTCATGCGCCAGCCATCCCAGGCGAGGGTGCGCTTGCCCCAGTGCATCTCCGTGATCGGAACATAGGCGCCGGTGTCGGCGTCGACCACGCGGGTATCACCCGTGACGCATTTCCCCAAGCAAACCGTGAGTACGCTGCGCGGGATGCGAAAGTACTCGACCGTGCTCGCAAGCGCGAAGGAGTTCGGCGGGATGATGCAGACCGGGCCCTTGAAGTCGACGAACGATTTCTCGTCGAAGGACTTCGGGTCGACGATCGTCGAGTTGATGTTGGTGAAGATCTTGAAGTCCTCCGCGCAGCGGACGTCGTAGCCGTAGCTCGAGGTGCCGTAGGAGACGATCTTGTGACCCTGCGCGGTCCTCACCTGGGTCGGCGAGAAGGGCTCGATCATGCCGTGCTCGTGGGCCATCCGCCGGATCCAGCGGTCGCTTTTGATGCTCACGTCGCTTCCACGGTGATCTTGGGAAAGGCGCTGCTGTAATCCTTGTTGAGTGTGGCGAGACGCGCGGCCGCACGACGCGCCATGAGGAGATAGGCCCGCGCACGCTCGCTCTTGGGCTCGGCGACGACCGTCGGCGTTCCACCGTCCGCCTCCTCCCGGATACGCACATCGAGCGGCAGCTCGCCGAGCAGCTTCACGCCATATTGATCCGCCATGCGCGCGCCTCCCCCGGCCCCGAAGATGTGCTCGACATGTCCGCACCGAGTGCAGACGTGCAAGCTCATGTTCTCGACGACGCCCAGCACGCGCACCTCGACCTTTTCGAACATCTTCAGGCCCTTGCGTGCATCGAGCAGCGCAATGTCTTGCGGCGTGGTGACGATGATCGCGCCGCTCACCGGCACCCGCTGGGCGAGCGTCAGCTGGATGTCCCCGGTGCCCGGCGGCATGTCGACCACGAGGTAGTCAAGCTCGCCCCAGTCGCTTTCCCCGAGCAGCTGCGTGAGCGCCTGCGTGACCATCGGCCCGCGCCACACCATCGGCTGGTCAGGATCGATCAGAAACCCGATCGACATCACCGCCACGCCATGGGCGCGCAGCGGAATGATGCGCTTGCCGTCCTCGGTTTTCGGCTTCTGCCCGGCGAGCCCCATCATCAGCGGCTGACTCGGGCCGTAGATGTCCGCATCGAGCAGCCCGACTCGCGCCCCCTGCATCGCCCAGGCGAGCGCGAGATTCGCGGCGGTGGTCGACTTGCCAACCCCCCCCTTGCCCGAGGCCACCGCCACGATGTTCTTGACGTTTGCGAGGGGCTTCAGTGTGCGCTGCACGGCATGGGCTGTGATCTCGGAGCGCAGGTCGAGCTCGAGACGGGCACCGGCGAGCTCGCTCTCGAGGAAGCGGGCGAGCGCTTCCGTGAGCTCGCTCACATAGTCGGCGCACGGAAAGCCGAAGACGAGCTCGATTCGGGCCGCGTTGCCCTGCAGAGTAACGGTCCGGACGGCCTTGGCTTCGGCGAGCGTCTGGCCGAGATAGGGATCGACATAGGCGCCCAATTTCGCGCGCAGAGCGCTTGCGGTGTCGTCGGGGGGAGTCATCGAAGCCTATTCTACCGTAGCGGGACCGTGACGTACCCTATGGCATAATCCGAAATTGGGAGGCAGGCACGTTGGTGAGCGTCGCATCCGGGGTGAGAATGGATGCACTTGTTCTGGGTGCAACGTCGAGCAAGGAATGAGCCTTTTCTCCAACTTCCGTGCCGATCGACTGCTCGCCGAGGTCAAATCGAGCGGCAACCCTGCGGGTCCCGAGGCGCAGAAGGCGCTCGAGAGACTCGTCGCGCTCGGCCCGAGCGCGATCGACCCGATCATCACGGCGCTCGAGACGGCCGAGAAGAAGGAGACGCTTGCCTACGTCGAGGCGCTCGCGCGCCTGATCGACGGCAAATCGCTCCCGCACCTGCTCAAGACGATGTGCGACATCAATGGGCGCGCCATGTCGGGCGTCGCCTGGGCGCTGTCCTCGAGCCGCGCCTATCCGCCGGCCGCGCTGCTCGATGCGCTCAACAAGCCGGACGTGCCGAAGCAGATCATCATCGACGTGATCGCCGCGCAGAAGGCGCGCTTCACGGTGCGGGAGCTGCTGAATGCGGCTTACGCCCAGGATCCGACCGAGCGGGCAGCGCTCTTCAAGATCATCGGCGAGATTGCCGACGAATCCTCGATCGATGATCTGATCGCTCGGATCGAGGGCAAGGACCCGCTCGCCCGCCTGCACATCATCCAGACGCTCTCGCGCTTCAACACGCCGAAGGTGCAGGAGGCGATCCAGAAGCAGCTCAAGGACAACAGCAAGATCATCCGCTCGGCCGCCCTCGCGGCGCTCGCCCGCATGGACGGCCCGTTCGACATCGCCCTGATCTGCGGCATGCTGCGCGACCCCGAGATCGAGGTGCAGAACAAGGCGGTCGACGTGGTCGTGCACGCAAACCACCCCGACACCGTCAAGTATCTGGTCGACGTGCTCAAGGACGAGAATGAGTACGCGCGGCGCGCCGCCGTCGAGGTGCTCAACGAGGTGGGCACGTCGGCCTCGGTCAAATTTCTGCTCGAAGTCATTGCCGACAGCGATTGGTGGGTGCGCACGCGCGCCGCCGACGCGCTCGGCAAGATCGGCGGCCCCCGCGTGGTCGATGCCGTGCTCGCGCTCATCAAGGACGAGAACCAGGACATCCGTCGCGCCGCAATCGAGATCTTGAACCAGACCAAGGACGAGCGCGCGGTGGCGCAGCTCATCGAGGCCACCAAGGACAAGGACTGGTGGGTGAGCGAGCGGGCGGTCGACGCTCTGGCCGCGATCGGCAGCACCAAGGCGCTGCCGCGATTCATCGAGATGCTCTCGGGCACGGAGCCAAAGACCCTGCCGACCGTCGTGCGCGCCATCGGCAAGGTGGGCGATCAGAAGAGCATCGAGCCGCTGCTGCCGCTGCTGCAGCGCCCGGAGAACGACATCAAGGTGGAGGCGATCTCGGCGCTCGCGCGGCTCGCCGATGAGCGGCGCGCCGACACCATCAAGGTGCGCCTGCAGTCGCTCGCGCCCCCGGGCACCGAGAACACCGTCAGCATGGCCGTGGCGCGCGCCATCCAGGAGCTCGAGAATCGCTTCTCCACCTCGCAGATTCAGGCCAACCAGCGCGCCGCGCAGATGCAGGAGCCCTCGCGCACCCTCCTCATCGATAACCAGGAGCTCGCCAACGTCATCAAGCAGACCGAGGCGGCGGCCGCGCAGGCCCAGAAGCTCGACATCAACTCGCTGAAGCCCGGCGACGTGATCGAGGGCCGCTACAAGTTCATCGAGAAGATCGGCAAGGGCGCCTTTGGCACCGTGCTCCTGATGGAGGACACCGTGGTCGAGGAGCGGCTCATTCTCAAATTCTTGAACCCCAACGTCTCCTCGGACGAGGAGATGATGAAGCGTTTCGTGCATGAGCTGCGCTACAGCCGCAAGATCACCCACAAGAACGTCATCCGCATCTACGATTTCCTCTACATCCGCGGCAATTACGCGATCTCGATGGAATACTTCCCCTCGCACACCCTCGGCGGCGAGATCGTCAACGAGAAGCCGATGGAGCTCAAGCGCGCGGTGAAATTCGCGAGCGACATCGCCACCGGCATGGCGGTGGCCCACCAGGCGGGCATCGTGCATCGGGATTTGAAGCCCGCGAACGTGCTGATCGACAACGAAGGGCTCCTCAAGATCGTCGATTTCGGCGTGGCGGCCGCGCAGAGCCAGGGCGATACGCAGCTCACCAAGACGGGCTACGTCATCGGCTCACCGAAATACATGGCCCCGGAACAGATTCTCGGCAAGAAGGTCGACGAGCGCGCCGACATCTACAGCCTGGGCGTGATCATGTACGAGATGTTCTGCGGCGTGCCGCCCTACTCGCGGGGCGATCACATGTCGGTCATGTACCAGCATGTGCAGGGCAAGGCGCGGCCGCCCATGGAGATCAACAAGGCGCTGCCCGTCGAGCTCAACAACCTCGTCATGCGCTGCATGTCGCTCGACAAGGCAAAGCGCGTGCAGTCGATGGACGATCTGCGAGTCGCGCTCGAGAAGTACCTCTGACGATCCGAAGCATCGTTGACGATCCGCGCATCCGCGCCGGACGAACATTCTGCTGAGAACAGCCCTCGGGCAGCCGCTGGGGCGCCCGCGGGGCGCCCGCGGAGCGCCTGCGGGGCGTCCCCGCGCTTGACGCAGGTCACGGTTATGACGCTCGAGCAGCCTAAAAGCTCGAAAATCCAAGTGCTTACCGGTAGCCTACCATCTTATGGCAAGAATCGATGCCTTCCTCAAGCTGGGAACGGCCCAGGGGTGCTCGGATCTGCACCTCGCGGTCGGCGTGCCTCCGATGCTGCGCATGCATGGCGACCTGTTGCCGATCAAGTTCCGCGACCTCGGTGAGAATGAGCTCGAGAGCTACATCACCGAGGTTCTGACCCAGAATCAGCTCAAGGTTCTGCGCGAGGGACACGACCTCGATTTCTCCTACGTATCGGCCGACGGGGGACGCTTTCGCGTCAACGTCTTTCGCAAGGAGACCGGTCTGGGGGCCGCCTTTCGCGCAATTCCCAACAAGATGCCGACGCTCGATGAGCTCGGACTGCCACCGCTCGTCAAGAAGCTCTGCGACCACCATCAGGGCATGATCCTCGTCACCGGCGCGACCGGGACCGGCAAGACCACGACGCTCGCCGCGATGATCGACTACCTCAATTCCACCCGCTCGCTCAACATCATCAGCCTCGAGGATCCGATCGAGTTCATCCATCGCAGCAAATCAAGCCAGGTCATCCAGCGCGAGCTCGGCACGCACCTGCCGAGCTTTGCCGAGGGAGTGCGCGCGGCGATGCGCGAGGATCCCGACGTGATCCTGGTCGGCGAGCTGCGTGATGCCGAGACGATCTCCATGGCGATGACCGCGGCCGAGACCGGACACCTGGTGCTCGGCACGCTGCATACGACGAGCGCGACCAAGACGGTCGATCGCATCATCGATGCGTTGCCGACGGAGGAACGTGAGCAGACCAAGACCTTCCTCGCCTCGAGCCTCATCGCGGTCATCACCCAGGTGCTCCTCAAGACCCCCGATCTGCGCGCGCGTCGCGCGGTAACCGAGATCCTCGTGATGACCAAGGCGATCGGCAAGCTCATCATGACCGACCAGTCCTTCCAGATCCCGGGCCAGCTGCAGATGGGCAAGGATCAGGGGATGCAGCTCCTCGATCAGGCGCTGCTCGCAGCCGTCAATGCCAAGGAGGTCGACCCGGAGCAGGCTTACATCTACGCAACCGACAAGCGCCTGTTTCAGCGCTTCGTGCCGGACCTGGCCGGCTTGATGCCGGCCGAGCCGGTGGCGAGCTGAGGCTCGAGCCCGAGGACCCGGCATGCCCGCCATCGATGCCTACCTCAAGCAGGTTCTCGAGCGCGATGGCTCGGACCTGCATTTTCTTGCGGGTGACCTGCCCCGCGTGCGCCAGTATGGTGAGCTCAAGGCGCTCGCGAACGAGCCGCTCGATGCGGAGACCGTGAAGCAGACCCTCTACGAGATCATGCCCCGGCTCTCGGTGCAGCGCTTCGAGGAGAAGGACGGCACGGATTTCGCGCACAGCATCCCGGGCGTCGCTCGCTTCCGGGTCAATGTGATGCGCCAGCTCAACGGCATGGGCGCGGTTTTTCGCGCGATCCCCTCCAAGGCCAAGAGCGCCGAGGAGCTCAAGCTCCCGCCGGCCGTGATGAATTTGTGCCGCATCACCTCGGGCCTGATCCTCGTCACCGGCAAGACCGGATCCGGCAAATCGACCACGCTCGCGGCGATGATCGATGACATCAACTCGCGCGAGAAGGGCCATATCCTCACCATCGAGGACCCGATCGAATTCGTGCACCTGCGCAAGAGCTGCCTCATCAGCCAGCGCGAGATCGGGGTGCATGCGGCCTCCTTCTCCTCGGCGCTGCACTCGGCCCTGCGCGAGGACCCGGACGTGATCCTCGTCGGCGAGTTGCGCGATCTCGAGACCATGAGCATCGCCGTGACGGCGGCCGAGATGGGCATTCTCGTCATGGGCACCCTGCACACCAACGGCGCGGCTGCCACCGTCGACCGGCTCGTGAACGCTTTTCCCGCCGACAAGCAGCCACACGTGCGCACCATGCTCTCGACCAGCCTGCGCGGCGTCGTATCGCAGCAGCTCATTCCGAGAGCAGACAAGAAGGGGCGCGTCGCCGCGCTCGAGATCCTCATCAACACCCCGGCCATCTCGAATCTCATACGCCAGGGAAAGATGGATCAGCTGGAAAACGGCATGCAGACCGGCTCAGCCGCCGGCATGCGCTTGATGGACGCCTCGATTCAGGCGCTGCTCGATCAGCAGGTGATCACCGGCAAGGAAGCCTACAAGAAGGCGATCAACAAGGCACGCTTCGAGCAGTTTCGTGAAGTGAAATAACGAGAAGGCGCGCACCGCACCGTCGCACCCTCGCGCTGCACGCTCGCGCCGCGCTCGGGAGCACGCAGCCGGCGCGCCGCATCGCCCGGCCCCGGCATGGCATAATTTGGAATGCCCTCGCGACGCCGCATCCTGGTCACCAGCGCCCTGCCCTATGCCAATGGGCCCATTCACCTGGGCTACGTGCTCGAGGTGGTGCAGACCGATGTCTGGGTGCGCTACCAGAAGCTGCGCGGCCATGAGTGCTACTACGTCGGCGCCGACGACACGCACGGCACTCCGGTCATGCTCAAGGCGCAGGCCGAGGGCATCACGCCGGAGACTCTGATTGAGCGGGTCAGCCTCGATCATCGGCGCGATCTCGCCGAGCTCCTGATCGACTTCGACAACTACGGCTCGACGCACTCGCCCGAGAATCAGGCGCACTGCAATCGCATGTACCTCACGCTGCGCTCCAAGGGCTTGATCGCGCGCCGGCCGGTGCGCCAGGCCTACGACGAGAGCGCCCGCATGTTTCTTCCCGACCGCTACGTGAAGGGGACCTGTCCGAATTGCGGCACGCCCGAGCAGAACGGCGATTCCTGCGAGAATTGCGGCGCCACCTATACGCCCGCCGACCTCAAGGACCCGATCTCGGTCGTGAGCGGCACCACGCCGGTGTGGCGCGAGTCCGAGCACTATTTTTTCCGCCTGAGCGCTTTCGAGCCGCAGCTCAAGACCTGGATCGCCGGCGGCATGGTGCAGGGGAGCGTCGCACGCAAGCTCGAGGAGTGGTTCTCCCAGGGGCTGAAGGACTGGGACATCTCGCGTGACGCTCCGTATTTCGGCTTCGAGATTCCCGAGGCGCCGGGCAAGTACTTCTATGTCTGGTTCGATGCGCCGATCGGTTACCTGGCGAGCTTCACCCAGCTGTGCGAGCGCACCGGACTCGAGTTCGAGGATTTCCTGGCGCCCGGCGCGAGCAGCGAGCTGCACCATTTCATCGGCAAGGACATCCTGTACTTTCACAGCCTTTTCTGGCCCGCAGTGCTGGAGGGTTCCGGGCTGCGCCGGCCGACCGCCGTGCATGCGCACGGCTTCCTCACGATCAACGGCCAGAAGATGTCGAAGTCGCGCGGCACCTTCATCACTGCGCGGCGCTACCTCGAGCGCTTCAAGCCCGAGCCGTTGCGCTACTACCTCGCGGCCAAGCTCGGGTCCGGCATCGACGATCTCGATCTGAACCTCGAGGAGTTCGTCACCCGGGTCAACGCCGACATCGTCGGCAAGCTCGTCAACATCGCGAGCCGCTGCGCCGGATTCATCACCCGCAATGCGGGCGGGGTGCTCGCGGCGCAGTTGCCCGACGAGGAGCTCTATCGACTTTTCGTCTCGGCGGGCGAAACCATTGCACAAGCCTATGAAAGCACGGACACGGCGAGCGCCATTCGCGAGATCATGGCACTCGCCGACCGGGCGAATCAGTACATCGACCTGCACAAGCCCTGGAGCCTCGCCAAGCAGCCCGAGCGCGCCGCCGAGGTGCTCGGCATCTGCACGCAGGGACTCAACTGTTTCCGGGCTCTCATGATCTATCTGACACCGGTGCTGCCGGAGATGGCGGCCCGGGCCCGTGAATTCCTCAACGAGAGCGAGTGGCGCTGGGAGAGCATCGGGACCCCCTTGCTCGGCACCTCCATCCGCCCGTACCAGCCGCTCGCCATCCGCCTCGATCACAAGGCCGTCGCAGCGCTGATCGAGCCCGAGATCGAGCCGGCGGCATCCTCAGCCGCCGCGACCGGCGACGGCGCGCCGGCAACCTCCGGCCGCGGCCCGGTCACCGCCTCCGGCCGCAGCGCCCCCGCAGCCTCGGCCCCGGCGCCCTCGGTGAGCCTCGAGGAGTTCATGCGCATCGATCTGCGTATCGCGCGGGTGGTGGCCGCCGAGCTCGTGCCCGGAGCCGACAAGCTCCTCAAGTTACGCGTCGACGTCGGAGAGCTTGGTGAGCGCGAGCTGTTTGCGGGAATCCGCCTCGCGTATGACCCGGCCACGCTGGTGGGTCGTCTGATCGTCGTGGTCGCAAATCTCGAGCCGCGCCGCATGCGCTTCGGTCTCTCCGCCGGCATGATGCTCGCGGCGGGGCCGGGCGGCGCGGACATCTTCCTCGTCGCACCCGATTCGGGCGCCACGCCGGGCATGCGGGTGAAGTGATGACGGCGGCGACGCTGGCTGCGCGCATCGATGCGCTCTTGCCGCAGACGCAATGCACTCGCTGCGGCTATACGGGCTGCCTCCCCTATGCCGAGGCCATCGCACGCGGCGAGGCCCGCATCAATCAATGTCCGCCCGGCGGCAGCTCCGCCATTCGCTCACTCGCCTCGCTGCTCGGGGTCGAGCCTGAGCCGCTCAATCCGAAACACGGGGTGGAAGGACCTGGGCGCGTCGCCTACGTCGACGAGTCGCGCTGCATCGGCTGTGCACGCTGTCTGGCGCCCTGCCCGGTGGATGCCATCGTCGGCGCGGCCAAGCATCTGCACACGGTGCTCGCCGAACACTGCACGGGCTGCGAGCTGTGCCTGCCGCCCTGCCCGGTCGACTGCATCGAGATGCGACCGGCTCTTGATCACGTGAACGATCCCGAGGCGAACCGCGCACGCTACCGGGCGCACCTCGAACGGCTGGAGCGGCAGGCGCTCGAGCGCGAGCGCGACATCGAGTCGCAGAAGGCGCAGTTGCGAATGGCCACCCTGGGTCGCTCGTGAACGCCGCGAAGCGACGCGCAATCTTCGAGCGGCTGCGGACGGAGAAGCCCGAGCCGAAGACCGAGCTCGAATATCGCACGCCCTTCGAGCTTCTGGTCGCGGTGATTCTCTCCGCGCAGGCCACCGATCGCAGTGTCAACAAGGCGACCGCAGAGCTTTTCAAGGTCGCCAACACCCCGGCGGCGATCTTGAAGCTCGGCGTGCGCGGACTCACGCCGTACGTCAAGTCGATCGGGCTGTTCAACAGCAAGGCGAAGAACATCATCGCGACCGCGGGCGCCCTCATCGATCAGCACGGCGGGGAGGTGCCCCCCGACCGCGAGGCGCTCGAGCAGCTGCCCGGTGTCGGTCGCAAGACCGCCAACGTGGTGCTCAACGTGGCCTTTCACCAGCCGACGATCCCGGTCGATACTCACATCTTTCGCGTCGCGAACCGCACGGGGATTGCGCCCGGCAAGACCCCGCGCGAGGTCGAGGACAAGCTCATGAAGGTCGTGCCCGAGGAGTTCGTCCAGAATGCGCACCACTGGCTGATCCTGCATGGTCGCTACGTGTGCACGGCGCGCAAGCCCCTGTGTCCGCGCTGCTCCATCGTCGATCTGTGCGAGTATCGCCACAAGACCCGGCCCGCCGGCGAGGTGCGCCGAGGGAGCCGCTGAGCCCCATGTCCTTCGGTGACTACTCCCGCGAGCAGCTACGGCAGCAGTACGTCGATGCCTGGCGCCGGCATTGCGAGCGCGTGCCGCTCACGCCGCTCGAGTCATTGATCGCGGATGTGATCGCGCTCCACCCGGAGTATCAGCCGTTGCTGGCCGATGCCGAAAGCGCCGCGCGTTTCGAGGCCGGCGGCACGCCGGGTGCGGGCGGTGCAGCGCAGCGGGAGAATCCGTTTTTACATATGGGGCTGCACATCGCGGTACGCGAGCAACTCGCCATCGACCGTCCCCCCGGAATCTCCGCACTGCGCCAAGCGCTCGCCCGCAGCGCCGATGCCCACACGGTCGAGCACATCCTCGTCGAGGCGCTTGCGCAAACCCTCCTTGAAGCGCAGCAACAGGGCCGCCCGCCCGACGAGCAGCGCTATCTCGCGCTCATTCGTCGCCAGCTCGACTGACGGGCCTCGCCTCGATTACCAAAGCTTCATCGAGCATTCATGCTTTCGATCGATGACGGGGCGCTATGCTGAGCGCTCGGGTCTCACGGACTGCCGATGTACCGCCTCCTCATTGCCCTCGCTTGCTGCCTGCTGATTTCGGCGGCCTCCGCCGCACTCATGGCCCTCGCCGATCGAGCCCAGACGCCCACCGTCCCGGCGCCCGGATCGAGCGCCACCGCGCCGCAGGCACCACCCGGCCCCACTGCGCCCAGCTCCGGCACACCCAGCTCCGGCGCGCCCAGCTCCAGCGCGCCCAGCTCCATTCCGGGCAGCTCCAATCGGAGCAGTGCGCGCGCGCCGGCGACCCCCGCACAAAGCGCGGCTGCGAGACGCAGCGCGGATGAGGCCGCGGCACGTCATGCGAAGCGCACTGCGTGCCTCACCAATGCGCGCCTGAAGAAGCTCGTCGGCGCGCAGCGCACGAGCTATGTGAAGGAATGCCTGGAAGGAACTGCGGCAACCCCGGCGCCTGCGACGAGCGCCGCAGGTCACCCCGTACCGGTGAGCGCGACCGCAGCCGCTGCACCGGCGAGCTCCCCAAACCCCGCCCCGGTGGGCACCACGCCCCCACCTTCGCAGAGCGGCGCGACTTCAGCGCCCCGGTGACTCCTCCCCCGAGGGCGCGTGCTCTCAGCGCTTTTTCGGCAGATAGAGATCCGTGAGCGTTCCATCGAAGGCCTCGGCCGCAAAGGCCACCGTCTCGGTGAGCGTGGGATGCGCGTGCACCGTGAGACCGATGTCCGCGGCATCTGCTCCGAGCTCGATGGCAAGGCCGACCTCGGCGATGAGCTCGCCCGCATTGGCGCCGACGATCCCACCGCCGAGCACGCGGTGGGTATCGGGATCGAACAGCAGCTTGGTGAACCCATCGTCGCGGTTGTTCGCGAGCGAGCGGCCGCTCGCCGCCCAGGGGAAGACCCCTTTGCCGATCTCGATGCCGCGTGCGGCGGCGTCCGTCTCGGTGAGTCCGACCCACGCAATCTCCGGGTCCGTATAGGCCACCGCGGGAATGGCGCGTGCATCGAAGGCCGATTTGTGGCCCGCGGCGACCTCGGCGGCAACCTTCCCCTCGTGAGTCGCCTTGTGCGCGAGCATCGGCGCGCCTGCGATGTCGCCGATCGCGAAGATGTGCGGCACGCTGGTGCGCATCTGCTTGTCGACCCCGATGATGCCGCGCCGATCGACCTGCACGCCCGCCTGGGCGGCGTCGATCGCAAGACCGTTGGCGCTGCGGCCGACGGCCACCAGCACTCGGTCGAAATCCGCAGGCGGCGGTGCCCTCGGCCCTTCGAAAGTTGCCCTCAATCCCTCCTCTCGGGTCTCGAGTTTCGACACCTTGGTGCTCAGAAGGATGCTCGCGTAGCGCTTCTCGATGCGCTTGTGCAGCACGCGCACCAGATCGCGGTCGGTGCCCGGCATCAATCCATCGGCGAGCTCGACGACCGTCACTTCGGTCCCGAGTGCGTCGTAGACGCATGCCATCTCGAGTCCGATGATGCCGCCGCCCACGACCAGCAGCCGCTTGCAACCGACGGGCAGCTCGAGGGCGCCTGTCGAGGTGATGATGCGCGGGTCCTCGGGAAAGCCCGGCAGGCGAACCGATTCGGAGCCCGCCGCGATGATGCACTGCTTGAAGTCGATGCGCCGCTTTCCCTCGGCCGCGGTGAGCTCGAGCGTATGCGGTCCCGTGAAACGCGCCACACCGTGCAGCACGTCGACCTTGCGCTGCCGGGCGAGCACCGTGAGCCCTCCCGTGAGCTTGCCCACCACCCGATTCTTCCAGCCTCGCAAGCGCTCGAGATCGATCTTCGGCGGGCCGAACTCGATCCCATTCGCGGCCATGTCCTGCGCTTCCTCGATCACCTTGGCCGCATGCAGCAGCGCCTTCGAGGGTATGCATCCGACGTTCAAGCACACCCCGCCGAGGGATGGATAGCGCTCGATGAGCGTCACCTTCAGGCCGAGATCGGCGGCGCGAAACGCGGCCGTGTAACCGCCCGGCCCCGAGCCGAGGACGACAAGCTCGAGAGCCCCCGCGGGCGCCTCGCTCACCGGGCGCGCGGGCATCTCGCGAGTGCTGGCCGCCGGTGATGCGCGCGTCGCGGCTGGCGCTGCCGCTGGCGGTGCGGCGGGCGAGGCGGTGGGCGAGGCGGCGGGCGGCGCCGCTCCCGGCGCGGCGGCGGGTGAGTCCGCGGCCGTACGCACCGTGCCCACCAGGGTTCCCGTGGTGACTTCCTGGCCTTTCTTGAGCGCCAGAGTCAGGAGCGTGCCGGAGACCGGCGAGGGCACGTCCATCGAGGCCTTCTCGGTCTCGAGCGTGACCAGCGGATCGTCCTTGCGCACCTCGCTGCCCTCACGCACCAGCACATCGACCACCGTCACGCCATGGGCATCACCGAGATCGGGAATGCGCACCTCGACGGTGCTCATGGCGCACATCCGCCGCTCACCGCAGCGCCTTCGGATCGCTCAGCGTCTTGCTCAAGAACACGACGAAGCGAGCCGCCTCGGCGCCATCGATGACGCGGTGATCGTAGGAGAGCGACAGCGGCAGCATGAGCCGCGGCACGAAGGTGCCGTTCTGAAACACGGGCATCATGACCGACCGCGACACCCCGAGGATCGCGACTTCGGGGGCGTTGATGATCGGCGTGAAGGAGGTACCGCCAATGCCGCCGAGGCTCGAGATCGTGAACGAGCCACCCTGCATCTCGGCAGCGGTGAGCTTCCCGGCACGCGCTTTCTCGGAGAGCGCGCCGAGCGAGCGCGCAAGATCGAACAGGGAGGCGCGGTCGGCATCTCGAATCACCGGCACCACGAGGCCGTTCGGCGTGTCGGCGGCGAATCCGATGTGGAAGTATTTCTTCAGCACGAGATTCTTGCCGCCGGCATCGAGCGAGGCGTTGAAGCGCGGAAACTCCTTCAGCGCCCGCAGGCACGCCCGCACGATGAAGGCGAGCGGCGTGAGCTTGACACCCGCTCGAGCAGCCTCCTCCTT
>Ga0070734_10003247_pt1 | contig 17449 bp, 12 predicted proteins | sample Coa_R1_8_FD_66444 | JGI IMG/M metagenome (GOLD analysis project Ga0070734, IMG submission 66444) | Surface soil microbial communities from Centralia Pennsylvania, which are recovering from an underground coalmine fire - Coalmine... | ecosystem: Environmental > Terrestrial > Soil > Unclassified ... | reverse complement strand
CCTGTCTGTGGTGGAGACCTGCCGGCGGCTCGACATTCGCGCTCGCGACTACCTCGGTGCTGTTCTGCCTGGCTTGGCTGACGTGAGCATTCAGAAATTGGCCGGACTCACACCTGCGGCTTGGGCTGCGCGGACCCGGTAGTCTGTCCTGAAATTGCCATCAACCCTGCGGATAGTCTGACGCTTACGGCTGACCAGCGCTCCACTTGGGAATCGCTTGCCTTCCGGGCCCGCATCGTCCGAGAGCTTCACCAGCTCGACCATCGCCTTCTTCGGCACCAGCGCCTGGAACTGTTGCTCTACGAGGCCGCTTTCGGCCAACCGAGGCCTGCACAAGCGCCAACCTTCTGCCACTCCTTTCGTGAACTCATGTCCGTAGCGTAGCTTGTTATGCGGATCGTTAGTCTCGAGTCGTCGTGGCGGCTGAGAAGGCGTTGTCGCCTCCATGCTAACGTGAAAGGAGTGAACGCGGCTATCAGTCTCGACGGGATTTTGGAGCCTTTGAGCCGTTGCCTCGATGACGAGTCGGCGCGACGGGTCGTGGCATTACGAGTTCCCCTGCCAGTGCAGGAAAGAATCGGTGTTCTCGCGGAGCGCGCGAACGAAGGTACTCTGAGCGAGGACGAGCGCGACGAGTACGAGGCTCTCGTCAACGCATCGGATTTCGTTTCAATCCTTAAGCTGAAAGCCCGGCAGCATCTCGATTCGATTCCCCGATAATCCATGAATTCGGCAGCACGGGAGATGGTGAGGCTGCGCGCGGCCGACCGTTGCGAATATTGCCACTTACGTCAGGAGTACAGCGACCTCGCCTACCACGTCGAACATATAGTTGCTAAACAACATGGCGGATCGGACGACCCGGACAATCTGGCTTTGGCCTGCCATCGCTGCAATCTCCACAAGGGGCCGAATCTCGCCGGAGTCGATCCCCTTACCCAGAAGATCGTTCCACTCTTTCACCCACGACGTAATATATGGGCGGGGCATTTCGCCTTTCGCGGCGAGATCATCGAGGGAGTCACGGCAACCGGACGAGCCACCGTCCAAGTGCTGGCAATGAACGATGCCCGGCGCCTGGAACTGAGAAGGGAACTTCTGAGGAGCGGCCAACTGGATTGAAGGCGATGGCCCGAAGCGTCATTACCGGCTTTCGGATTTTGAACATGCAACTCAAGACTGCGTCTGGAATTCATAGCGCGGATTGAAGGTGCTCTTGATCACGTCAATGCCGACTTCCGGGGTAGCAGTCCAGAGTTTCCGCAATGGCAGCGTCTGTCGACAGGCCATCGCCGCGGAAGGCGTCGTAGTTTCCGGTGACGGCCTCCCCTGCTGCTTCACATCCTCTCCAAAATTCGAGCGAGGAGCTGCGCCTGGCGGCGGCCGTCGAAATTGTCGAGGAACCAGGGGCTGGGAGTTACAGGCTCGTTCGAGAGCCGGAAGAAGTTCAGAAGCTTGGCATCCACCGCCTCGTCGGAATCGGCGGCATGCACCAGGGCGTGGCCCACGCCGCACTGCTGCAGAATCCGCGCCGAGGGGGATCGCGGAGTGGGCGTGAAGGCCAGAATCGGGCGGCCGATGCGGATATTGTCGTAGAGCTTGGCCGGCACCGTGTAGCCGATGTCGGAGAGGTTGGCGATGTCCAAAATCAGCAGGTAATCCGCGGAGGCTGTTTCGCGCATCGCGACGTCACGCGGCACCAGCTTGCCGTCACACTCCAGGCATCCCTTTTCCAGGAGGGCGGCGACGGCGGGATGACTGCAAAAGGTCTCGCGCTCCTGGAGGAGGCCGATCAACCGGACGCGGATGGTTTCCGGGTCGAGGACGCCGCGGCGGATCAGGCGGTCGAGCGACGAGGCCAGCCAGAACGGGTGCCGCTGGTGATAGACCACTCCGGCATGCAGCAGGGTTTTGTATTTTCGTGGCGGAATGGGCAGCGCCACGGCGGGCTCTTCCGGATCGAAGCCATTCCACACCAGGTGAAACTTGCGGGCCCAGGGGGAATACTTCTTCTTCCACTCCTCCACAATGACGTCGGTGACGCCGGTGGCAGCATCGCAGGAACCCAGAATGGCGCGCTCCAGCGCCACGTCATAAGGCCGCGCCCATTGGCGAGGACGTCCCGGATTGCCCACCAGCGGATCGCGAAAATCCGCCAGCCACTTCACTCCATAGCGCTGTTTCAAACGCCATGCGGCCATGTGTGTGACCAGCGGTGGAGAAGTCGAGATGACCGCCGCCCCGTGCGGAGACAGATCTTCCGCAGCCGCCAAGGCGTGCGGCGCCCACTGCAGCTTTTCGTTGTAGGGCAGGAAGAGGCGCTGGAATTTCGCGGCGATGCGGCTGGCGCGTCCGGCCTTGGCTTCGGTAAACAGATTGGGAACATGAGAGACCCCCGGCATCGCGTCGGGGATCCCATCGTCACTCGAACAGATCACATGGGGCGAATAGCCGTTTTCCGGCAGATATTTCATCAGGCGGAGGGCACGCTGCACGCCGGAAGTGTTGCAGGGCGGGTAGTAATAGGCCAGGAGGAGCAAGCGGCGGTCGGGCGGCATTCAGTTCTTTTTCCGTGCCTCCCGCACCAGGTCGACCACCTTGCGGGCGTTGGCAGTCCACAGATACTCGCGCTGCCCGATGCTTTCCAGCGCACGGCGCCCCATGACCCGGACGGCCTCGGGGTCGGATACCATGCGGCACAGGGCTGTGGACAGAGATTCCGCATCGCCGCGGGTAAAGAGGATGGCCTCGCGGCCGTCGTCGACCAGTTCTTCGATATTCTCCTGACGCGGCGCCACAATCGCCTTTCCCATTCCCATGTACTCCAGAATTTTCATGGGGCAGCAGTATTCGTTGGCGGCAGGCTGCACGGCGATATCGAACAGGCCGAGATACGCCGGCACCTGCTCGTGCGGCAGCGGCCCGGTGAACACCACCCAATCCTCGAGTTTGTGAGTGCTCACGTATTCCCGCAGGACGGGCATGAAGGGGCCGTCGCCGATCAGCAGCAGGGAAGCGCCGCGCTCTCCCAGTTTGGCGTTGCCGAAGGCCTGCAGCAGCATGTCGAGGCCATGCCAGTTGCGAAACCAGCCGACGAAGCCGATGACGATCCGGCTGTCGAGGCGAAGTTTGGTGCGGAGCGCGGCGGAGCCTGGGTCGACGGTGAAGCGCTCCCGATTGACGCCATTCGGCATCACGACCAATTTGTCCGCGCGGATGCCCTCATCGGTCAGGATTTTGCGTAGAGGCGTGGAGACCACCACCACCTTGGTCGCGGCGTTGCAGATCACTCGCTCTGTCCAGGTGGCAAAACGGGGGCTGCGGATATCGCCGTCGCGCGCCTGTTCGAGAGCGAATGGGGAGTTGACTTCGAGGACGATGGGGATGCGGAAGAGCGCGGCGGCGGCCACTCCGGTGAAGTTGAAGAGGGAGTAGCGCTCGTAGATGAAATCGGTGCGGCGGGTCAGGAGGCGGAAGAGGAGCATGGGGATTCCCAGGAGGTTGTACCCCATCTGGACGGCCTCATATCCCCAGGGGATGCGGCGCACCAGGGTTTTCCAGGCAGCCTCGCCGGCGTCGCGGGCAGCATCTTCGCGGGCGGTTTCGGGATGAATCAGCGAAACGATCTCCACTTCGTGGCCCAGTTCGCGGAACGCCTGGATGATTTCGAGGATATGGATTCGCTGGGCGTCCGTGGAGCGGGTCCGGTGGTGATACACGATGCGCATCGATAAGACTCCAGCCTACCGTAGCGCTCGCTTCGGGGGTTAGACCTCATCGCGGAGGCGCGAAGGCGCGGGTAAAACGCGGAGAAGACCGGACAACGAAGGTGCCACAAAAGGGGTTGAAGCAGGACTTGACTTGTTCCACGTGTCAGGTTTTGCGCGTCTTGATGTCTGGAATGGCACCACGCAACATGCGCCAGCGCACGGATTCTTCGACAGATGCTCGGAAATCTCGCCGTAGCGTCGAAACCCCTCGTGCTCTCAGACTTGATGGATGCCCCGAAAAGCGTCGAGATGAGTCTCGACGCGGCAAAGAAGAGTCTTTGCGCCACGTCTGCAGCGAAGATTTTCTATCGAGGTACACCACCCGTAGCCGAAAGGCAGGATGCATCAAAGGGGTGCTGCGGTTTACCATTCGAGTATGTCCCTCCCAAGCACGCCCGCCGAGCTGGGGGAGGACTGCGGCTCAGGAGAGCGCGGTCCCTCGGACCGTTTGCGCGTTCTGACATTGAGCAGCGTTTTTCCGAATCCCAAGGAGCCCGATCACGGCACCTTTATCCGCTATCGCATGCAGGCGGTGGCCCGGCTGGCTGACGTGAAAGTGATCGCACCGTTGGCGTCGGTGGATTATTCCGATCCTCGGAGACAGTGGTTCGGCAATCATCGGGTGCCGGCATCGCGCATGGATGGGCCAATTGAAGTGATGCATCCGCGATGGCTGTTTCCGCCCTTCGGCACGCCGTGGAACGGGCGATGCCTGTACTGGCGCCTGGCGGGATTGATGGCGAAGATCCGGAAGCAGTACGCCTTCGACCTGCTGGATGTCCATTTCGGATTTCCGGATGGATTGGCGGGTGCGCGGCTGGCGGCTCGGCTGGGCTGCCCCTTCGTGCTCACGGTACGCGGCAACGAGCCGATTTTCGGACGAGGGGCGGCGCATCGGCGCGCCATGGCAGAGGCGTTTGGGCAGGCGGCGCGTGTGCTGGCAGTCTCCGAGGAACTCCGCCGTTATGCCATCGAACTGGGCGTGGATCCGGCGCGCACGCGGACGGTGCCGAACGGGATCGACGCGGAGTTTTTCTATCCGCGCGACCGGGCGGCGTGCCGGGAGCGCTTGGGAATCGCACCGGGCGAGCGGGTGATTCTCTCGGCGGGACGGCTGGTGGAGGCCAAGGGCCATCATCTGATCATCCAGGCGCTGCGGCAATTGGGCGAACAGGGAATCGCCGCGCGATTGTTGATCGCGGGCGGTCCCTGCCGCGAGGACCGCTTCGAACAGGAACTCCGGCAGACCCCGGCCCGCGTAGGCATGGAAGATCACGTGACGTTCCTGGGGCATACACCGCGCGAACAGATGGTGGAGCTGATGTCGGCGGCGGACGTGCTGTGCCTGGCCAGTTTCGCGGAGGGCTGGCCGAACGTGGTGCACGAGGCTCAGGCGTGCGGCGCACCGGTGGTGGCGACGGCGGTGGGCGGCGTGCCGGATATGATCCCTTCGGAGCAGTTCGGCTACGTGGTGCCGGCGAAAAACGTGGAAGCTTTGGGGGACGCATTACAGAAGGCGTTGAGTCGCCCCTGGGACCGGAAGGCGATTTCCGATTGGGGCCGCTCCCGATCGTGGGAGCAGGTGGCCGGCGAGGTGGTGGAAGCGATGCGGCAGGCAGTGGCGGAATATGTGCGGCATTAACGGGCTGTTTCACTTCAACCGGTCCCACGCGGTAGCCGAAGAGCGGGTGCACGTGATGCGCCGGGCGATCGAACACCGCGGTCCGAACGATCACGGAGTCTACCTGGATGGCAATGTGGGGCTGGGGTTCAACCGCCTGAGCATCATCGACCTGGCGGGCGGCCATCAGCCCATGTGCAATGAAGACGGGACGGTGTGGATCGTCTTCAATGGCGAGATCTACAACTTCGAAGAGCTGCGCCAGGACCTGCTGGCGCGCGGGCACCAGTTCCGCACGCGCTCGGATACCGAGACCCTGGTACATCTGTGGGAGGAGTACGGAGAGCGCTCGGTAGAGAAGCTGCGGGGCATGTTCGGCTATGCCATCTGGGATTCGCGGCAACGGGTGTTGTTCGCGGCGCGGGACCGGCTGGGCATCAAGCCGCTGTATTATTTTCAGGACCGCGAGCGGTTCGCGTTCGCTTCGGAGATCAAAGCGCTGCTGGCTTTGCCCGAAGCCCCGCGCGAGGTAGATGGGAACGCACTGGCGCAGTATCTGCGGCATCGCTACGTGATCGGTCCCGACACCATGCTACGCGGCATTCGGAAACTGCAGCCGGGGCACAGCATCACGGTGCGTGAAGGCGGGACGATCGTACGGCGGTATTGGGAGATGCCGCTGGGGCGGCCGCGGGAGATCAGCGAGGCGGATGCCCTCGAAGAGTTCGGCGTGTTGATGGACGAGACGATGCGCCAGCACATTGTGGCGGATGTGCCGCTGGGCGCCTTCTTGTCGGGCGGGCTGGACTCCAGTTCTGTGGTGGCGCTGATGGCGCGCATCGGAGTCAGCGACATCAAGACGTTCTCGATCGGCTACGATTCGCCGGAGAGCGAACTGCCGTATGCGCGGATTGTGGCGGATGCGTTCCACACCGAGCATCACGAGCTGCGGCTCACGGCCACGGGATTCCGCGACGTGCTGCCGAAGATTGTCTGGTACATGGACGAGCCGGTGGGCAATGAGGCGTCACTGCCGCTGTACCTGATTTCGGAATTCGCCGCCAAGCACGTGACGGTGGCGCTTTCGGGCGAAGGCGCGGACGAGATTCTGGGTGGCTACGACATGTACCGCGTGATGCTGGCGTACGAGAAGCTCAATCGCGTACCGCTGGCCGGTGTGATGGGGAAGCTGCTGAAGCGCTTTGGCGGGCCGGGCAAGGTGCAGAAGTACGGCAGCATGCTGGGGCTGCCGATTGAAGAACGCTACGGCGGGTTGAGCCGCGTGTTTCCGCAGGAGCGGATTCCGCAAATGCTGCTGCATGCGGAAATGGGCGAATCGCCGGTGCCAGGCATCTACCGGCGGTCAGCGGGTTTGCCCGTGCTGGCGCGAATGAACTTTCTGGATATCGAGACCTGGCTGGTGGACGACCTGCTGGTGAAGGCCGACCGGATGAGCATGGCGTCGTCGCTGGAATTGCGGGTGCCGTTCCTGGACCACAAGGTGGTGGAGTTCGCCTTTGGCTTGCCCTCGCGGCTGAAGATTCGCGGCAATGTTCCCAAGTACCTGCTGAAAAAATACATGGCGCCGATGCTGCCGCCGGCGATTATCCATCGGGCGAAGAAGGGCTTTCCGGTGCCGGTGAATAGTTGGTTCCGCAACGATCTGGCGGGGTTTGCGCGGGAGATTCTACTGGATCCGGCTGGACCGTCGGCGGGGTTCTTCGCGCGCAGCGAGCTGGAAAAGCTGCTGGAGGCTCACCAGCATCGCGATTGCAGTCAACAGATCTACGCCCTGCTGGTGTTCGACCAGTGGTATCGCCTGTTCGTCAAATCCTCCACGGAGAAGCTGGCGCCGGTGGCGTAATCCTCCGGCACGCGGATCTATGGTGGTGGAAACGGGCCTGATACTCGCGCTGTTGCTGTTTGCGTACCCCTTCGTGTTTTATCCGGTGCTGCTGGGATGGCTGGCCAGGGGCAGGCAGAAAGGCGTTGAGAAGAGTCTCGACGCGGCAGAGAAGAGTCCCTGCGCCACAAACACCACGGTGGCGTTCGTGATCTGCGCACTGAATGAGGAGAAGATCATCCGGCAGAAGATCGAGAATGCGCTGGCGATGCGGTATCCCGAGGACAAGCTGCGGATTGTGCTGGTTTCCGACGGATCGACGGACGCGACGGCGGCGATCGCGCGGGAATATGCGGGGCCGCGGCTGGAGTTGATCGAGAGGAAGCAGCGGCGCGGCAAGGTGGCGAATTTGAACGAAGTAGTGATGGCGCGGACCGAGCAGGTGGTGGCTTTTTCCGATGCGAACGTGCTCTATGAACCGGATGCGTTGTCGAAGCTGATCGCCCGACTGGAAGATCCTACAATCGGGTGCGTCTCGGGGAAGGTGATTCTCACCGAGACTACGGAGGATCTACAGAAATCGGAGGCGAGTTACTACTCGCTGGAGTGGACGCTGCAGGATCGGGCCTCGCGCTTTTACTCCATGGTGGGGGCGGATGGCGCGATGTATGCGCTGCGGCGCGAGTTGTTCCGGCCGTGTCCCAACGATACGGTGATTGAGGATCTGGTGATTCCTGTAGGGGTGGTGCGGCAAGGGTACCGGGTAGTGTTCGAGCCGGGGGCGGTGGCGTGGGAGCGCGGAGTGACCAGTCTTCCGGAGGAGTTCAAGCGGAAGACGCGGATCGCGGCGGGGGCGGCGCAAGGAGTGCTGCGTGGGAATGCGCTGCCGCTTGGGGCGCCGGCGCGGTTCTGGTTCGTATTTGTGTCGCATAAGCTGCTGCGCTGGTTCTCCCCGCTGGTGGGGCTGTTGGCGCTGGGGCTGGCATTGTCGGCGCCGAGAAGGCTCTTTCCGGAGATGGTGCTGGCAGGGTTTGCGGTGCTGTCGCTGCTGGCACTGGTACGATGGGCGACCGGATGGAAGGCGATGCTGCTGGATGCGCCGTTCTATTTCCTTTTCGGACAGGTGGCGATGTTGTGGGGGTTGATCAAAGGGGCCGCCGGTAAGCAATCGGTGATGTGGAGCAAGCTCGACCGTTAGGATCAGATCATGGCCTTGGAAGTCCGAACCCTCACGCCCGCGGAAGAACCCTTGTGGGACGCGTTTGTCGACGCGCATCCGCAGGGCAGTCCGTTTCATTTGCTGGCGTGGAAGAAGACGCTTGAAGGGGCGTTTGGGTATCAGCCGGAATATGTGGTGGCGATCGATTCCGGCAAGCTGCGCGGAGTGCTGCCGCTGTTTTTGATCCGTAATCCGATCATGGGGCGGGTGCTGCTTTCCTCGCCCTTCGCGATGTATGGCGGGATTCTGGCGGACTCGGCGGAAACGTTGGCCGCGATATCGGCGCATGTGGCGCATCTGGCGAAACGGTTCGATGTGCAGTATCTGGAGCTGCGCAATCGTTTCCCGGAGCAATGCACGGGATTCGACCGCATCGAACGCTACGTGGATTTCGTGCAGCCGACGACAATCACCGGCGAAGAACAGCTTCTCGAAGCGTTACCGAAGAAGACTCGCAACATGGTGCGCAAAACCATGAAGCACGCCTACAGTTCGCGGATCACCCAGGATCTGGGCGCGTTTTATCGCCTGATGACACACAGTTACCGGCGCCTGGGAACGCCGATCTTTCCACGCAGCTATTTTGCCGGCCTGCTGCGGAATTTCGGACCAATCGCGGATCTGCGCGAAATCCTGTTGGATGGGAAAGTGGCGGCGGCCAGTATCAATTTTCTGTACCACGGCGAGATGCACACTTTCTACGCCGCGTCCGACCAGAATCTGCTGCATGCGGCGCCGAACAACTACATGTATTTCGACTATCTGCTGTGGGCGGCGCGCAACGGGTTTCCGCGTTTTGATTTCGGAAGAAGCAAGCTGGATACCGGCACTTATGAATTCAAGCGCCACTGGCTCACCGAGATGAGCGAGCTTCCCTACGAGATCCTGCTGGTGAAGCGGAAAGATCTGCCGAATTTCAGTCCGAAGAATCCCAAATTCGAGCTGGCGCTCAAGATCTGGCAGCGCATGCCGCTGGTGGTGACACGGCTGCTGGGGCCACGATTAATCCGGCTATTTCCGTAAAGAGGAACAACCTTCCTGGAGTAATTCGAGGCGTTTGTCAGTTCAAGATCTATTTCCTTTGGTTTCAGATCGTTACCGGGAGTCATTTGGATACCAGCGGTTACAATGGCAAACATGAGGGTAATTTCGCGGATTACCTTTGAAAGTTAGAGAGGAGTTTGGAAATGAAAACAACATTGCCGCTGCTGGCGGCGGTGTGGGGTGTAGTGATGGCGGGTCAAGGGCATGCACAGACCGCGATCGATCTCCGCACGCAGAGTAAGAGCGTGGATTTCTCGGGCGCGCAACTGACCAAACCAGTGAAGACCGGAACGTCACTCCCCGCAACCTGTCAGGTTGGAGAGCTGTTCTTTCGCACCGATATCACCACCGGCAAAAATCTGTACGGCTGTGTCTCGGCGAATACATGGCGGCAAACGGCGGCGGATGTGGCGTTGACGGATCTTACCGGCGTGACGGGCAAGACGGGCAACGGCAGTCTGGTCCAGATGTCCGGCGGAGGAAGCCTCAACGCGAATGACTGCGCCAAATTCGATGCCAGCGGCAATGTGATTTCCGCCGGAGCGCCGTGTGGATCGGGTAGCGGCGGCGGTAGTACGCCGGCGCTCACAGCGATCGCGTTTTCGGCTACACCGGCGTTCCCTATTACCAATTCCACACAGGGATTTACTCTCACGTTGACGGGGCCGGTTACGGGTTCTACTTTCTCAGGCAGTCCGGCCAGTGGGCAGGAAGTCTGGTTTCGGATCTGCGAGGACAGCAACGGCGGTTGGAGCTTTGTGTACCCGTCGAGTGTCACTGGAAACGACACGATTGATACAGCTCCCAACGCGTGCACCAGCCAGCTATTCAAGTATGTCTCGACTTCTTCGACATACGCCGCCGTCACGGCTGGGAAGAGCGACAATATGGTGCCGGGTGTTGTCACCCCATCGGGAGCCTTGAATCTGCCTTTGGGGCCCGACACACTGGTGGGGCGGGCATCCACCGATACGATGTCGAACAAGACGCTGGTCGCGCCAGCCCTGGGTACTCCCGCAAGCGGCGTCATGTCGAATGTCACCGGGCTGCCACTGACTACCGGGGTGACCGGCACTCTGGGCGCTGCGAATGGGGGCACCGGGCGGTCGAGTTACACGAAGGGCGATCTGCTTTGTGCTACCGGCTCCACCACGCTGACCAATCTAAGCGTCGGCAGCAATACGAATGTGTTGACTGCCGACTCGACCCAACCCTGCGGCGTCAAATGGGCTGCCGGGGGTGGCAGCGGCGGATCGCAGACCGCACCGTCCGCCACCGCCTGGTATGAATGGCCTTTCGGCTTCCCCTTACTTAATGGCTCCGGATTTGCGAATCTGGCGACCAACGCCGAGGTTGATCTGTGGTCCTACACGCCCGCTTATCCGATGACTTTAGGGCATGTGACTGCCTTTGCCAAGGCGGCCAGCGCCAGCCAGCATTTCATTGTCGGGCTATATGACACTTCAGGAAACAAACTTTGGGAGACGGCGGTTTACTCGGAATCTTCTTCGAACGCGGCGATCAGCCAAGCCCCCACGACGGGTTCCGTGTCGCTTACTCAGGGAACGACTTACTACATTGGGGTGTCTACGTCCGACGCGACGGGTGGTCTCGGCTCGGTGAATTTGGGAGATGGGTATTTGATGTTGCAATTGACGCCTGGCGGCGCCGCGGCAGAAGCGGTCTACTGTAACGGACAAACAGCAAACTTCTCCAATGCGGCGGGCAGTATCTTGCCGGTTTCCTGCACCTTGACCTACAAAAGCTCGCAAGTGTTACCTGCGTTGAAGTTCAGCAAATGATAGGTTGGCTCGGCCACGGCCCCGCTCCCTTGGCTGTCGCGGCTCGCTAGTCATCGCATTAGACGATTGCGAGCCGCGCGTTTGGAAGCGGTCTTTGGCCTTTTTCCGCACCAACCCCGCGAATCGGATGGTGGCGAAGGAGGCAAAAATGCATCCACCAGCGATGCTCCGGTGGGTCATCACGAGCCGCCTAAAATGAAACAGAACTGGTAGTACCAAGTGTTAGTACTATGCACGTGATGCAAACCCAGGGTAAGATAGTCGTAATAACGGGAAATGTGTGGAATAGCGGGTATTTTCCGGACCGATGGAGTCCTTGCCTCGGGTGAAGAGCTGGTCCGGCTTCTCAACGCGCAGGCTCATCGTGGACCTGATGGGGAAGGTGTCTATTCCTGCGGACCCATGGCTCTCGGCATGCAGCGGCTCGCTATCATCGATGTGGCGGGCGGCAACCAGCCGATCTGGAATGAAGACCAAACCATCGCTATCGTTTGCAACGGCGAAATCTATAATTACCAAGCACTTGCGGCAGATTTGAAACGCCGTGGCCACACCTTCCGCACCAAAAGCGACGTCGAAGTCATCCTGCACCTTTATGAGGAACACGGCGAAGGGTGCTTCCGTTATTTAAACGGAATGTTTGCGGTGGCCATTGCGGACCACCGTAAATCGGAGATGCTTCTGGCGCGCGATCCCTTCGGACAAAAGCCTCTCTATGTCTGGGAGCAGGGAAATGTAGTGCGTTTCGCTTCCGAACTGAAGTGTCTCGCCTCCCACCCGGAATTCAACCGCAAAATCTCCAATCCCGCGCTGGTCCAGCTTTTAGGGTTCCGTTATATCCCTTCCCCCTTGACGATTTTTGAAAACGCCACCAAGCTGCCCCCGGGCAGTTCGCTGCATTTGACCTCCACCGGCCAAAAGGTAAAGCGCTACTGGCAAATCGACCTGGGAAGCAAGGACCCCGCTTCTCTGAGTCAAGGGGAAGACATACGCGAGCGTCTCACCGCTTCCGTGGACCGGCATTTGATGTCGGAGCGTCCCCTGGGTGTGTTTTTGAGTGGAGGATTGGATTCCTCGGCAATCGTGGCCTGCATGCAAAGCCTGGGGCATCGCCAGATCCACACCTACACCGTGGGATTTGAAGGCTTCCAGGACAACGAATTTGAAAACGCCGCGCGAGTGGCCAGGCACTTTCACACGAACCATACCGAAGTCGTCTTAAGGCCCGATGAATTTTGGGGCGGCCTGGACGAAGTGCTCTATTTCATGGACGAACCCGTCGCCAACATGACGGCTTACCCCGTGTACCGGCTATCGGAGCGGGCGCGGAAAGACGTCGTGGTGGTTCTCTCGGGAGAAGGCGCCGACGAACTGCTCGCCGGGTATCAAGGCGCCGAGTATTTGCGGCGGTTTTTCGATCGTCTGCACACCTTGCGTACCTTCGCCCCGCTGGCACGGCTGCTGATGCGAACGGGCCTGCCGTCTTCCCTCCAAAGCCGGCTGAAGATGTTGGCGGGAACCGACGCCGATTACCTGGCCGAGCATCCCTCCTCGATGGGGATCGTGTTCGACGACGACTACCGGAAATCGAACTGTCCGGAACTCCGCAACGGGTCGAAGGCGACGGCGGGGCTTTCCGACTATTTCCTCCAACGGCAGGACTGGCATGGGCTCAATCTGCATTTCGGAGGGTTGATCGAGACCTGGCTGCCAGACGAACTGCTGCACAAGGCCGATCGCATGACCATGGCGCACTCGCTGGAGCTACGCTGTCCATTCCTGGATACAGAGTTTGCGGACTACTGCGCGCGCCTGTCCCTGGATGCCAAGGCCAAGGGCAAGGATGGCGAAGCGTCGCGCAAAATTGCCCTCAAGCAGGCATTTGAAAAGTCCGTGCCCGAGGGCATTGCCTATCAGGCCAAAAAAGGATTTGTGATCCCGGTCTACTCCTGGCTGGAATCGCGTTATGCCGGCAACGTGACACAGGAACTGCGCCGCAAGGATGCGTTCGGTACCTCCCTGTTCTCCTCCCAGGCGCTCGAAGAGATGATCGCCAAGGCTCAAGCCGGCGACCTTCTGAGCCAGCGCCGCGCGTGGTCGATCATCGCCCTGAATAAATGGGGCAAGCACTGGCTGTAAGGCGGCTTTGTCGAGGGGTATCGCCTCTTCCTTCCGCCGCCCTCGACTTACCGTTGGGCAATACTTGGCAAGCCGCTCGCGTCGGGCACGACTTGCAGGGGCGATGATCCGTTACAGCCGAGCTGATCGGGCGCGAGGAGGACGACGACCTGCCGCCAGGCGGTATCGAACGGGCCGGTGAATTCGCAGATCTGGCGGCCCTGCTGGTGTGTCGCCGCAATGATCTCACGCAGGCGGCGAACATGTTCTGTCTGATATCCGGTCCCGCGTGTTCGAAACGCGCAGCCTACGCCAAGCAGGCATACGATCGCGACCAGCGCGGCGGCGGCCGACCTTTTCATCGGGGTGGCGGCCCAGCCGGCGAGCACCATCGCCGCCATCAGGAACAGCGGCGCGTAGATCAGGGCGATATACCGCGGCGCTTCCGGCAGTGCCCAATAATGCTTAAAACTGGTAGTGCCGAAATTCAAATAGAGGAACGGTAAGGCGGCCCATAGCACCAGCAGCAGAATCTTGACGGATCGCCGCCACAAGGCCACCGCAGCCAGTCCGAGGGCCAGCAGAGAATGCAGTCCAAAATGCAGCCCCGGGACCAGCATCATGTGCGGGTAGGCCTTCCACAGCCGATAAGAGAGGTTCTCGTTCGCGGCCACTGCCATGCCGCTGGCGTTGTGAATAGCCATCGCGTGGAAGCGGAAGAGCAGGTCGCCGCTCTGACTCCAGTACCACACCACTTCGCTCGCGACGGCCAATGCCGCACCAGCGGCAAACCACAGCGCCAGCAGCCATCGCCGCGTCAGGACCGCGAACCCAAACAGCGCCATGACCACGAAGGCTCCGGGTTCCTTGGTCAAATATGAGATCGCCAGCACCACGCCCGCCAGCAGCGCCAGAATCCTGGAGCTACGGTGTTCCGCAAAAACGAAGAGCAGCACTCCAGCGAGCAGCATGGTCTCGAACAGCGGCTCCGGGACCAGCACACTGGCGAATCGGATGTCGACCGGAAAGGTCGCCAGCAGCAGACCGGCAATCCACGCCGCGCCGCGCCCCCAAAGTTTCCACGCCAGGAGCGCCAGCAGTGCCGGCGCCAGTGCGGAACTGAGCAGCGGCAAGATCACGGTGGTCCATTCATGGATGCCGAAGAGGCCGTAGATCACGCCAACGGGGACGATGACGCCATAGCGGATGGCGTAATGATGCGGTTCCAGCCGGTAAGTGCCGTGCGCGATCTGCTGTGCGAACTGCGAATAGCCCAAATCATCCGACGCGATCAGTCCGGTGTAACAGGCCAGCCGAATGATGAGTGCCAAGGCGAAGAGCACGGCCATCATCCACCATACGGCTCGGTCATTTTCTTTGCGAATGAGGGGCTCAGATAGGGTCATGGTACGAATACGATCATGGCGCGAATACGATCTGGGCGAAGTGCTTCTTGTCTTCGGTGCTGATCAGCGTGCCCTTGGGTGAGCCGTTCCAATTGCCCGATCCGGTGCCGGCGATCGCGACTGCGGGTTCGGCAGTTACCGCCATGTGGTAATTGGGCGCGTCAGTGGCGTAAGTGCCGGATTTCGAATCGCAGGCGTAGGTGAAAGACGTCGGGCTGGGGATGCTTTTGACCGTGAAGCGGAATGCGGTGAGCGGGGTTGGGTTGAGCAGGCCCTCGACACGGATTCTCCAGCCCGCTTGCAAGTTGTGGGGTGTGTTCAGGTTGACGGTGCAGGTCTTGCCGTCGCTGACGATGTTGACGAGTTGCCCGGGAGTGTTCCAAGTTTGCGGGCCCGGCTGGGGCGCATGCAGGAACCATCGGGTTTCCGGGAAAGTGGCCACGATGGCTGTGTTCGACTGGTTTGCGGCGGTATTTCCGGCGACCTCCGAGACTGTGATGTGGTCACCTGCCGCCATACCGGTGTCGTAATCCGTGATGAGCCAGATGGGTGATATCCCGGCGCCGCTTGTTCCCGCAATCGGGATCACCGGGCGGATCGCCCAATAAATCGGACCCTGCACGGCCGCCATCGGCGCAGATGCATAAGTCATATAGGGGTTCGCCGGCTTGCTGGTTACATGATCGGAGGCGGAACAGGTAGCCGTTCCACTTTTGCAGAGACCGGTGCTGAAACCTTTGGCCATCAGGTCGGAAGTGGAGTGGCGTAATTCATAAGTAATCGGCGCGACGCCATCATCCGGGCCCTGAAAATCGATTTCATATGCCTGCCCGTTATAGGTAACGGATCGAGCCAAGATGAATCCGTCCGCCTGGTTGGGCTGATGGTCCATCTCGAAGCGCCCGAAAGTGACGGTCTGGTTCGAATAGTCGACATACATACCCGGGCCATTGATATACCAGCGATAGAGGGCATCCAGATAGTGAGTATGTTCTCCCGTCCAGGATGGCTGGGTAGTCCAGCCATAAAAAGGAAAATCGTTGCCCAGGTACATGGGGGTAGTCCCAGTCACCTGGTGATTGGTGTTGGCGGTCATTTCCAACTTAGACCATTGGCCGGCATAGAAAGCCGCGTTAATCGAATGATAAGCGTGGTATTGGGCGCCACTCGGCTGCTCGGCGAAATAAGTTCCGAACTGTAAGGTGGTATTTCCTCCGGAAGCGCGCTGCATATTCCGGCTGAACTTGACGTAAAAAGAGAGCCGGTTATCTTCTTTCTGGAAAGGCGGCCCAGCCTTGAGCAGACTCTGGGTGTAGCCCTTCGGGTATCCGGACCCGTTCCGGATGTCACCCATAAAATACAGGTAGAGGCTGTCGGGATTCGGAAGATAGAGATTCTTCTGTCCCGGCCCGGTCGGGGCATAGGTCCCGTCGGCGACGCCGTGCTTTCCCATATTGGGGATCGTGACGGTATTTCCCGAAGCGCCCGAAATGAGCCAGGGGCGATTGATCGCGGTAAAGGCATTGGAGCCTTCATTCATGGACTGGAGCCACACCAGTTTATTGGGTGCCATTTTGGCGTTGGGCGCCCCCTGGCAGCACGGGGCCGTTAACGTCACGGTTCCGATACCGCCGCTCACCACCAGCCGGATGACGTTCTGAAATGCTCCATATCGGGTGCCAGGATCGCTGAAAGCACGAGCGCAATCGAACGCAGAGTTCTGGTCCTGAAAACTCGCGGTTTCCGGGCAGCCGGGGATATGAACTTCAGCGGTGTGGTTGGCTCGCACATGCAGATTGGACGCTCCCACTCCATCCGCTACTGAGGTGTACAGCAGCGGCGCCGGACTCGAGGTGTAGGTGAAGGAGGATCGCTGCAGGACCACTGGCGGACCGGTATAGTTTCCGTAACCCGATGAGTTGAACGGAACCGTAAAGGTATCCGGTCCGGTGATCGTGATTGGGTAGCTGACTGCATGATCGATCGGGCCGTAGACCAGAGCTTCTGAGCCATGTGTCGCGGCGGCGGTCCCGGCGATGCCGCGGGCAGTGAGATTGAAGCTGTAGGCATCGTGAACGCTCGCAGTCATTTTCTCGGCGTCGCTTTGCAGGGTAAAGGTGCCGGCCTGCGGGAAGGTGGAGGCGTCGTTGACCCGCAGAAGGGTTCCGGTGGCGTCGACTGCCAAAGTTATAGCGGCCAGAGACTGGGTCTCGATGTTAGGCCATTTGCCTCCGGTAGCGCCGGTAATGGTGACACGCGTGCCCGGTAAGAAGTTGTGCGGCTCGTTGCACCGGACTGTGGTCGGATTTCCGGCGACCAGTGTGGCTGTGCCGCATTTCCAATCTTCCAGATTTTGCTGGGCCGAAACGGGGAGAACGATCAGCAAAAAACAGATGTATTTCATGTGACAGATCGCCTGCAGGCCAAGTGGACGAACCATAAAGGATAACAAACAGGCATCCGGACCGCATTGAGCCGAATAGCGAACACAAGCTTGATAGCGAAGCGCAACGTTGCGGACCTCCGCGCGAATCGCTTAGGCTATTGGATACAGCCGCAGGCGATTGGTTCCACGTCCGGCTGGAAGACTATAGGGGCGATGGTCACTGCGACTCCAGCCAAGAAA
>Ga0070734_10003246_pt1 | contig 17453 bp, 13 predicted proteins | sample Coa_R1_8_FD_66444 | JGI IMG/M metagenome (GOLD analysis project Ga0070734, IMG submission 66444) | Surface soil microbial communities from Centralia Pennsylvania, which are recovering from an underground coalmine fire - Coalmine... | ecosystem: Environmental > Terrestrial > Soil > Unclassified ... | reverse complement strand
AAGCCTGGCCCAGGTGTTTGCCTGTTCGCGCGATGACCGGCTGCTGGCAACCGTCCAGGCCACGGGACCACAACCCGGCGCTGTCTGGGAGGTGGCGAGCGGGCGGCGGCTGTACAGCCTGGGAAACGGTGTCCTGGCTTATAGTGAGCTTCCTACTCCGGGCGTCAGCGCAGGCGTCCGCAACAATCCGATCGCCTTCTCGCCGGATGGCCGGCGCGTTCTGATCACCTATTTCAACCGTCCTCCCATCCTTGTGGATTCGATCTCTGGCCGCCTGCAGTTCACGTACCCGCAATCGTTCGTCCAGGCCGTCTTCTCTTCGGATGGCCGGCGTCTGGTCTCGATCGGACCTGGCGATACGATCGGGGTGTGGGATGCGGCTTCGCCCCGCATGCTGTATGCGTTTCCGACGGGCAATCTGCAGCCGATGTATGTCGCCTTCTCGCCGGATGGCTCCCGGATCGTAGTCGCAGGCGAGAGACAACGCAGACCTGGCACGAGCGCCCTGACTGCCGAACTCTTTACCGCTGCTGCCGACAGCCGGCCAACCTTGCTCAAGGGCCACACGGATATTATTCGCAGCATCGGCTTTTCGCCGGACGGACGGCGCATTATTACGGGCAGTTGGGACAACACGGTCAAGCTCTGGGATACCGCTACCGGCCGCGAGACGCTGAGTCTGCGCGCGGACGTCGGGCGCGTCATTCAGGCCGCGTTCACTCCGGATGGCAAGCATATCCTCGCGGTGGGCGAGCACAATATGGTCAAAGAGTGGGACGCCGCTTCGGATCTCCAGATTGCGGCCTGGGACGCCGCCAGACAGAGCGAGCCGGCATCAAATTGAGGGCCGGAGCGGGCAAAGCCCTCTCTCGAAAAGGGCTTAGCAGCGCCCGGCCTCTTCAAGGCCGGTACAACAGGAGGCAGGCATGACCATGCGACATATTCTCTGCATCGGGGCGCATCCTGATGACAACGAGTTCAGCGTGGGCGGGACGGCGGCGCGGCTTAAAGCGCGCGGCGACGCGGTGCGATTCGTCTCGGTGACCAACGGGGACAAGGGGCATTTTGCCGAGGAGTACAAAGCCGATCCGGCCCGGCTGGCCGCGCGGCGGCTGGCGGAGGCGCAAACCGCGGCGGCCGTCATCGGGGCCGATTTCCAGACGCTCGGGGTCCACGATGGCGAGGTCTACGTGGACCGCCCCACGACCGAGGCGATGGCGCGCTGCCTGCGCTCCTTCGGAGAGCCGGGTAAAGGGCCGGACCTGGTGCTGCTCAACCGCCCGGTGGACTACCACCGGGACCACCGGTACACCGCACAGTTGGTCCTGGACGCCACCTACATGCTCACGGTGCCGCTGATGTGTCCGGAGACGCGCCATCTGGACCGGATGCCGGTCTTCGCTTACTGGTACGATGATTTCCGCGACCTGGTCCCCTTCCGCGCCGATGTGGCCGTGCCCATTGACGACGTGATCGAGCAGAAGATCGAGATGGCCTGCGCCCACGTCTCGCAGGTGTTCGAGTGGCTGCCCTACAACGCCGGCCGGCTCGATCATTTCCCGCCGGAGAGCGACACGGCCGGGCGGCGGGAGATGGTCGCCCACAATATCCGGGCGCGCGGGGAGCACCGGCGGGAGCAGGCGAGCGCGTGCTTAGAGGCGCAGTATGGCCCGAACACCATCCATTACGCCGAAGCGTTCCAGATTTGCGAATACGGCCGCGTTCCCGATCCGGCCGAGCTGCGCGAACTCTTTCCTCTCTAAAAATTTCGCTAAAATACTTTTGCAACCTCTTGACAGAGGGAGAAATTGTTTGCCATACTTTTCCTAAAGTACTTTAGCAACGATGCGGGACACCGACCCGCGCCCTCTTACAAGCGCGCGGGAAAGTTCACCTCTACGGGGAGGGAATTATGAAGCGCAGAGTCTGGAAGCTCTGTCTGATCGGAACCGGCGCCCTTGCGGTCTTGCTGCCGCGTCCGGCGGCGGCGGACTACACGGCGACGGCGACCCAAGCCTGGGACTGCCAGTGGAAAGGCTGGGGCTGCTCGCTGGCCTGGTGGGCCAACGCGGTCACGCTGACCTCCTACGGCGATACCTACGCCGGCATCGTCTTCGGCAGTGGCGGCACCGTAACTTACAACAACCAGTCGGTGACCCTGCCTGGCCTGGAATTGAACGTCATGCGCTACAACGTCGGGGGCGGGGGCCCCGGCAACACGCTCTATAACGGCACACCCTGGTACAAGGACATCCAGGGATACTGGCCGGGCGCATGGAGCAGTTGGGACCCCACGACCAGCGGCTGGAACTGGTATGCCGATTCCGCCCAGCGCAACATGATGTGGAAAGCGCGCGATCGGGGCGCGAATATCCTCCAGTTCTTTTCCGACTCGCCGATGTGGTGGATGACCAACTCGCAGAGCACCAATGGAGCGCAGACGCGCGGCGAGAACCTCAACAGCACCTACTATAACTGGTTCTGCAACTACCTGGCGCAGGTCGTCAAATACGCCAACGCCAACTGGGGTGTCAGCATCGATTCCGTCGAGGCGTTCAACGAGCCGTCCGCCTACTGGTGGGACATTGCCGACGGAAACAGCCAGGAAGGCTGCACGTTTACTGCCGGCTCGCAGGCCAGCCTGCTGCCGACGCTGCGCAGCGCACTCAACGGCGCGGGCCAAAGCGGCGTGCGCATCGCCGCCTCCGACGAGAACGATCCCGGCACGGCGACCAGCACCTGGAACACGTTCGGCACCGCAGGCGTGCAGGGCGACGTCGGGCTGGTGACCACCCACAGCTACTCTGGGCAGCAGCCCTATCGCGACAACACAGGCCGGCAGAAGCTGCGGACGGCGATCGGCAGCCGGGAGCTATGGGTCACCGAGTACGGCGACAACGACGGAAGCGGCCAGGCGCTCTGCACCACCATCACGGAAGACGTGAACTACGAGCGGCCCACCGTCTGGTGCTACTGGCAGCCGGTCGAGGCCTCCACCGCCTGGGGGTTTCTCAATGCCGACTACTCCACGGGCGCGACCACCTGGGTCTACACGAAGCATTATGTCTTCGCCAACTTCACCAACTACATCCGGCCGGGCATGTACATCTTCAAGAGCAGCGACACGAACACGATCTTCGCCTACGACAACAGCGCGGGCAAACTGGTGATCCTGACGGTGAACTACGGCACGGCCCAGAACGTCACCTACGACCTCTCCGCGCTCAGCAGCATCGGATCCTCGTATGACATGATCCAGACGAAGTTCGACGGCTCGGCGCTGCTGGCGCACTACGGGCCGTGGAATCTCTCCTCATCGCAGATCGCTCAGAGGAAGTTCACGGCCTGGTACCCGGCGAATTGCGTCTCCGTGCTGCGTATCAACGCGACCCAATAATCGCTTCTCCTACCGAGCCGACGGCGATCGGAGAGGGAGATGAGGCGCCGGCGAGGCGCTTTGCCAGCAGGAGTACGGCGGAGACGAAGGAGGCCATCGCCCAGCCGTGAGGCGCAGCCCAGTAGCGCTGGTCGGAGGGGCCTCGCATCAGTTCCGGCAGCAGGCCGGTGGGAGTAGCACGGCGCAGGACGGTCGCCAGATAGAGTTGGGCCTGCTGCGTCAGCCCGGCTGCATCCTCATGCCGGCCCAGCGCCTCCAGGCGGGCCGCCACCTGGCAGCAGCACCGGGCCATCCAGAGCGTGTTGACGCAGGCGGGTGCCCCGCCGACGTACCCATCGCCCTCGAACCGGCGAATGGCCTTTCCGCCCTCGAAATCTACTTCCAGCCGCTCCACGATCACCCGCAGCGTGGTCTCGGCGATCTTCAGTTCCGCATCGTTGGTCAAATCCAGAAGGCCGTACGGCTCGATGGCGCCCAGCGCGGACGAGTCGAGGGTCCGGTCGGGATGGCTCCATTGGTCAAATCCCCGCGTCAGATAGCCGTTCTGCACGAAATTTTGCAAAACCCCGTTCTTGACTCGCTGCGCTGCTTCCGCGTACCTGGGCATGTCCAGCGCGCGCGCGGCGACCTGCAAACCGGCATAGAGGGCCGCATTCGAATAGGTGAACGAGCCGACGAACGTCTCCCACGTATCGAAAGCGTTGGCATGGACCCCGAGCGGAGTCAGGCGGGAGCACAGGTAGTCGGCCGCCCTGCGCACCATCTGAATCACGGATGCAGAGGATGACACGGAGGACACGGATGCGGCCCCCTCTTCTCTGTGCCCTTCCGTCCTTGTCTTCATTTCCGGTAAGGGAGGAAAGGAGGGATGCGGGCTCTCATCCGTGTGATCCGTGTTCTCCGTGACCATCCGTGATTCAGACGAAGAATCCGCGCGCTCCGCGATCCACTTCCCATACGCCCACAATACGGCGCCCACCTGGTCTATCTGCAGCCGGTCGGGCGGCAGGCACCAGTTCGGGCCGGGCGCGCCGTTTAAAAAGTAGCGCTGCTGCCAGAAGCCGGCCGGGTCCTGATGGCGGGCGCACCAGTCCATCAAACCGGCGGCGAACTGCGGATAGCCCGCGTCCATCAGCCCGCTGACGTACTCTGCGCCGTCACGCGGCCAGAAGTAGCCGTAGCCGCCGCAGAACTCGAACTCCGGATCGAACTCCGGCGCCGCCACGGCCACGCCCTCAACGCCGCAGAGCAGCGGCAGGCCGAGCAGGCAGCGCCGGTAGGCCGTCACCAGCTCGGCAGGGAGCGGCAGGTCTTCCCCGCCTGACGGGCTATCCAGGCTGCGCTCCGGCCGGCCCAGCGCCCGCTCCAGGGCGCGCAGACCGGGCGCCAGCCAGGCCGCGTCGGCCTGCTGCCGGACCGCGCGCGCCGTCTCCACCCCGCGCGCGACCACTCCCTCCCATGCCGCCCGCGCTTCGGACACATTGCGCCCCAGCGCGAAGACGACCGTGCGCTCCGCCGTGTCCTGAGGCGGCAGGCTCAGCGAGCACCCGAAGGCCCAGTTCACGTCGCCGATCTCCAGGTCGCTGCAGGCGAGCTGGCCGTCCTGCAGATCGTAGAGCGCATTGTTGGCCCAGTTCGTGCCGGCCTTGCCGCACTGCCAGGTCTCCAGCGCGTCGCCGCCCACGACCAGCGTCGCATCCCGGTAGGACTGCTGCAGCGCGCCCGCCTGCCGGTCGAACAGGACCGAGTTGCCGGTGCGGATGCCGCACAGATTCCAGTCGCCATAATGGAAAACGCCCACCGAAACGGCTCGGTCCGTCAGGTTCTTCACGGCGATGCGGCGGATCAGGACCGCCCCTTCCTCCGCGACGACATCCTCAAACGTGACCTCCAGGCCAAGCGACCCGGAACGCACCATCGTCACGCAGATGTTGCTCTGCCCCCGATACTCCTGATGCCGTTCCCACTCCCCGCCCCAGGTCCAGTGCAGGCTGCCGTGCGGGGGCGGGCCGACGTAGACACAGGGCATGCACTGGTAGATGTGCTGCGCGTGGTCTTTGGACGGATAGAACCAGTCCATGATCTCTCCGGAATGGCCCAGAGAGAGCAGGGTATGGTCGTTTCCGACGACCGCGGTGGGCAGATACACATACATGCGACGCGACTCCTTCTGCTGCCGATGGCGAAATCCTGTTGAACTATTCCAGGCTCATATCGGTTCATCGAGCGGCTATATGCACCCTTTTCTACGCAGCAGTCGCGATATATTCGTACTTGACCGAGGATAGGCAGCCGGCAACGGAAAGCCCCGGCGGCTGAGCGGACTGAAACCAACGGGCGTCGAAACCTGTCCATACTTTCGGGCCATAGCATTGCGTCCGCCCGGACGCACCGATTCGGAAAGCTGTGTGCGACAGGAGAAAAACCATGCTGTTGATCCAGGACACCCTTGCCCGGCTGCAAAGGGGAGAAGCCCTGACGTTTCGGAACCTGGCGGTGTTCCCGCTGCTCGGGGAAGATGGCCGGACCGCCGATTACTTTACCCTCGATGAGGCGCTGGCGCAAAAGGTCGCCCGCATTACCGAAGTCAACGCCGGAGGCAGCGTGCCGGAGCTGCGCTTCGTCAACGAGTGTGACCTCCAGGTGCTGCTCATGGACGGCGAGGAACTTATCGGCGCCAAGCAGAACCGGACCCTCAACATCACCATTCTGGCGCCCGCGCATAGCACGCTGCTGCTGCCGGTGACGTGCGTGGAGCAGGGACGGTGGGCATCCACAAGCGCCGAGTTCGCCTCGGCGCCGCACGCTCATTATGCATCGGGAAGAGTGCATAAATATCGGTCGGTGTCAGCCTCCCTGCGCGAGTCCGGCAGCCATCATGCCGACCAGGGCGAGGTCTGGGCCGACATCCGCGCCAAAGCCTCCCGCATGGCCGCGCCTTCGCCCACCCACGCGATGGATGCTCTATACGAGCGGCACGAGACGGGCGTACACGAATTTCAGGCCGCGCTGCCCGCCCAGGTTGGCCAGCGGGGCGCCGTCTTCGCCATAGACGGCAAGATCATCGGGGTAGACCTGTTCGATTGTCCGTCTACGCTGCGCAAACTGTGGCCCAAGATTGTCTCCAGCTATGCCCTCGACGCCCTGGACACGGCCTCCCCGGACGCGGCCTGCCCCGTCTCTCCGCAATCCGTGGATGCGTTTCTGAAGGCGCTCGCCAGGGCAGACGCCGAGACGTTTGCCGCGGTGGGCGTGGGCGAGGATGTCCGCCTGACGGCGACGGGTCTTACTGGCGGGGCATTGGTGGCGGAAGGGCGTGTCGTGCATCTGAGCGCGTTCGCTGCCGGGAGGCCTGCCGAAGAGGAGCCTCTCTATTCCGCGCTGAGCCGGGCCTCGACGCGCCGGTTCTACTGGCAGCGCCCCCGGTAGGGAGGGCAAGACGCCGCGAATCGCGAACTATCCCGCACAGACACTTCTGGGAGAGGCAGCCAATCGTGGCGCAATGCAAAACCGTCTTGATCGGGGCCGGCAGCTTCGTCTTCGGCCCCAGTATGCTCAGCCAGACCCTGCTGGAGCACCGGCTGGAATCGCTGCATCTGGCGCTCGTGGACGTGGATGGCGAGATCGCGGAGTGGATGGCCGCGGTCGGCCGGCGGATGGCGCGCGAGGCCGGCGTCACGGCGCAGGTGAGCGCGCATTCCGCCCGCCGCGAGGCGCTTTCCGGCGCCGATTTCGTGATCTGCTCGGCCGCGCAGCAGATGCAGCGGCGCTTCGCGAAGGATGTGGAGATCATTGACCGCGTCCTTCCCGGCCACCTGGTCAGCGAATTCGGCGGAATCGCCGGTATCAGCTACTCGCTGCGCCAGATCGCCATGATCGAAGCCATCGCGGAGGACATGCGGCGGCTCTGCCCCTCCGCCTGGCTGCTCAACGTCGCCAACCCGCTCCCGCGGGTCTGCCAGGCGGCCCATGAGATGGGTGTCCGCACGGCCGGGTTCTGCCCCGTTTCGCTCGTCGGGTACGGGATGCTGGAGCGGATCTTCACGGGCCGGCCGCTCTCCTATCCCTTCATTACGGCGCGGGAGAAGTGGCAGGCGACCATGGCGGGCGTCAATCACCTGAGCTGGCTGGTGAAGCTGCGCGACCGCGCCTCCGGCGCCGACCGGATGCCCGCGCTGCGGCAGCGGCTGGCGGAGGGCGCCTCCAGCGGCAACCCGCGGGCCGAAGCCTTGGCGCGCCAGACCGGCTATCTGCTCATGCCGGGGGACGATCATACCAAAGACTTCCTGGTCCCGCAGGGAGAAGCCTCGCGCGCGAGCGCCTGGCACGGCAGCCCGGACGAGCGGGAGCGGCGGCTGCGGCTCCTGAAAGATATCGGCGAAGGCCGCCAGCCGTGGGACGAGCTGCTGGCCCATCCGGCCTGGGAGCGGCCCGGCGACCTGATCGCGGCGCTGGCCTATGGTCGCCCCACCCAACTCCCTTCCTTAAACCTGGTCAACACCGGCCAGATCCCCAACCTCCCGCAGGGTGTTTTCGTGGAGACGCCGGCCCTCTGCTCTGCGGACGGCCTCTACCCGCAGACAGTCCCATTGCCGGAACCCGTGCAGCCCTTCTGCGCCTCAGCGGCGCGTGTCACGGACGCCATCGTGCGCGCCGCCCGGGAGCGCAGCCTCGCGCGCCTGCACGAAGCGATCGACCAGGACCCGACCATCCTGGACAAGCCGGCCGGCCAGCGGGCTATCGAAGCCTGCCTGAACGCCCACGCCGATCTCCTGCCGGCCTATCGCTAATAGGAAAGAACCCATCATGCGCGCGTTCACTCCATTTCAAGAGCAGGCGATCGTTACCTCGGGCGAAGACGTCTGTGTGGCCGCCGGGGCCGGGTCGGGCAAGACCGGCGTGCTGGTCGAGCGGTTCGTGCGGATCGTGACGGGCAGCAAAGCGGGCGTGCTGCCGCCGGAGCAATGCGCGGGCGTGGAGCAGATCCTGGTCATCACCTTCACCGAGAAGGCGACCAAAGAGATGAAGACCCGCATCGTCGAGGCGCTGACCCGGCTGGGTTGCATCGAAGAGCGGCGGCAGGTCGAGACCGCCTACATCAGCACCATCCACGGCTTCTGCTCCCGGCTGCTGCAGGAGAACCCGTTCGAGGCCGGCGTGGACCCGCAGTTCACGGTCCTGGACGGGACGCAGGCGAAGCGGCTGCTGCGCCAGACCTTCGAGGAGGTCGTGGCCAACGCCTATGCGCGGGAGGACGCCGAGATCGCGGAGCTGGTCGCCTGTGTGCAGTCCGAGCGGGTCGCGGGCCCGGAGGGTGGGGAGCCGCTGGCCGTGCTGGCGGGCGCGGTCGAGATGGTGTTGGGCAAGCTGCGCGGGGCTGGCAGAACACTCTCCGAACTGGAGCGCCTCTGGCACTCGGGGGCCGATGCGACGGCCGCGGCCGCGCTGGAGCCCGCCTGGGCGCTGCTGACGCCGGTCTTGAACGAAGCAGCCGCGCTGGCGGAGGCGCTGGGCAGCCTGCGGTTGAGTGTGGGGGGAACCCTGCTGCTGGCGCAGGAGACCCTGCGGGAGCGCGCACCGCGCCTGCGGCCCCGCGCGGCATCGCTGGCGGAGACGCTGATCGTTCTGGAAGAGGTGCAGAAAGCCGCTGGGAAAGCCCGCCCGCGCCCGAGCGGCGCGCCTGCCCAGGAGGTGGAGATGGCGCAGATCCTGGCGCGCCTGCGCGTCGCCTGCGAGGAGGCCGCCGTCCTGTTCGGCGTCGTGGCGGCGCGGGAAGAGCGGGCCGCGCGGCTCTGCCACCGGCTGATGGGGCTAGTAATCGCCGTCTGGCGCGCTTACGATGCGGCTAAGCGCCGACAGGGCAAGCTGGACACCGACGACCTGCAGGCGGAGGGCGTGCGCCTGCTGGAAGAGGCGCCCCACGTCCGCGCTCGCTACGCCCGCCGCTTCCGCCACCTCATGGTGGACGAGTTCCAGGACACCGATCCGCTGCAGATGCGGCTGATTCAACTGCTGCACGATGGAGAGGGAAGAGGGAAGAGGGAAGAGGGAAGAGACCCGACACCTAACTTCCTGTTTGTGGTCGGGGATGTGCAGCAGAGCATCTACGGTTTCCGCAACGCCGAGCCGGCGCTATTTCGGGACCTGGAGCGCCGGTTCCGGGAGGAGCGCGCGGGCGCGCATATCCCACTGGCCGTCAACTTTCGCTCGCGTCCGGAGATCCTGCAGTTGGTGACGCAGGTCTTCGGGCAGGTCTGGCGGGACGTGGAGACGCCTTTCGTGCCGCTGACCTCCGGCGCTGCCTTCGATGCTCGCCCGGCGCCGAGCGTGGAGGTGCTGCTCACCCAGGACCTGCCGCGCCGCGACTATGTGCGCCTGGAGGCTGAGGCGCTGGCCGCCCGCATCCAGGAGATGGTCGAGGGCACGGAGCTGCGACTGACCGCTCATGCGGACCGGCGGCGCGGAGAGCCGGTGACCTATCGGGACGTGGCCGTGCTGCTGCGTAGCCTGACCGACATCCAGAAATACGAGGAGGCGTTCGCCCGGCGCGGCGTGCCTTACTTCGTGGTGGGCGGAGGGCGCGGCTACTATGCCCGCCCCGAAATCCGCGACCTGATGAACGTCCTGACCGTGCTGGACACCCCGCTCGACGACGTCGCCCTGGCCGCCGCCCTGCGCTCGCCACTGGTCGGCGCGGACGTGGACACGCTCTACCGGCTGGCGCAGCAGGCCCGCCGCGCCGCTGAGGAAGCAAATCCGGCCGGGGATGGAAACCGCCGGGCGAAGCGGCGGGACGCGCCGCTCTACCCGGCCCTGCGGCCCCTGCTCGAATCGGGCGCGCTGCCGGCGGAAGAGGCGGCGAAACTCGCCCCGTTCCTGGAGATCATGGAGATGCTGCGCGCGCAGGAGGACCGGCTGCCGGTCGGCCACCTGCTGGAGCGATTGATCGCCCTCACGCATTACGACGCGCGCCTGCTCTGCCGTCCCGGCGGTCGCCGCCGCCTCGCCAACGTGCGCAAGCTGCTGCAGATGGCCAACGCCGACTCGGTGATGGGCGTGCGGGAGTTCATCCGCAGGCTGCGGGAGATGGAGAAGCTCTCGGACCGGGAGGGGGACGCGCCGACCGAGGAGGAAGCTTCCGACGTGGTGCGCTTCCTGACCATCCATAGCGCCAAGGGGCTGGAGTTTCCGGTAGTGGTATTGGCGGACCTGTCGCGCAACCTGCTGTTTCCAGAGCGCGGCCTGTTTGCGTGCGAGCCGGCTGTAATGGCGCTGGGGGCGCGCATCGGCGGGGAGCCGAACGTAGCCTATAAGGCCATCGAGAAGCGCCGGCAGGCGGCGGATCGGGAGGAGTCGGACCGGCTGCTCTACGTTGCCATGACGCGCGCCCGCGAATATCTGCTGCTCTGCGGAAATATTGGCCGCAACTTCGGCCAGAACTGGAGCGACCGGCTCGTCCCGCTGCTGGGCCTGCTGGAAGCGCCACCCGAGCCGGAGACGCAGACCCTGCTGGGCGGCCTTTCGGCGCGGGTGGCGCCCCTCGCGCACTACATTCACGCGCCCGTCACCAGCCTGCCCGGCTCCGCCGTCACCGCCCGCCGCCAGGCCGAAGCGCGCGCCGACTGCCTCGCCGAGGCCATTCTCTCCTGCCAGCCCCTGGATCTTTCTACCGGGCCGTGAACGGCCCGTCTGGCAGGCGGCTACGCCCCCGTTCCTGCGTTGCTGCCCTCACGGGCGGACTTTCTACTGGATGCTTGATTCTCTAAAAACCTGAGACCGTTCATGCATCGGCTTTGCTTTTAACACTGTCCTGGCGTCAGCGAATCGTGCGGAAGCGGCTGAGGGGCCAGAAGAGGAGAGCGGCCTTGCCGATCACCCGCCCTCGATCGAGCGGCCCCCAGAACCGGCTGTCGTAGCTATCGTTACGGTTGTCTCCCATTACCCACAACTGACCGGGGCCCAGGTGGATCGGTGTGCCTTCAGCGCCGAAGTGAAAGCTCTCCTCCAGGCCCAGAGCCATCGGCTCTTTGATGTAGGGTTCGAGGAGCTTACGATTGTTCCGGTAGACGCCGTCCGTTCTTACCTCCAGCGTATCGCCCGGAAGGCCGATCAATCGCTTGATGAGCACGTTCTCCTGCTGCGGCCGTCCCAGCAGCCGGTCCAGTTGATCGGCCTCTTTCGGCGCCCGGAACACGATGATGTCGCCTCGGTCTGGCTCGCGGTACCGGTAGACCAGCTTATTCACGAACAGATAATCGTGGGCCGTGTCCGCATGCCATCTGTTGTTGTGAAGGCCGGCGTCATGGCCCAGCAGGGTCGGCTCCATCGATTCGGACGGAATAAAGAAAGCCTGGAAGAAGAAGGGACGAATGATGAGGAAGACCAGGGCGCCGGCAACCAGCGCGGACTCGACCATCTCGGCGGCGGCGCGCGCCAGGGGATGCGTTCCCGGCGCCTTTCCCGACCGGGAGGCTGTCCGAACATGCAGAAGCGCCAGGCGCAGCAGGGTGAGCGCGAGAATAATGCCGACCACCGTCTCGATGCGCAAGCCCGCCAGGATTTCCCCTGCTCCCGTTTCTTCCATAAGCCCCTCCTCTTCCTGTTCCCGGTGGATCCTGCAAACGGCAGGCTCCCATACTATCTTCTACGCGATAATGTGAAATTCTATGCTGTTGCTTGCAATCGAGGTATACTAACGACGCCATACGGACAAAACGGGATAGAAATGCGCCTGATTTGAGATGTTGAGCCGTATGGAGACTTCGGGTTTAGCAGTAATGTCCAGTTCTCCGGCATGCGTTGGGATAGCCGGGGATGGAGCCTTGTGTCCATGGATCCCCTCTTGCTGCCCTATCTGCAGGCGACGGAGGAAGCGGAGGAGCGGCGCCTGCTGATGCGGCTGATCGAGGAACACGCGGACCCGGCGGCGCGCAGCATCGTCCGGCGCCACTTGCGCGCCAGCCTGGATGTCGCCGGTAAGCGTTTCCAGGGCGAAGAGGCGCCGGAGGCGGAAGACGTCTGCGCCCAGGTCCGCATGGAGCTACTCCACCGCCTGAAACAACTCAAGAACGATCCGAATGCCGAGCCGATCCACTACTTTCGATCTTACGCGGCCCGGGTAGCCTACCACGCCTGCGCCCACCGGCTTCAATCCAAATATCCCCACCGGCAGCGGCTCAAGAAGAGCCTTTGCCATCTGCTCTCCTACCGACCCGACCTGGCTTTATGGAAGGGACAGAGCGGGGGCTGGCTGTGTGGGTTTGCCTGCTGGCAGGAGGCTGGCGCGGAACCGTTCGCGGCGGCGCGCTACGAGGCCCTGCTGAACGATCCCGGCGCGGCGCTGGCGGAGGCGCAGGTCTCTTATGCGGACCTGGCCGCCGCCGCTGCCGCCGTCTTCGCCTGGGTGGGCTGCCCGATCGCGCTTGAGGATCTGGTCGCCGTCCTCGCCGAGTGGACGGGCGCCGATACTCAGGTCGCCGTCGTCTTCGATTCACGCCTGGAGGGAGAGGCAGACGAGGAGGCTATCACTGAGATCTCCGACGCGCGCCAGGACGTGACGGAAGAGGTATCCGCCCATCTTTATCTCGAACAGGTGTGGGCGGAGTTACAACCGCTGCCCCTCCACCAGCGCCGGGTCTTTCTGCTGAGCTTCGAGGAGATCGCCCTGCTGCCGGTCGCCGGCATTGCCAGCCTGGACGAGATTGCCAGGATGCTGGAGATGTCCAGCACCGAGCTGGCCCGGCTATGGAACGATCTGCCGCTGGAAGACCTCGCCATCGCCGGCAGGCTGGGCATGACCCGCCAGCAGGTCATCAACAAGCGCAAAAGCGCGCGGGAACGGCTGGGACGGCGCCTGCGCGACTGGCAATGGTAATATAGGGGCCGTTTCGCTCTCTTCCTCGATAGAAGGATAGAGAGTGAGGTGCTATCCATGCAGCATCTTACGGCAGAACAGGTGGCACGCTACGCAAGGCGGAAGATATCGCCTCAAGAACTCCTGGCCGTAGATAATCATATTGCTGGATGCGCTCCGTGCCGCTGTCGCCTCGCAGAGGCGATCGGGCTGGGCACGGCGGTCATGCGGCTGGGCGCCGATTTGGAGGTGGCTGCCGCAGGCAAGCCTGCGCATCTTTCCTACAGCCAGTTGGCCGCCTACGCAGCCGGCAAGCTCGACGCCTTCGACCATGAGGACGTCGAAGCGCATCTGATGGCTTGCGCAGTATGCGCGGCCAGGTGGGCTGAGATCTCTCCGCTGGCGCCGCCGTTGGCGCGCGTATTGTAGTCGGACGGTCTCTCCAGGTCTTCCTTACGGAGGCTGTCCTGAATTCCAATCAGTTCAGAAGGACACGCGCGGTAAACCTGTAGAGGAGGGCTGCCATGCCTGGAAAAGCTGAACGGCGCGCGTTCACGCTCATAGAGCTGCTCGTCGTGCTTGCCGTCATCTCAATTCTGGCTGCGATATTGCTGCCGGTCTTTGCCCAAACTCGTGAGGCTGCCCGCAGGATCTCTTGCATATCCAATCTCAGACAAGTCAGCCTGGGTATCCTGATGTATGTTCAGGATTATGATGAAACGTTCCCTTGCGACTCTATCAATGGGGTGGCTCTCGATCCTCGCTTCCTCGCCCATACGGATGCGGCCACGACCCCTTACTTTAGCGTCTATACTTGGATCGAGCAGGTGTGGCCCTATATGCAAAACCTGCAGGTATTCGTCTGTCCTTCTGACCCAAGTCAAAAAGTGTCTTCGCAAGCTACGAGCCCGTTCAACAAGATTGCACGGCCATTCCCCTACCTATGAGCGTCTCGATCAATGAGCATGTTGTCGGCTGGGATCCGGCTTTTGATCCGAACGGCTTTTGTCGCCAGTACGATCATTTCAATGCGGCTCCAGGCTGGATCGTGAACTTTCCCATTCACCGTTTTAGCGACGTCTTCAGTCCTGCGCAAACTTATCTGTTTGCCGACTACGGACGAACGACGATTGAGGATGTATGGATCAATAATCTGCGGGCAGCCAACTATACCAGGGTCTATGGGAAGTCCGCCCCTAAATACGGCCATTGCGCCGACCTTCCGAATTGCCCCGCCTGCGCCGGCAATGCGAAATGTCTCTCCGATAGCAAGCTCTGGGCCTCTCGTTTATCGGACATGCGAATCTATCGGCATAATCATGGGGAAAATATCGGCTATGTGGATGGTCATACCAAATGGAATAAAAGTGACCGCATTTACAGTGGAAACCACGCCTGGGACGGGTTGCCCGTCTCTGAAGGAGCGGAGGTAAAAGAGTATTGAGAGACGGCCTCTACGGGGCGGCAGGAGGTATTCTAATGAACCGGACGATCAGCCCTAGGATCTGGGTTCCCATCTGCTCGGTAGCTCTGCTCATCGTCGTTCTCCTCACGTGGTGGGTGTGGATGGCGAAGCCTCAAGCCGTATCGCCGCAGGAAAAGTACGATCCGCTCGATCATAGTATCGAGACGCAGCCCGGCACAAGCCGATAACGGAGCTAGGGGGAGAGCCTCGCCTCCTCCGTTGCGCCGGCTCTCCAGAGCCGGATTGCTCCATCCTCGCAGCCGGCGGCCAGGGTGGCCCCATCCTCTGGATTAGCGGAATTGGGAGGAAAGCCAATGCACGTGATCTTACTGCCATTTGTATTGAGAGGTAAGACCGGTTCCCAGATATTGATTCTTTTGGCGGGGTCTATATTGGCGCGATACAGCGTGACCATGTCCTGGCTGGCTACCGCCAGAGTCACCTTCATCCCCAGCAACAGAAATACAGCATAGCTGGTTCCTGGAGTCTGCTGTGACCAGATATCCTCGACGGTTTTTTCAAGCGGCCTCGGAACGTTTTCCCAGACCTTCACTGTCTTATCCTTGCTGCCTGTCACCAGCAGTTTGCCATAAAGCTCTACGGAGGTTATCGCGGCCTTATTAGGCTCTCGGAAGTCAATTTTAGAGAGCTTGCACTTCATTATGACAGGATCCCAGTTCCATAGTCTTAGCGTTCCATCTTGCTCACCTGCCGTCAAGATGTGGTCATGATCGAAATAGTCCACATAGTTCAGGCATGTCACATTTCCTGTGGCCTGAAGTATAGAGACACGATTTGTGCCGGGATTCCAGATTTGCAGGCCACGATCCCTCCTTCCGACTGCCAGCGTCAACGTGCGGAGTCCGGACAAAAAGGCCAGGCAAGTTACCGACCCCGGTGACCGCCACGTCTGGATCGGTTTCCCCACTGCTACGTCCCATAGCTGGACAACGCCATCGCTGCAGCCTGTTGCGAGCAATCTGCCGTTTGGAGAGAATATCACAGCCGTGACCGCGTCGGATTGCCGATACTGCCTGAAAGTCTTTCTCGTCGCGTTTCCAGCGGCAGGAGCGACATCCCGGAGAATTACCCTCTTATCCTGGCCGCCCGTCGCCAGCCATTTGCCGTCCGGAGAGAAAGCCAGGCAGGTAATTCTTCCGGCATGCGCCGGGATCACCTCCACCTCCTGCTTGTCCTTGCGCTGGCATAGTCTCCACAAATACCACCACTCGAAACCACATTTGACGTCTTGAGTTGGGTGTTGTACGCGTACCTGGAGAAGATCCTGCCGCGCTGCAACTGAATTATTCTGGTCCAGCGCCTGCCGGGCTTCCTGCAGGGATTTGAGATAACCAGACGCCATGGTGTCCTTCAATTTATCCAGTTCCGCCCGTGCATCGTTAGTCGCCTTTTCCAGTCGCCAATTATAGACGGCATACCCAAGACAGAATATCAATGCCATAAAAGCCAGGCCGATTCTTGTCGCTCGGATCTTACCCTGCTGATAAGCCGCCTGCTGCCGGCGTATCTCGGCATCCGGCATATGGATGCGCACCCATTCCAGATCGAACACATGCTCATAGATACGGTTACGCACCTGCAAGCAGCCGCCCACGGTCTGCACAATACCGGAGAGGCGCAGCGTGGTCACTAGTGGGTTGTACTCATCGTCCTTGATCCTGCGACGCAGGCGGATTTTCTGATAGAGATCGAGTAGGCCTGCTCTATCCTCTTCCTGGCGCAAGAGCCGGTCCTGTACAAACAAGAGATTGGAATCGCGCTCCCTGGCGCGCGGCGAGAGGAACAGCTCCTTGCAGGCATGGTCCACATCGGCGGCGTGGGGGATCTGGGTGTGCGCGGCGAGGGCTTGAAACAGCCTTTGTGTCAGGTAGGGATGCCCTCCAGTCCAGTAGAGGATGCGCGCCAATACGGACCTGCCTTCACGGACGGGAGCCGCCAGCCCCTGGATCAGGGGCAGCGCCGATTGCTCGGTAAAGTCCCGAAGCTCGATCCGCTTGCCGATATTGAAAGGAGTCGTATGAATGTTTGTTATCAGGTCTGTAGGAGACGCCACGCCGAACAGGCCGAACGTCAGGCGGCTCATCTCCGGGTCCTCGGCCCGGCGGTTGTAGCATTCCCGAATCCCCGCGAAGAACTCGTCCGCAGAGAAAGGCAGGCTCCGCACTGCATCCACTTCATCCACAAACAGAACGACCTTGCCCGGCGCCTGAACCAGGATCACATCGCGTAAAGTCTGCAAGAATCGCTGCAAGGGAGCGACCCAGGCGTGGTCCAGCCAGAAGTCTTCCAGCTCGTCTTCCATCTGCAACTGCCGGCCTATCTGCGCCAGGATGCCGTCATACCACTGTTCAGGGGTCAGGTTCTGACCGATAGCCGTCAGGTCAATCACGGCTACGGCAATCCCCGCTTCTCGCAGGCGAGCGGCTGCGTGAACCATCAGGGAGGACTTGCCCATCTGCCGCGAGTCCAGCACGTAGCAGAACTCGCCGGCAAGCAATCCTTCATACAGGTCGGTGTCGGCCTGACGGATGACATAGCAGGGAGCATCTCGCTGCAGCGTACCCCCGGCTACATAGAAAGTCATTGCTGTTTGCGGCTGCGTCTGGGTCACAACAGATGCCTCCGCAGGTAGTTCTCATAGATCTGGCAGCGCAGACGCGCGTCCAGTTGGGAATGGCCAGCGAGCAGCCCTGCGCTTCGCAAGCGATAGAAACTCT
>Ga0070734_10003242_pt1 | contig 17468 bp, 16 predicted proteins | sample Coa_R1_8_FD_66444 | JGI IMG/M metagenome (GOLD analysis project Ga0070734, IMG submission 66444) | Surface soil microbial communities from Centralia Pennsylvania, which are recovering from an underground coalmine fire - Coalmine... | ecosystem: Environmental > Terrestrial > Soil > Unclassified ... | reverse complement strand
AGTTCTCATATTTAGCCGGTTTTTTGATGTCCATGGTAGAATAGACCGGCTGCCCGAAACCTTCGAGGCAAACAAGGGAGAGCAACAGAAAAAATAAAAATGTGTTTCGGTTCACAATATCCGTTTCAATTTGCGGCGCAAACTAATGTCTTAATAACTGATTTTCAAGAATATTATTGCACTTCAAGTGGCTGTCAAATCAACTTGTTATCAACATTATTGCAATTATCCATTAATAAATTATCAACTATCAACTGTCCTCCTTCATTCTCAATTAATCGTACCTTTATTTCAGAAATTTTATTATGGCCAAATTCGATGTCAATTCCTCTCTGAAGCGCCTCCAGAACCGCTATCGCCTCGTTATCATGAACGATGACAGCTATGAAGAAGTGGTCACTTTTAAATTGTCGCGCCTCAGTGTTTATATATTTTTAAGCACGGTTTTTGTTCTGTTAACCGGGCTCACAGTGGCTTTGATCGTGTTCACTCCGCTGAAACTGTATATTCCCGGCTACGGCGATGTGAATAATACTAAGGAGCTCCGTGAACTAAAAGTGCGTACTGATTCGTTAGAGCAACAGGTGAAGTATAAAGACTTGTATTTGCTGAACATCAAAAATGTTTTGCAGGGCAACAAGCCGGTGTCTGTTGACACAACAGCGCTGAAGATTCCGAAACCCGAAAAAATTGATGACTAAAATCTGATACCAATGTTCAACGCAAAATCCAAATCCGAATCGCTGGGCGAAACTTCATCGCCGAGCGGAAGCGCAAGCCTTATTGGCGCAGGCACCACCCTCAAAGGCGACATTACCAGCAACGGCGACATTAGAATTGACGGAACGCTCGATGGCAACATCCACAGCACAGCTAAAGTTGTTATCGGCGCGAACGGAACTGTCAATGGCGACATCAATGGCCAGCAGGCTGATGTGATGGGCAAAGTTACCGGCAGCATTAAAGTGAAAGACTTGCTGCAACTGAAAGGCGGCAGCATGGTAACCGGCAATTTGCATGCATCTAAACTGCAGATTGAGCCGACAGCGAATTTCAATGGGGAGTGCCACATGACGCACAATGTTGCGAACATGCCGGCTTCTAAAATTGACAAAGATACTGTGAAGGCTGCTTCTTAATCGGTTTTTGTTTTCACGTGTTTTATGATTACATGGCTTTGCGTGAAGCTGTGAAGAGATTCTTTTTTAATAAGAAATAGAAAATCAGGAATAAGGAATTAGAAAGTTTGGGTGATTAATGTTGAAGTACTGTAATTATTTGCAACACATTTCTTACAGATGACGTAATTGCAGCATAATCTCCATTCTTCAAAATATCTTTAGTCATTAATTTGCTTCCCATTCCAACGCCGCAAACACCGGCTTTGAACCATGCTGTTATATTTTCTTTAGAAGTATCCACTCCGCCGGTTACCACAAAATCAATATTCGGGAATAAAGGTTTGATGGCTTCAACAAAAGAAGGTTTTAATAAATCGCCGGGAAAAAGTTTGATGAGATTGCATCCTGCTTTTTCTGCCTGATGGATTTCTGTCGGTGTCATACATCCGGGGATCCATAATATCTTTTGCATGTAAGCTACATCGCAAACGCTGCTGTCAAACACAGGGCTGATCAGCACGTCCGCTCCGGCATCAATAAATTTTGCAGCATGCTCCGGTGTTTTAATAGTGCCTGCGCAAAGCATCAGATCGTTCATGCTCTTATCTCTTTCTTTCACTAATGCATTAAAATTCTTTAAAGCATTTTCTCCACGATTAGTAAATTCAATTACCCGTGCTCCGCCCTCATACAAAGCTTTGACAACGGAAATGCATACCTGCAAATCATCGTGATAGAATAACGGCAGCAAGCCTTGTGCTTTTATTTTTTGTGAATTCTGTTGTTCGCTGTTCATGTCGTCAATGGTCAATGGTGAATAGTGAATAATATTAAGTGCAAAAATAGATAACTTGTTTCAGCATTCACTATTCACCATTGACTATTCACTAATCGATTTTCAAAAACTTCTGGATCTCTTCTAATGATTTTCCTTTTGTCTCGGGAAGGAATTTTATAACGAAAATCAAATGCAACAACATCATTGCGCTGTAAAAAACAAAAGAATAAAAGCCGCCGTCTTTGCTGCCTTCAACAATAATCGGGAATGTCCATGAAATAATGGCTGCCATGATCCAGTGCGTGAAGCTTCCGAGTGAACCGCCTTGTGAACGGACAGAGTTGGGAAAAATTTCTGAAATGAAAACCCAGATGACAGCTCCTTGTGAAAACCCAAAGAATGCGATAAATCCAATCAAATAAACAAGCACAAAACTGTTTGCATTATGCTCTCCACTGAATGCATTTGCAGTGAGCGCAAGAAAAACAATCATCCCAACGGAGCCGATAATTAATAAAGTCTTTCGCCCGAATCTGTCAATGAGCGACATGGCGAGCAAGGTGAATACTAAATTGGCTGCGCCGATATATACGGGTTGCAGATATGCATGTGCTTTATCAAAACCAGCCATTTCAAAAATGCGTGGTGCATAATATAAAATAGCATTAATGCCGGAAAGCTGATTGAACATAGCAAGCACCACAGAAAAGAAAATAGGTTTCTTGTATTTCCCGCTGAACAAACTTTCCTGAGCGCCATGTTTGGAAAGCTCATGTTCTTCACGGATTAATTTTGCAGCATTCGGTTCTCCGGTTCTTGCAAAAATTTCTTCAGCTTCATCATCTCTGTTGTTGAGCACCAGCCAGCGTGGGCTTTCAGGAATCGTGCGCAACAAAATCGCGAATAACCCTGCCGGCAACACCATTATACCAAGCATCCATCGCCATGAATTTTCTCCACCACTTGCAAAAAGGAAATTGGTTACATAAGCAATAAAAATCCCTGCAACAATATTAACCTGGAACGAGCCTGCAAGTCTGCCTCTCTGCTGAGCCGGAGAAATTTCAGATATATACATTGGTCCGACAACTGACGATGCGCCAACTGCGATCCCTCCGATGAAACGGAATGTTACAAATAAAATCCACACAGATGAAATAGTACATCCAATTGCAGATATCAGATACAAAACAGCGATTGCCATCAATGTTTTTTTTCTGCCGAATTTTTGTGCAGGAATGCCTGCGATAATCGAACCAATCACTGTCCCAATCAAGCTGGATGCAACTGTGAAACCTTGCCAGAAAGAACTGAGTTGCCATAATTGCTGGATGGTTTTTTCTGCGCCGGAAATAACTGCAGTTTCAAAACCAAAAAGAAAGCCGCCAAGTGCAGCAATCAGTGCAATTCGAGTTGGATAGGAAAGCATATCGTTTGTTTTTGATGATCAGAATTATTCCGGGATACAGGTGAGTGTTAGTCTTGTAAATATATATTCAACCTTTTATGCACAACACTCAAAACTAAAGATATGATTTACTGACTTTATTAATCCACAAGTTTTGCATATTAATCCTGTACTGCTAATAAAAATACCAACGACGAATTAGATGTTCCCCTTATATTTGTGCACTCAAAACTGTTAATCATGAACAACACATTCAAAGACACTTTGGCGAAGCACAGTTTGCTTCAGCACCCTTTTTATCTTGCATGGAATGAAGGCAAGCTTACCCGCGAACAACTTGCACTGTACGCAGGCGAATATGGTTCTTTCATAAAACTAATAAGCAAAGGCTGGCAGCAAGCGGGTGAACAGAAAATTGCAGAAGAGGAAATGGAGCATTACGAACTTTGGCAAAAATTTGCTGGTAGTTTAGGCACCCATTCTATTGCTGCAAATCTTCCTGCTGTAAAAAATCTGGTTGAGGAAACTAATAACCATTACTCAAATTATCCGGCTGCATTAGGAGCACTTTACGCATTTGAAGCGCAACAACCTGCTACTGCTTCTTCCAAATTAGAAGGTTTGAAAAAGCATTATAGCACTTGGAATGCTGATGAAACTTATTTTGAAATTCATGCAACCGATTTTGCTGAGCCTGCTTTGCTTGAAGAAAAAATCAATGCGTTGAATGAAAACGATAAGGCAATTGCCCATGAAGCATGTGCTTCCACAACAAAGGCATTGTGGGATGCATTGACAGGGATTATGGATGCACAAAAGAATTAAAGTACATCGGAATAAATTGATTAGCCCTCAAAATTTTTGAGGGCTTTATTTTAAAATAATAATTTTTTCAAATTAGTAAGAATAATTTCGAAGAGATGGTTTAACTTGTCGCTTGTTAGCAATTCTTCATTACTGACTAAATCAGCAGCCATCATGAGATACAATTTTATCAAAATTGTTTTTTTTAGCCTCATTTTTACAAATGTCATTCTGACAATTAAATTGCAGGCACAAAACCAGGTTCAGCTTTCTATCAGAGAAAATCCTTCGAATCTGACCATCAACAAATATATCTATGGTCATTTTTCAGAAGATTTGGGGAGGTGTATTTATGATGGATTTTGGGTCGATTCATCTATATCAGTCAAAAAACAAAACCGCATCAGGCTTGATGTGGTGGATGCACTGAAGAAAATAAAAATACCTGTGCTTCGCTGGCCAGGCGGATGTTTTGCAGACCAATACCATTGGCGCGATGGGATCGGACCGAGAAATGAAAGAAAGAAGACGGTGAACACTACCTGGGGAATGGTGACCGATGACAACACTTTTGGCACGCACGAATTTTTGGAATTATGCAATTTGTTAGGCTGCGAGCCATATATCGCAGGCAATGTAGGAACCGGAACTCCGCAGGAAATGGAGAACTGGCTTGAATATTTGAATTATAATGGAGAAAGTACGCTCACGGATTTGCGCAAGCAAAATGGAAGAGAAAAACCGTGGAATGTTTCATTCTGGGGAATCGGTAATGAAAGCTGGGGCTGTGGCGGAAGCATGACTCCTGAATATTATGCAAACGAATACAAACGCTATTCTGAATTTGCAAAAAGCTATCCAGGCGCTCCTTTAAAAATGATTGCAAGCGGCGCAAATTCCGATGATTATAACTGGACGGAAGTGATGATGAAAAATACAGGTCTCTGGAATGCGTGGGGGATTTCGATGCATTATTACACATTGGTCGGCGATTGGGATCACAAAGGATCGGCAACACAATTCACAGAAGAGCAATATTTCAAAGCGTTGAAAAGTTGTTTGCGCATTGAAGAATTGATTAACCGCCATTCAGCGATTATGGATGTGTATGATCCTGAAAAGAAAAAAGCATTGGTGGTTGATGAATGGGGAATCTGGACAGATGTTGAACCGGGAACAAAGTCTGCATTCTTATACCAACAGAATAGTTTGCGCGATGCACTAATTGCTGCAACTACTTTGAATATTTTTAATAATCATTGTGCAAGAGTGAAAATGGCAAATCTTGCTCAAACTGTGAATGTGCTTCAATCGCTGGTGCTCACTGATAAAGAAAAAATGTTGCTGACGCCTACTTATTATGTATTCGATATGTACAAAGTCCACCAGGATGCGACATGGCTGCCTGTTCAATTTTCAAGCCCGGATTATACTTTAGGAAATGAAAAAATTGCAAGTGTGAATGCATCAGCTTCACGAGATGCATCTGGTGCAGTTCATATTTCGCTGGTGAATCTAAACCCCGCAAAACCTGTTACTATCAAAGTTTCGTTACAGGGAATCAATTCCAAAAACATTTCAGCGCAGATTTTGACTTCACAAAAATTTACTGATGTGAACACTTTTGATAAGCCATATACTGTTCGCAACGCAGCATTTCTGGGAGCAAAAAAACAAGGAGATGATTTGGTGGTTGAGATGCCGGCGCAATCGTTGGTGGTAGTTGAGCTAAAGTAGATATGAAGTGATAAGGAGATAAGTGGTAAGTGTTGTTTTTATATTTGATATTATATTCGCCATATTTCAATAAAATGCTGTATGAAAAAAATAAATTTTGGTTTGATGATTTCGTTGTGTCTCGCAATAGCATCTTGCAATAATGAGCAAAGCAAAAAAGAAACAAAAGAAGAAATGAAAACAGGTATAACGAAGTCTGAATGGGGAACAACCGATGGCAAACAGGTTTATTTATTTACCCTCACCAATAAAAATGCTGCGCAGGTTAAGATTTCAAATTATGGTGGTACCATCACATCGTGGACAATGCCTGATAAAAAAGGCAATACCAGTAATGTTGTTCTTGGGTTCGACAGCCTGTCAGGTTATCTTGCAAAGCCGCCTTATTTCGGCGCGACTGTCGGCAGATATGGAAACAGGATTGCAAACGGCAAATTCAAAATTGATAATAATGAATATACGCTTGCAACAAACAATGGGAAAAATGCTTTGCATGGCGGATTAAAAGGTTTTGATAAAGTGGTTTGGGATGCAGATACATTAGTAGATTCTGTTGCTTCGCTCACTTTAAATTATACAAGCAAAGATGGTGAAGAAGGCTATCCGGGAAATTTAAAAGTAAGCGTGAAATTCAGCTTGTCTGATGATGACGAGGTTACAATTGAATACAATGCAGAAACAGATAAAGCCACTCCTGTAAATTTGACCAACCATAGTTATTTTAATTTGACGGGAGATGTCAAAAACACAATTCTTGATCACACTTTGATGATAGATGCGGATCATTACACTCCGGTTGACAGCACATTAATACCAACAGGAGAAATTGAACCTGTGAAAGGAACAGCATTTGATTTCACAAAACCTGAAAAAATTGGAGCAAGGATTGATCAGGTGAAAGGTGGTTATGATCATAATTTCGTGCTGAACAAAAAAGACAATTCATTACAACTTGTGGCTTCGTTGTCTGATTCAATCAGCGGAAGAAAAATGGAAGTGTACACGACTGAGCCGGGCATCCAATTTTATACAGGCAATTTTTTAAATGGCAGTATAAAAGCAAGTGATGGCAAACCAATTAATCAGCATGCTGCATTATGTCTGGAAACACAACATTTCCCTGATTCGCCTAATGAGCCATCTTTTCCATCAACCATATTAAAGCCGGGGGAAAAATATCATTCGATTACAAAATATAAAATCTCGGTGCAGTAAGAATTAGTAATTGATAATTAAAAATTATTAAAACTATATTGATATTCAATTTTTCCGAGCATTTCCTTTTGTTTATTAAAACAGGTTTCTTTTGTTCTTAATCCCTGCTCATTGTATTCATACAACCATTTTTGATAATTGTTGCTGCCCTCGGGAACAAAAAGCATCGAGCTTAATTTGTTGTTTTCAGTATATGTGAAAACATAGTCAGGCAAAAGACGCTTGGCTTTTTCATTGTAGCGGACGATATCAGTGAGCCTTTTATTATCGTCATAGTAATAATAAATAGTTGGAAGATTGAATCTGTTGCGTGTTGCATGTTCTTCTGCAATATTCCCTTTTTCATCTTTCACAAAACTGATGAAAGTGGTGTCTGTGTTATTTTTAATTTTTAACATGCTCAACGGTTTTCCATCTGATCCATATTTCCACAAATGTTGTTCGCTGTTTTTTATTTCTCCACTTGTTTCAGTAGAAGAATTCTTAATGGAAGAAATATTGCCGTAAGCATCATATAAATATTCTGTGGTGCTTTGATAATTCTTGCTCGTGTCAATTGTTTTTTGAAGCTGTCCGGTTGCCGTGTAAAACGAAATCAGAGAAGCTTCTCTTGAAAAGTCAGTTTTTGTATAAGTTGAAATTTGTGAATAATCTTTTGATACTGTCTGCCGGCATTCAAAACCTTCAGTTGGTAGGTTATTGCTCTCAAAACTTGAAATGATTACAGATTTTGTTTTGTTGTCTTTATACGTTTTCCATTTTTCATTTGCCTGCTGAGTTGCAATAATATCCTGATAATAAAACTGCGCAAAAGAATTGTTCGCAAGAAGGACTATAATAACAAATGCAAAAAGTGACTTCATTTTTGGTTTCGTTGGGTTGGCAAAAATAACCATGAAACATGAACGAAAAAATTGATGCTTTAATGTGTAGGTCATACATTAAGCAACAGGAAATATTTCAAAACCTTTGTTTTCCGAAGGAATATTCTTGATGTGAGAATAAATGTTATTTTGACTAATATTAATCTTGTTTAACGACATCTGAGCAATGAGAGAGTAAAACTCCTCAAACTGAATTTAATTTCGGCTATGTTCCTTATTTTTATTTAAAAATTTCCCTTGTCGCATTTAGAAGAAAGAAAAGAAAAAATTTGCCTGAATTGCAAAGCGAATTTGATCGGTCGCTATTGTCATGTATGCGGACAGGAGAATCTCGAACCCAAGGAAACAGTCTGGCACTTGGTCAATCATTTCTTTCAGGATGTGACCCATTTCGACGGCAAGTTTTTCAGCACCGTAAAATATCTGCTTACCAAGCCCGGTTTTCTTTCGCTTGAATATATGAACGGGCGACGTGCAAGTTATCTGAACCCGATACGCATGTATGTTTTTACCTCTGCCATTTTCTTCCTGATACTTTTCTCCACTCCCGGAACGGAAAATTTTATGAAGCTGAACGAGAATCCTGAACAAGCTAAAGAAAAAGCCGAAGGAGTTAAAGATTGGCAGCGCCAGATAACAAAAACACAATCACAAATAAAAACAGCCAGAGATCAAAAAGAAGATACAACTGAGCTTGTGGATGAATTGAAGGCGCTGAACGAAAAAATAACAGCAGCTAAAAAAATCTACGGAGATACTACTACTCGTAAGTTCGATAATAAAGATGTCGCTTTAATGATGCTCCGGTTTAACATGGATAGTTTGAGAAAAGGCATGCCTGATTCAATAACAAATAAATTGAGCGGCGCATTGGAAAAACACGATTCGCAAAAAAGAAACAAAGGAGATGTAGATGATATGTTTGGCGTTTCAGAAAAAAAATATCCAACACCTGTTTTTTACGACTCGGTACAAAACTCATTGCCATCGAATCAGAGAGATGGGTGGATGAAAAGGGTTTTTACAAAAAAAATCATTGAAATAAGAAACGAGATCAACAGAGATAAGAACAGTTATTTTGAGCATTTCAAAGAGAAATTCTTTCATTCATTCCCTAAAATATTATTTATTTCTCTTCCTTTTTTTGCGCTGATACTGAAGCTCGTTTATATACGGCGCAAACAATATTATTACACAAGTCATGGAATTTTTACGATACACCTTTATTGCGCCATATTTATCTTGTTGCTGGCAGCTCTTTTAATTAATCAACTGCAGGATCTGGCGCCATGGAAATGGCTTACTGTAATATTGACCATAATAAATGTTGGCGTGTGGCTCTACATGTTCATTTATCTATACAAAGCCATGCGCAAATTTTATGGGCAGAAACGATTTAAAACGTTCGTGAAATATGTTATCGTGAATTTGCTTGCGCTGATCATTAATGTTTTCCTGATGCTTTTATTCATACTCATCTCTGCAATTTCTATTTAAATAAAAAATTATGAGCTATACATCTTTTGAACGATTGGTGAACATCATGGATGACTTGCGCGAAAAATGTCCGTGGGACAGAAAGCAAACAATTCAGACATTAAGGACATTGACAATTGAAGAAATGTATGAATTGGCAGATGCGATTACTGATGAAGATTGGGATGGAATCAAAGAAGAGCTTGGTGATTTATTGTTGCATATTGTTTTTTATGCAAAGATTGGCAAAGAACAAAATCGGTTCACTTTAGATGAAGTGATTAATAAAATTTGCGATAAGCTGGTTGTTCGTCACCCTCATATTTATGGTGACGTCAAAGTGAATGATGATGAAGACGTAAAAAGGAATTGGGAAAAAATTAAATTAAAGGAAGGGAAAACATCAGTTTTGGGTGGAGTTCCTGTGTCACTTCCTGCTACAGTGAAATCAATCAGGCTGCAGGAAAAGGCAGCACAAGTCAAGTTTGAATGGGAGAAAAAAGAAGATGTCTGGGATAAAGTGGAAGAAGAGATAGGAGAATTGAAAGAAGCAGTTTCGACGAACGATAAAGATAAAATGGAAGAAGAATTTGGAGATTTGATTTTTTCTTTAATCAATTACGCACGATTTTTGCAGATTGATGCTGAGAATTCGCTGGAGCGCACCAACAGAAAATTCATTGAACGGTTCACACAAATGGAAAAGCAGGCACAATCGCAGGGAAAGCAGCTTACAGACATGAGCCTTCAGGAAATGGATGCCATCTGGGATTCCATTAAAAAGCAAAAACTGCAGGATTGAAGCCATTTTTTAAAAACTTTCTAAGACGAAACTCTTCCCTAATCATTGCTGCCACGTTGTTGCTCATTGCAGGCTATTTTACCGGCTATCTTTTGAAGAGCAATTTTTCAGATAGCTATTGGCGTAACTCAGTTCAAAGTTTTTTGCAAGAGCGGGAGAAAGATTTCATTGGCATCACAAAAAACCCACAACTGCTCACAAGCCTGGCAGAAGGACAGTATGGTTCTGAGCAATTATCATCTGAAATAGAAAAAAAATACACGCTTCTTTTATACAAAGTTGAAAATGGCAAAACAGTTTTAAAGTTCTGGAACAGTCAGCAATTGCTCCCGGCGGATAGTTTGCTTAAAAAACCAGATGGCAATTATTTCATTTCATTTCAAAACGGCCAATATGAATTTTTAAAGCGCAGTTTACCTGGTGATAATAATTCTCTTGCTGTTGCTTTGATCCCTGTTCGCAAACAATACTACATCTCGATTTCAGGCTTTAAGCCGGAATTTGAAAATTTTCCTTTAGTTGAAAGCAGGTTTCGAATTTCATTTCGCGCTACAGATTTCCCGGTGAAGAACAGCTTTGGCGAAACATTATTTTACCTTGAAAAAAAGGAAAGCCCGCACACCTATGACGGAAACTGGATTTCTCGATTGCTGATACTAATAAGCGTTTTGCTATTTCTTATTGTGATCCACAACATGGCGCACAGCATTTCAGAAAATTTCGGATCATTAAAAGGAATTGCATTCTTAATATTTGTCATATTGTTTCTCCGTTCGATCGTTTATCTCTCTCCTTCATTTTTTCATCTCCGACAGTTCGAGTTGTTTGATCCGACCATTTACAGTTCAAGTTTTTTATTGAATTCACTTGGTGACTTGCTCATCAATTCTCTACTAATGTGCTGGGTAATATTATTTATCAAGCAGGAAATAGGGGGCTATACATTTCCTGTATTCAGGAATATTTGGAAAAAATGGATTGTCGTTGTTTCAGTGCTTTTAATAATCCTTGGGGTCACTTTTATTTTCACAAATACAGTGCTCAGCCTTGTAGAGGACGCAAGGATATCTTTCAGTGTCACAAATTTTTTCAGTCTTACTACCTATAGCTTTATCGGATTTATTGTGCTTGCCACACTTGCATTGAGTTATTTTTTTATCACTCAAATATTATTGAATATTATCAGCCCTTTAATAGACGTGAACGGTGTGCTTGTTTATGTCATCCTTGCATTTCTCGGTCTTCTCTTGCTCACTTTCACTTTAAAAAACCCTGAGCTGGTTTCTGTAGATGTGATTATTTTGATATGGCTGATGATTTATGTTTGGCTAATGCAAAGAAAACTTTTTTCGAGCCTGAATCTTCGGTTAAATGTTTCTGAAGTCCTTTTCTGGCTCTTCATTTTCTCGGCATCAATTTCAACAATTATATTTTTTGAAAACAAAAAAATTGAGATTGAACAACGGAAACGAACTGCTCAAAGGCTTTCTGAGCAGGCAGATCCATCAAGTGTTAGGTTGATGAGCATTGCCCTGGCTTATCTGGACAATGAATTTTTTTACACAAATTTCAACAGGTTTAAATACGCAGAATCAAATTCTTATTTAAAAGACAGTCTGGTAAATAGTAGCTATAGCACTTATCGCAACAAGTATGACATGAAGATTTATACATACGATACTGCAGAAAAGCCTCTGTTCAATTCACAGCCAGCGTCGTTTGATACATTGAATACCATTTTTAACATTCAAGGGAAAACTACAAGTATCGATGGCCTTAGATATTATGAAAAATCTTTTGACAAGTTCACATATATCTATAAACGAACGGTGAGGAGCAATTTGAGCAAAACTGTCGGCTATGTTTTTATTTTATCAGATTTGAAGAGTGATAAAGGCGATCAGCTTAGCCCGGAATTATTTCAACAGAAAAGAGAATTTTTTCCTGAATATTCACCGGTTTATTCTTATGCAGTTTATAATAAAAGCGAATTGATTGGTTATGGAAATAGCTATCCGTTCCCATCTTTTCTGACTGAATCTCAAATCCCAAAACTTGATTTTGAGAGAAGAATAAATGGTTCTTACGATGAGTTGTGGCACCGGGTGAGTGATGATAGAATTGTTGTCGTTGCCAAAAAAGACAATTCGTTTCTTGAAGCCATTACATTGTTTGCATACATCTTCAGTGCGTTTATTATTTTGCTGGCAGTTGTAAGACTGGTTGCGCTGCTTATTTCAACCAGGCTGCAATTGAACAGGATAAAACCATTTCTGCAATCGAATATCCGCACTCAAATTCACACAACTATTATTTTTATCAGCATATTTTCATTTCTGGTGATAGGAACTGCCACGATTTTTTTCTTCATTAACAGATATGAGCGCGATAATCAAGCGAAACTAAGCGCAGCTATAAAAGTTGGCGTGAAGGAATTGCAGGATAATGTTCCTTCGCCAACTTTTAATGACAGCTTACAAAAATTTGAATTTGTATCGAAAGAGACCCTTGAGAATACCGTGAGCAACCTTTCCGAAATACATGGCATACCAATCAATCTTTACAATTTAGATGGAGATCTCGAAGCTTCTTCTAACCCGTTTGTGTATGACAAAGGGATATTGAGCAAAAAAATGGATCCTGTTGCTTATTATAATCTTCATCAAAAAAATGTAGTAGAGTTTTTTAACAAAGAACAAATGGCGAAGATTTCATATCTGAGCATCTATTGCCCGATTAGAAACGATAAAGGTAACGCCTATGCATATCTGAATATCCCATCGTTCACAACGCAGGATGAACTGAAACAGGAAATATCCAACTTCCTGGTAGCGATTATTAACCTGAATGCATTTATATTTTTGATAGCAGGAACGATCGCACTTTTCCTCACAAATCGTATCACTTCTTCATTCACGCTCATTTCGGAAAAAATGAGGCAGGTGAATTTGGGAAAGACAAATGAACAAATAGAATGGAAACGAGATGATGAAATTGGCGGGCTTGTGAAAGAATATAATAAAATGGTGAAGCAGTTGGAAGAAAGCGCCGCAGCATTGGGGAAAAGCGAGCGTGAAGGTGCATGGCGTGAAATGGCAAGGCAAGTTGCGCATGAAATAAAAAATCCGCTCACGCCTATGAAACTGAGCATTCAATATCTTCAAAAAGCAATTGATAATGACTCTGTAAATGTGAAAGAAATGACCGCAGGTGTTGCAAAAACTTTGGTTGAACAAATAGACCATCTTGCAAAAATCGCTGCTGATTTTTCTCAGTTTGCAAACATCGGAAACCCTAAGCTGGAAGTTTTTGATTTGCACGATATGCTTTATTCGCTCTCATCTTTATATGAAACAACAGAAAACATGCTTTTCAAATGGGTGCCGGTTCATCAAAAAATAATGTTGAATGCTGATAAAACTCAATTGAACCGACTCTTCACCAATCTTCTTCAAAATGCTGTGGAGGCTTGTGAGAACAGAGATAAAAAAGTAATAAGCATGAGCGAAGAGTTAAACGATGGACATATTATCGTGAAAATAGCAGACAATGGCGAGGGGATCCCTGCACAGACTCGCTCAAAAATTTTTATGCCAAATTTCACCACAAAATCTTCAGGCACTGGTCTTGGTCTTGCCATGAGTAAAACCATTGTTGAACAAGCCAAAGGAAAAATCTGGTTCTCTACACAGGAAAATGTAGGGACAACTTTTTTTGTGGAACTTCCGGTTGCAAATGAGAGTTAAGACACAAGGCACAAGGGTCGCTAATGAAGATTCTTGCTTCTTGGAACTTGCGCCTTGCTCCTTGTATCTTATTTTCTTCTTCTTTGCAAAAATTCTTCAAACTCTTTCAAATTGAAGCTGCTTAGGTTTTTTTCTTTTGTCAATCCGGCTTTTTGTGCGGCAAGCGTTCCATATCTCACATCTTTATAACCATCGATGGAGTGGGAGTCCGGGTCGATAGAAATGAGCACATTTTTTTTCAATGCCTGTTTAATGAAACGCCAATCAATATCAAGCCTGCGCGGATGAGCATTCAATTCAATCACTACATTATTGGCAGCGCATGCATCAATTATTTTTTCATGATTCACAGGATAACCCGGGCGGCTTAACAACAACCTTCCTGTCATGTGACCGAGAATAGTTGTGTGAGGATTTTCAATGGCTTTTAATAATCGCATCATTGCTTTGTCTTCACTCATTTTTAAATTTGAGTGAACGGAAGCAATGACCAAATCAAAAGTGGAAAGAATATTATCTGAGTAATCGAGATTGCCATCATTTAAAATATCGCACTCAATACTTTTGAAAATTTTGAATGGTGCAAGTTTCGCATTCAGTTCGTCAATATAATGATGCTGTTCTTTAATTCTTTCTTCTGTTAAACCATTTGCATAAAATGCGCTCTTGCTATGGTCGCTGATGACAAAATATTCATAACCTTTCTCAATGCATGCTTTCGCCATTTCTTCAATGGTATTCGAGCCGTCGCTCCAATTGCTGTGGCTGTGAATGATTGCTTTGATATCTTCCGGTTGAATGACTGTGGGTAATGCATGCGTTTTTGCTTCATCAATAATCTCTAAATCTTCTCTTTCAAAAGCTGGAATGAAATTGATTTTTACAGAGGAGAAAATATTTTCTTCGGATGAATATCCAGAAGACGAGTCCCAATTAGTTTTTTCTTTCCATGCGGATAGAAATTCAGGGCTGCAGCTTGTTTCGAATAATGAAGAATAAAACGATTTATCAGAAGAGAGATGAAATGCAATCCTGATGTTTTGCTGGCTTTTGAAAGTGATTTTATTATCAGTTAATTCTTCTTCCGAGAAATTTTCTTTCTCTAAAAAAGTTTTTAAGTCATTAACGCTCGCCGTAGTTATCCATTCTAACTGATTGATGATTTCTAATTGTCTCCTGAATTCTGCTGTCAATGCAAATTTTGCTGTCGGAAATTTTTCTTTCAGCTTTTTATCCATCTCATTTGCGAAGGTTTCAGTTTCTTCAAATAGATAACTTCCCTGATTCTTTAAATAGAATTCGATTGTTTCTTTAACACTTTTTTGCGTTTTCTCACCAAAGCCTTTATACAGCAATAACCGGTTTTCGTTGCATGCGTACAACAACTCACCAATCGATTCGATTTCCATTTCTTTCCAAATGGTTGCAATTTTTTTTGGGCCGATGCCTTTTATGTTCAGCATTTCGATAACACCGGGCGGTGTTTTTTCAATAATTTCTTTGAGCTGCGGCAGTTCATCTGTTTGTAAAATTGTGAGGATTTTTTTTCCGGTTGCATCGCCAATTCCCTTAATGGAAAAGATTTCGCTCTGCTCCATTTCTGATAATTGCTTTGGCAATTTTTCAATCGTGAATGCGGCGATGGAATATGTTTTTGTCTTGAAAGAATTCTCTCCGTGGATGTCCATCAATTTCGATAGAAGTGAGAACTGGTCTGCAATGTAGTAATTATCGACTGCCATAAGAATGAGTTTAATATTCGATACGCGATGAGAAAAATGAAATGCAATTTACCGTATTTATTCACCATTCACTATTGATCATTCACGACGACATTCATCAAAAACAAAAGTCCCAAGCTTATGCTCGGGACTTTGATATTTTCTGCTAAAGAAAAAAACTATTTCTTCTTTTTTGCAGCTTTCTTCTTAGGAGCTGCTTTCTTTTTTGGAGCTGCTTTTTTCTTAGCTGCTTTTTTTGCTGTTGCCATTTTTTTTGAATTTAATTGGTTAGTAAATCAATTTACGGTAGTAAAAATAAAAACTTCTTTGAAACAACCAAAAAAAATTTTTGATTTCTTCAAAAATTTATCTAAGCAGTAACTTCTGCTGCATTAATATTTACTACAGTTTTGTCGCCTTTACCTTTTTTAAATTCAACTAATCCATCAACAAGTGCAAACAAAGTAAAATCTTTTCCAACACCAATATTTTTTCCGGGATGATATGTTGTGCCGCGTTGACGAACAATAATGTTTCCAGCAAGAGCAGGTTGTCCCCCAAAAATTTTTACACCCAAACGTTTGCTGTGTGAGTCGCGTCCGTTCTTTACACTGCCTTCACCTTTTTTGTGTGCCATGATTTTATTTTTAAAAAACTAAAAAATTAAATTCTAAAAACTAAAACCGAATTTCAAAAACCAAAATCAAAATGTATAAACTTTTTAGATTTTAGTTTTTAAAAATTAGTTTTTATTAAGCGATGCTTTCGATTTTTATTTTTGTGTAGTGTGTACGATGGCCATGTTTCTTGCGATAACCTTTTCTTCTTTTCATTTTAAATGCAATCACTTTATCACCTTTAACCTGGCCAACGATCTCTGCTTTTACAGAAACCTTTACATCTTTGCCAACAGATAATTTGCCATCTGCATCTGTTAATAATACTTCAGCAAATTCTACTTTGTCGCCGGCATTGCCCTCAACATGAGGAACAAACAAAGTTTGGTCTTTGGCTACTTTAAATTGTTGTCCGGCTATTTTTACTACTGCAAACATAAATTCAATATTAGGGCTGCAAAGGTAAGGGGATTAACTGAAAATCAGAAGAGTGGGAATAAAAAAATCTTGGCAAACCCGCCATATTTTCTTTTGCAGGCCGATATTATCGTTTTTTGCTGACAATCATACCATTTAGGAGTGATTTTATAATGAAAATAGTCTGTAAAAAGGCTTGTGCGCCTGTAGTTAGTTATCAACATAGGTTATCTGTTCAAAAAATTTTAACAGCTTTTGGAAAGATTAGCAAACGGGGATTAATCAATTTAGCATAGGTTTGCTTGCCATTTTTTGTGTGCTTTGATATGAAATTCAAGTCTTTTTTAGCAAAACCATTTGCTTCATTTATATGTAAGAGTATCCGGAAAGGATCAACGACTGCCATAAACGACCAGGAAACTGTTTTCCGCGACTTGTTGAAAACTGGCAGCAAAACTCTGTTTGGTGAAGAGCACCATCTCCAGGATGTAAAGAAATACGAGGAATTCAGGCAAGCTGTCCCAATGAGAGATTATGAACAATTCAAAAAATATGTTGCTCTTATCAAAGAAGGAAAGCACAATGTGTTGTGGAAAGGCCAGCCTATCTATTTTGCAAAAACATCAGGCACTACAAGTGGCATAAAATATATCCCTATCTCAAAGGATTCTATTTCGAACCATATCAATACTGCAAGAAATGCTTTGCTGTGTTATATGGCAGAAACGGGAAATACAAAATT
>Ga0070734_10003241_pt1 | contig 17481 bp, 8 predicted proteins | sample Coa_R1_8_FD_66444 | JGI IMG/M metagenome (GOLD analysis project Ga0070734, IMG submission 66444) | Surface soil microbial communities from Centralia Pennsylvania, which are recovering from an underground coalmine fire - Coalmine... | ecosystem: Environmental > Terrestrial > Soil > Unclassified ... | reverse complement strand
CCCCACCGCCACCAGGACGCCCACGCCCACCCCCACCAACCTCTACGGTTACACCTCGACGCCCACGCCCCTGCCCAGCATCGGGCCTTCCTCCAGCGTCGTGGGCATTCCCATCCCCTTCCCCAATCCCGTGCAAAGCCCGATTTCCTTCGTCCAAGTCGAGGTTAATTTCAAAAGCAGCGACACGCACGGACGGTTGGGCGTCATGACCGTTTCGGGCCGGAGGGTCAAGGAAATCGTCCTGGGCACCGTCCATCCGGGTCCGCTCATCGTCAACCTTCCTTTGATGGATGATTGGGGGAGCCCCCTGGCCAACGGCCTTTACTACCTGGTCGTGAAAACCACTACGGACCAGGCGGTCGGGAAACTGTTGATCATTCATTAACGAGATAAACCCGCCTGCGCTCCCAGCCATCCGAAAGACCCACGAAAACTTGCCAACAAAAACCTGAAAAAATTCTGCAGTTCGATTTTGTTTTTCTGCGAAAAGCCGTGGAAAAATAATAAATCTGAAAAATCGGGAAAACGGTGCCCGGAGAGGAAAGCCCGTTTCCCCTTTACCACGATAAAAAAGAAACAGGTAAAACGATCCGTTAAGCCGCCTCTCTTGTAACAAACTTTCCACCGCTTTCTGATCCCGCAATAATGAAATTGTTGAAGCGCGCTTCGTTCGAAAGATCCTTCAACGATTTGTTCCGCAAAGAGGAGAGCCCATTGCCTTGGGCGATCCCCATCCAATCTCAAAAATCCAACTGAAGAGGACCTTTCAGGTCCATTGCCTGGGTTTCCCAACGCCCTTGAACGCCCGTTGCTGGAATCCGCCTTTTTCCGTTTTTTAACATTTCGTATTTTTAACCAGGAAGAAAAGAGGACTTCTCGATGCCAACCACCGACGTCTTTTCGTTCAGGCGGCTGCTTTTTCTTTACCGCTTTTTCCGGCTGAAAACCTTCCGGCTTCTGCTGGGGCTGGCCGGATTTCTCTGGGTGATACCCGAGATCGCCGAAGCGGCCACTTCCCTTTGGCAGGCCCTTCCCTTGGTCACCCAGGCCAGCCTTTCGGTGGGCAACAGCGGGGGCGAGGGCTGCCAGGTGATCCAGAACCTGGCCATCGATTCCACGGGCCAATTCCTCCTGATGGGCACCGACGTGGGCGGTGTTTTCCGCAGCACCAACGGGGGCGCCAATTGGCAGCCCGCGGACGTCGGTTTCGCGCCCCGGGGCGCCTGCGCCTTCGCCATCGACCCCAACAACAACCAGCGGGTTTTGGCGGTGGGTGACAACTCGGGCGCCCAGTCCTGGAACGGCCTGTGGCTTTCCACCACCCAGGCCTCCGCCTGGACCCCCGTGCTTCAAAAGAACATGCAAGGGTCCGGGACCTACCATGACAGCGTGGCTTTCGACGCCTCCAGCGGGACCTTGTCCGCCGGCATCAGCATGAGCGCGGTGGCCTATTGGGTGAACTACTCGGACGGCGGCGGCGGCCTTTGGAAATCCACCAACGGCGGCAACAGCTGGAGCCAGGTCCAAAGCTCCTTTTCCGACGGCATCGTGAAGGTAAACCCCTCCACCGGCGCGGTCTATGTGGCCACCGCCAACGGTTTTTACCTGAGCACCAACGGTGGGTCCAGTTTCACCCAGGTGGTCTCGGGCCCGGTGCTGGGCCTGGACGTGATCGCCACCCAGCCCAACAACGTCTATATCAACGAGACCAACGGCGTCTACCTTTCCACCAATGCGGGCGCCAGCTTCACCAAGATGGCCAGTACGGGGCTTCCCACCACCGACTCCCCGGGCCTGAGGAACCTCAAGGTGAGCCCGGCCAACCCCAACGCCATGCTCGTCGACGACGACCAGGGCTCCTACACCTCCCAAAACTACTATTACTCCACCAACGGGGGGGCGAGCTGGTCGGCTTGTTCCCTGAATTCCAGCCAAAGCTTCATCCCCTTGAACACCCGGGAATGGCTCTTCGCGTGGAACCCGGCCAACGCCAGCCAGGCCTGGGCCTGCGGCGGGGATTTCATCAGCCAGTCCACCGACGGGGGCGCCCATTTTTCCTGGTCGGCCAACGGCTATAACGACTTCACCTGCACGGGTTATTTCAACTTCAACCCCCAGAATCCCAACCTGCTCTTGGTGACCAGCCAGGATTACAACTCGGCCTTTACGGCCGCGGCCACCGCCGCCTCCCCGGCCTGGCAATACCTCAACGTCTCCGGCCAGGGTTGGGGCGGCTTCACCTACGGAGGATACGCCCTGAGCTCCACCGTCTTCGCGGCGGGAAATTCTCCCAGTTGGGGGGCCGCCGCCACCCTGATGGTTTCTTCCAACGGCGGGAGCAGCTTCAACAACACCGGGCTGGTGGGCAACAACACCCAAAGCGCCTGCGGGGACCCGGTTTCGGCCACCGTGGCCTTCTGGGACCAGTACCGCACCGTCAACGGCGGGGGCAGTTGGGCCGCCATGAGCGCCTGCGACGGGGTTTTCACCTACGATTCCAACCCCTCGGGGAGTTTCGAGCTCTATGGCGCCAAAGGGTCGGAAGTGGTGAAGTCCACCGACCACGGCGCCACCTGGACCAACGTGGCGGGGGTCAACTCCACCGTAATCGACATCGCCTGCGATTGGAAGAACGGCAAAATTTACGTCGTCGATTCGCAAGGCGACCTTTTCACCGCACCCCTGGCCGGGGGAACCGCCACCATGATCACCTCGCGCCTGGCCACCGACAACCAAGGCAACCAGGGGGCCTACTCCGTGGCGGTGGACCCGGTGGATCCCAACGTGGTTTACACGGCCTGGACGGGGAACAGCTACATCAGCAGCCAGGCGGTGCGCCGTTCGGTGGACGGCGGACAGACCTGGACGCCCCTGACCTTGCAGCCCGGGGACACGGGCCTGGACGGGGGAAGGGAGTCGGAATGCGTGAGGGTCAACCCCGCCACCCGGTGGCTTTATTCCGCCGGTTCCTGCTTCGGGGTCTGGAAATATCCCCCGCCGGCCTCCGCGGGGACGGCTACGGCGACCCCGGTGGTTTTCCCAACGGTGAACCCGCCTACCGCTACGGCCACGCCGACGCGCACGCCCAGTGCCACCCCGACGTTGACGGCGACCCGTACCCCTGTTTCGACGTTGACGGCCACAGGCACGTCCACGCCGACCTTGACGCCGGCCAATACCTCGACGGGGACGGCCACGGCGACCCCCACCCGCACCGCTACGCCCACCTCCACCCTACCGGCGGCCACGGTTTCGCTGACGCCTAGTTCCACCGCTTCGAGGACGCCTACCGCCTCTTCCACCGCGACGGTTACGCCCACATCGACCTGGACGGCGTCCCGCAGCCCGACACCCGGCCTAACCGCCACGGCGACGCCGACCCTGCCGCCGCCGACGCATACATTGACGGCTAGCGCGACAGCCTCCAACACACCGACAGCTTCATTTACGTCAAGTTGGACGCCGTCCAGTACTTCTGCGGGTAGCCCCACCTTCACCTCGACCTCCGTCCCGGCCACCGGCACTGCCACGCCGCCGGCCGGAAGCCCCACCCCGAAGGATTCGGGTGCGGCCATCGGCACACCCCTTCCCTATCCCAACCCGGTTTACGGCGGCGCTTCCTCCGTCGAGGTCCGCTTGTGGTTCGGGGCCGACGACACTCATGGAAGGCTGGAAGTCATGACGGTCTCAGGCCGCAGGGTGGAGGAGATAGCCTTGGGGACGGTCCAGCGGGGGACCATGACCGTGAGCCTGCCCTTGAGCGATTCCAGGGGGGTCCCCCTGGCCAACGGGGTTTACTTCCTGGTGGTCAAGACCACGACCGGCCAGGCGGTGGGGAAGATGCTCATTCTCCGTTGAAGATTAAAGTCCGGGGTTGCAGCCCCAGAATTTTTCGGTTTTGGATGGGGGGTCCTCCAGGGTCCCCCATTTATTTTTTACCCCGCTTCAAAAAGCCTCCCCCGGCCGTTAAAGTAACGCCCCAACAAGGGGAGTGTGATCCGGATGGAAAAGCCGACAGTCCAGGGGAACGTCATTTTCCAGGCCAACGTGGCGCGCCACCAAGGCCTGCCCATCCTCATGTTCCACCGGGTGGTGGAGAAGATCGAGCCCGGCCCCCTCTACGACATCAACTACACCCGGGAGAACCTGGACAAGCTGATGGCCTTCCTCAAGGGCCGCGGCTTCGAGACCGTCACCTTCGGGGACCTGCTCAGCCGGCCCGCCCCCGCCAAACCCATCGTCCTCACCTTTGACGACGGCTACGAGGACAATTATCTCAACCTGCTCCCCCTTTTGAAAAAGCACGGCATGAAGGCCGTCATCTACCTGCTGGGCGACCGTAGCGTCCCTTCCAACGTCTGGGACGAGGACAAGGGAGCCCCCAAGGCCCCTTTGATGGGACGGGAACAGATATTGGAGATGGCCCAAAGCGGGCTGGTGGAATTCGGCGCGCACAGCATGACCCATTCCAAGCTCACCCAGTTGGACCCGGCCGCTGTGGAAAGGGAAGTGAAGGGCTGCAAGACCTCCTTGGAGGGACTTTTAGGGGAACCGGTCCTGTCCTTCGCCTATCCCTTCGGTTTTTTCAACGAAGCGGTCAAAAAAGCCGTGGCGGAAGCGGGGTTCCTCCTGGGCATTGCCGTGGAATGGGGGCCGGACGGTTTCGGCCGGGACCTGATGGAAACCCGGAGGGTCTGCCTTTCCCCGGACGCGGGCCCCCTGGAGTTCGCCTGGAAGACCAGCCCCTTTTATCCCGCATTCCGCCGGCTCCGGCGCCGGTTGTTTTCACGCAAAAAAACCTGACCGGTCCGGCGCTTCGGCGCCCCGGACTTGGGAAACTTGACGGGGCCTTGATGTGCCGGTCAAAAGGGTTTTTCCCCTGGAAGAAGGCCGTGGTACACTGCCCGGACCCAAAGCCTGTTTCCAATGAAAAACCATCCTTTCCAACCTGAGGGAAGAGCGGCCGGCCATGAAAATCCTGATGGTCAACAACCATTATTTCAATTACCGGGGCGCGGACCGGTATTTCTTCAATATTAAAAACGGCCTGGAGAAAGTGGGCCACACGGTGGTCCCCTTTTCCTTCCGCTATGACGCCACCGAGGAAACGCCCTACCAAAATTATTTTCCCGAACCCATTACGGGCCCGGGCCCCTTCCTGCTGAAGGATATGAAGCTTTCCGTCCCCGCGAAGATCCGGACGGCGGTCAAAATGTTCTTCAACCCGGAAGTGGAGGGGAAGTTCCGCCAGGCGCTCCGGGAAACGAAACCCGACCTGGTTTATACCATCTACCTGTCCTTCACCTTCCTGCCCCGGCTGCTCAAGATCGCCAAGAGGGAGTTCGGCCTGCCGGTTTTATACCGCCTTTCGGATTACCACATGTTTTGCGCCAGCTACCTTTTTTTCCGGGACAACCAATCCTGCACCGACTGCCTCACCCGCCCCTGGTCGGCCGTGAAGTACAAATGCGTGCACGACTCGCGTTTCGGTTCCCTCCTCCGGGCCCTCCAAATCCGCGTCAACCGGTCGCGCAAAGACTATGAAAACGTGGATTATTTCATCTGCCCCTCGAAGTACATGAGCGAAATACTGGTCCAGCACGGCCCTTTTCCCGAAAGCAAGGTCAAACACCTGCCCACCTTCACCGGGGACCTCTACCGGGAAGGGGCGGCCTCCCCCCGGGGCAAGCCTTACGTGCTTTATTTCGGCGCCATCGTCCCGGCCAAGGGGATGGACGTGCTGCTCAAGGCCTTCAACCGCATCCCGGCCCCGGCCTTCGGTTTGAAGCTGGTGGGCGACGTGGAGGAAGGTTACCGCCAACGGTTGTCGGCCCTGCTGGATGAAGCGCACCGCCCCTTGATTTTCATGGACGGGGAACTCAAGGGCGAGGCCCTTTGGGAAACCTTGAGGGGGGCGACCTGCGTGGTCCATCCGGTGCTTTGGTTCGAGAACATGCCCAATTCCATCCTGGAGGCCATGTCGGCGGGCAAACCCGTCATCGCCTCCGGCATCGGCAGCATGACCGAACTGGTGGAGGACGGCGTGAACGGTAGGCTGGTGCCGCCGGGGGACGAGGCCGCCCTGGCCCAGGCCCTGGAAAAAACCGCCGACCCGGCCTGGGTGGCGGCCATGTCCCGCGGGGCCCGCGACCGCTACCTGCGCTGCCACACGCCCGAGAAGCACCTGGCGGTTTTGACGGGACTCATGCAAGGGCTGACCCCGGGCCGGCCGGCCGTCTTATCCGGAAAGGGCTAAAGGAAAATTCCATGCGCATTTTCGTCACCGGCGCCGCCGGGTTCATCGGCTTCCACCTTTGCGGCCGGCTTTTGAAGGAAGGCCACGAAGTTTTGGGCGCGGACAATTTGAACGCCTATTACGACGTGCGGCTCAAGCAGGGCAGGCTGCGGCAACTGGAAGGGAATCCCCGCTTCCAATTTTTCCAGCAGGACCTGGGTGAGCGCCCCGCCGCGCAGAAACTCCTCCAGGACCAGAAACCGGAAGTCATCGTGCACCTGGCGGCCCAAGCCGGCGTGCGCTACTCCATCGAAAATCCCCAGGCCTACGTGGACAGCAACCTTATCGGCTTTACCAACATCCTGGAGGCGGCCCGGTCCCTCAAGCTGCGCCACCTGGTCTATGCCTCCTCCAGTTCGGTTTACGGCGCGAACAACCGGGTGCCCTTCTCCGTGGAGGACCGGGCGGACCATCCCTTGAGCTTTTACGCCGCCACCAAGCGCGCCAACGAACTGATGGCCTATTCCTACAGCCACCTGTTCGGCCTGCCGGTGACGGGCCTGCGGTTCTTCACGGTCTACGGCCCCTGGGGGCGGCCCGACATGTCCTATTTCCTTTTCTCCAAGGCGATCCGGGCGGGGAAGGCGATCAAGGTGTTCAACCATGGGGACATGCGGCGGGATTTCACCTACGTGGACGACATCATCGAGGGCGTGGTCCGCATCATGGCCCTGCCCCCGGCGGGGGAAAAGCCGCCCTACCAACTCTTCAACATCGGGAACAACAACCCCGTTCCCTTGATGGAGTTCATCCACCACCTGGAGGACCTGCTGGACCAAAAAGCCGTCATGGAATTATTGCCCCTCCAGGCGGGGGACATGCTGGAGACCGCGGCCGACATTGATTCCTTGGTCAAGAAAACGAGTTACGCACCCCAAACCCATATCCGCGACGGGCTTAAAAAGTTTGTGGATTGGTATTTGGAGTGGGAAAAAAAGGGCATTTTTTAGGGAGTTATTTCCAGGGAATGCGGTTCCTGTTCCGCATTAAGTGGGTCCGAATCCCGGTTCTGCCGGCACCATAAAATCGTTTTTATGGTGCAATTTCCCAATCAAAGAAATCCTTCTGCAACAGCGTTGGATGTTACTTTATTAACAGTTAGTTAACTCTTTAACTATCTGGGTTAACTCTTTAACTTTAACTTGCATTGCTCCCCGGTTCTAACTATCCTGGCGCCCTTCAACACCCTTTTGTCGGGAAAAAATATCTAGGAAGTGTCATCGTGGTGCGTAAACCTTATTTGCTTTTAGCTGCGTTGTTGATTCCTGTGGGAACCCTTCTGTTCGGGTGCGGCGGTAACGGCGGCGGTCCGACCTCCCCCTCGGGCAATCCCAGTGGAAGCCAACCCACCAATACCCTGACCTTCACTCCCAGCTCGACCCCGACCGGTACCTCGAACGGATTCACTTTTACCCCGACTTCCACCCCCAGCCTGACGGCCACTTCCAGCTCAACGGCCTCGGCTACGACCAGCCCCACCCACACCGTCAGCGCCACTGCGACGAACACCGTCAATAACACGGGTACTGCTACTTCCAGCGCGACATCTTCGGCCACCGCCAGTCCGACCAGCACGGCGACTTCCAGCACTACCTCCACCGCCAGTGCCACCCCGACGGATACTTTGGCCCATACGGGTACTCCGACTTCTACGACCAGCGACACGGCTACTTCGACGGCCACCGGTACGGCCACCCTCAGCCCGACTCTGACCGCGACCGGAAGCCCGACCGATACGGCCACCACCAGCCCCACTTTCACCGCTACCGGTTCGGCCACCTCTACCGCTACGAGCACGGAGACTTCAAGTCCGACGGATACGATCAGTGTCACCCCGACCAATACCACCACCGATTCACCGACCGCTTCCCCTTCCAGCACGGCCACGGCCACGCCGACCTTCACCATCACCTTGACCCCTACTACGACGGTTAGTTCCACTTCGACCGCCACGACCACCGATTCCCCCACCCTGACTCCCTCGGCCACGCCGACCCTGACGCCCACCTCCACGCCCTTGAGCGTCTTGATCGCCCAACCCACTGAACCGGCTGCCGCTTCCTACCTGCCCGGAACGGCCGGAGTCACGGCCATCGTGGTGGGCTTGAACAATCCGGGAAATTCCCCGGCCACCATCAACTCGCTCGTTTTCTCCGTGTCCAACACCGGCAACACCCAGGCCACGGTCGGCTTGTACAATTCCAACCTCATCCTGATCGGTTCGGGGGCCTTCCTGACCAGCGCCACTTCGGTGACCGTCTCCTCCGGGTCCTTCCTGGACGTCCTGCCGGCCACTTCGTCGCAGACCTACACCCTGATCTTTAACTTCACCGGATCGGGCACGGGCTCCATCACTGCCAGCCTGCCGGCCGCGGGGGTCTCCGTAACCGCCGCCTCGGGCGCCAATGTTTCGGGCAGCGCCACGGGCCCCACCGTGACCATCGCCAACCCCTCGCCCACCCCGACCCTGACCGCGACCTACACGCCCAGCTCGACGCCGACCTTAACCGCTACTTCCACCCCCTCGGCCACCACAACGGACTCGGCTACTTCCACCGTGACCGACACGCCGACCATTACTTTGACGCCCACCAGCACCCCGGCCAACGTGTTCATCGCGCCCTATAACGAGCCGCCGTCCATTTCCTACGTCCCGGGAACGCTGGGGGTCACCCTCTTGAGCATGACGCTGACCAACGCGGGCACGAACACCGCCACCCTTGAATCCATGTCCTTCGCGGTGACGGGTACGGGCGACAACTACAACGACACCACCTTCCTTTACCTTTATCGGAATGGCAGTCCGGTGACCTTCGCCAAGACCACCTTCCAAAGCCCCGGCTCGACCGCCGTCACCTTCGGGACGGGCACCAGCACCTTTGACACCCTGGGTGTGGGATCGGCCGTGACCTACATCATGACCACCGATTTCACGACCGCAGGCCTAGGAACCTTCACGGCCAGCGTCACCGACTCGGGCGTCTCCGTCACCTCCGGCGGCGGCATCGTCGTGACCGGCGGCGTCGTCGGGCCGACCATCTCCATCGCCTTGGCCACCTCCACCCCCACCAACACGGCCACCAACACGGCCACCAACACCCCGACCGATACCACCACGTCCACAGCGACCCTGACCCCCACCTTCACCCCCACCAGCACGCCAACCAATGAAGTGGTCACCGTCGTCCAACCCACCGAACCGCCCAATTCCCCGTTCCTGATCGGGAGCACGGGCGTGACCGTGCTTTTGGCCAACTTGTCGAACCCCGGCGTCCTGCCAGTCACCGTGTCGAACCTAGCCGTTTCCCTGACCGAATCGGGAAGCCCCTGGATCGACATCAACAAGGTCTGGCTGTACCGCAATTCCAACCCCAGCCCCCTTGCGGTCGCCAGCTTTAACATCGGCGCCCACGCCGTCACTTTCTCCGGAGTCCCTTTTGACACCCTCACCGCCGGTGCGGCTGTGTCCTATGCCTTTACCTATGACTTCGCCAATTCGGCCACGGGCAGCTTCACCACCAGCATCGTCGCCTCGCAGGTCCAAGGCGGCCTTTCCGCCGGCGGGCCCATTAACATCAATGGAAGCGCCACGGGCCCCACGATCTCCCTGGGCACGGCTACGCCCACCTTCACCGTGACCCCGACCTTTACGCCGACTTCCACTGCCACGGCGACGCCCACGGCCACCTCGCCCTTCAACGTCCCCGACCCGAACTTGAGGTTGGGCATCCTGATGTCCCTGCATAGCCCGACGCCCACCTCGGGCACGCCGGCGGATATCCCGCTTGCCGCCCTCCAAGCCGCGGTTTCCATCAACGCGGATAACCTGGGTGTTACCAGCATCTTCGGACTGCAAAACTGCCAGAATCTGACAGTCCTTTCCATCCAAGGCGATCCGGTCACGGATATCAGCCCCTTGGCCTCCCTGGCGTCATTCCATAACCTCTTCTCCCTCCATATGGACTATGACGATGTCCTGAGCAACCTGGCACCCCTGGCCAACCTGACCAGCTTGCAGTTCCTGGAAATGCGCGGCGGAACCGCGGCAAACCCCTTTGGGACGCCGGGTTCGATCACCAGCCTGTCGGCCCTCGCCAACCTGACGGGCCTCCAGGAACTGGAGGTTTCCAACCAGCCCATCACTTCTGTGGCGCCCCTGGCGAACCTGACCGCTCTCAACGCCCTTTTCTTGATCGCTTGCCAGCCGACCAGCGGGTTCACCGGAGGGGTGGGGGTACTGGGGAACCTGACCAACCTGCAGGTCCTTTACATCTCCAATGACAACGTTACGGATATTTCCGCCCTGTCCACGCTGGTCAACGTGCAAACGGCCGATCTCGCCAACAATCCGAACTTGACCAGTATTTCGGCCGTGGCTAGCTGGAAAAACGCGCAAAACATCACGTTGGAATACACCGGAATCACCACCATTCCGGCTCTGGGACAATTGGGCTTGTCCAATTCTCCCACCACTCCCTTGGCTCTGGACATCGCGAACAATCCTTTGACGGACATCAGCGGTTTATCCACTACCACGGTGCCCGGGTTCAACATCAACGGATCAACCTTGAACATTACGAATGACAACGCCAGCGATCCGGGCATCGCTACCCAAAAGTCTGCCATCCAGACCAAGTACGGCGCCCATCTGACCATTACTGGACCCTGAGAGCCTTCACCAAGGCCGTCTGAGGGGAATTCCGAAGCCTGAAAGCCAGCCGGCCCCGGCTGGCTTTTGCTGTCTAAGGGAATATGTTGGGGCGGCTCTAAAACGTTTGAGGACTCCAATCGAAAAGGGCCAGTTTTCTTTAAGGAGGTCGTTCATCAGCCAAACCTGCCCCCGCGCAGTTTGGACTTGTTGATGGGAAGATGGGTATGGTTCGAAACCGAATTTATCAAAATATGGCTTTAAGCACCCCCAAGGCATCCTTTCTCGTAGGGATGCTCCTGGTCCTTGCTTGGGCCCTCCTGAGTGCGGCTCCGGCCTGGGCCCAGGTCGCCACTGACACCCCGACAGATACGACCACCGACAGTCCCACTGACAGCCCGACCGATACCCCCACGGATTCGCCGACCTTTACCACAACCGATTCCCCCACCGTTACGCCGACCTTTACCCCGACCAATACCTGGACCACCACCAATACGCCGACCAATACGGCTACGTCGACGACCACCAACACCCCGACGAACACCCCCACCAACACTTGGACCGCTACGAATACGGCGACGAAAACACCGACGTTTACGCCGACCAACACGGCTACCAATACACCCACCAATACCTGGACGGCCACGAGCACGCCGACGAATACGGCAACGGCCACAACCACCAACACCCCAACGAACACTCCAACCAACACCTGGACTGCCACTAATACCGCTACAAATACGGCCACGAATACGCCGACGAACACGGCTACGTCGACGGCGACGAACACCCCGACCAATACCTGGACGGCCACGAACACGCCAACGAACACGGCGACAGCCACAACCACCAACACTCCGACGAACACTCCGACCAACACCTGGACTGCCACTAATACCCCTACAAATACGGCCACGAATACGCCGACGAACACGGCTACGTCGACGGCGACCAACACCACCACGAATACGCCTACCAATAGCTGGACAGCCACCAGTACCGCAACGAACACGGCCACGAACACCGCTACGAACACTTCAACCAATACTTGGACCGCTACTAATACCGCCACCAACACGGCCACGAATACGCCCACCAATACCTGGACGGCCACGAACACCGCGACGAATACGGCCACCAACACCACGACCAACACGCCGACCAGTACTTCAACCGCAACCAATACGGCTACGTCAACGACGACCAACACAACCACCCCTACAACGACCAACACTCCCACTTATACGACGACGAACACCCCCACCCATACGCCCACGTTCACGCCGACCAACACGGCAACCTTGACGGCAACGGCGACGGCCAGTTCCACGCCGACCGATACCCTTGTCTTTACGGCCACTCCGTCGGACACGCCCACCGATACGGCCAGTTTTACGGCCACCAACACGCCCACCAACAGCGCCACCGCCACGCCGACTTCCACCCCGACGAATACGGCCACTCATACCAGCAGCTTTACGGCCACCAAAACGGCGACCCTGACGGCCACCGCTACGCCTTCCAACACGCCCACGAATACGGCTACGGCCTCCTTCACGGCCACCAACAGCCCGACCTCGACCGCCACCCTGACCGCCACCCCTACGACGACACAGACGCCGACCTTTACTCCCACCGACACGGCGACCTTGACGGCCAGTTCCACGCCGACCGACACCCTTATCTTTACGGCCACCCCCAGCTATACGCCCACCGATACCGCAACCCTGACTGCCACGGGAACACCGACGAACTCCGCCACGGCTACGCCGACGTTGACGCCGACCAACACGTCGACGCCGACAGCCACTTCCACCCTCACCCGCACAGCGACCCGGACAGCCACCAGCACGCCCAGCCTCACCCCGACCAATACCCCCAGCGACACCCCCACCGACTCGGCCACCCCGACGGCGACCAACAGCCCCACCGATACCCCGACGAATACCCCCGTCTTTACCTTCACTCCCAGCAACACCCCCACCAATAGCGCCACTTCGACTTCCACCGCCACGGCCACCAACACGGCTACGGCCACGGCGACAGGCACCTTTACCCGGACAACCACCAACACCGCCACGTCGACGGCCACTAAGACAACCACCAACACCCCCACGTCCACGGCCACCAATACGGCCACCAACACGGCCACCAATACGGCCACGGCTACCGCCACCAACACCGCAACCTCCACCGCCAGTTCCACTCCCACCACCACGGCAACTTTCACGCCCACCAACAGCGCCACTTTGACGGCCACTTCGACCATCACGGACACGCCCACCTCCACCGCGACTTCCACCGCGACCCCCACGCCCACGGATACGCCGCTCTATGGCGGCGGCGGCAGCCTGACATATTCCGGGGGGCCCATTACCCGCCTGCCTTTAAGCCCCAACGACAATTTCACCATCTCCTTGCCGGCAGGAGCCTTCTCCACTTCCCCCGTCACGGTCAGCGTCACGGCTTACGGCCCCGGCGCGGCGCCCCCGATCCAAAACGGCTTTGGCGCCGAATTCCTGAACAATCCCACGGCCTATGCCATCAGCGCTTCCGGCGCCTCGGGAACGGTCCAGCCCAATGCGGCGGTGACGCTCACCTTCTATTACAACGCGGGCCAGATCCCCCCCGGCCTGGCCGGCAGTGACATGACGGTCCTCACCAACAGCGGTTCGGGTTGGGCGACCGCCGGGGTTATCGGAATCTCCAGCAGCGCCGTAACGGCGGTGACCACCCATTTCTCCTGGTGGGCGCTGGGCGTCATCCTTCATCCCACCCTCACCCCCACGCCGGTGGTGCCTGCGGGCACGGCCTACCTGAGCGCCAACGTCTTCCACAACCTCAGTGACGCCCCCTTGACGATCCAGTACAACGACGCCGGCGGGGATCCCCTGGCCCTCACCGTCCATACGGCCACCGGCGCCCTGGTGCGCCACCTGACGGTTCCGCCCGGAGCCACCAGCGTCACCTGGGATGGGAAGGACGACGGCGGGTCGCCGGTTTCCACCGGCCTTTACCTGGTGGCCGTCCGGCAGGCGGACGGGACCACGGTCCTGCGCAAAGTGGTGGTGTTGAAACAATGAGGCCCTTTTCCAACCACCGCGAAGCCTCCCCGAAGGCTTGGACCCTCCCCAAGGGTTGGGCGGTCCTTTTTGTGCTCTGCCTGGCCTTGGCGGCGGAAGGGGGCGCCTCCTCCCTCACTTCGGGCGCGGATTTCCTTCTGATGACCCCGGGTGCCCGGCCCGACGGCATGGGCCAGGCCTTCAGCGCGGTGGCCGACGACATCAACACCCTTTCCTTCAACCCGGCGGGCCTGGGCGGCATCCGCCTTCCGGAAGTGGGCTATGGGCACGAGATCTTCCTGGCCGACATCAGCTACGACTTCGTCGGCGCCGCGGTGCCGCTGGGCGACGCGGGGGTCCTGGGGCTGGGTTACCTGGGAATGGGAACAGCGCCCTTCAACAGCACTTCCTCGGCCGCCGTCCCTTCCGTCTCGGTCCAGGACACGGCCCTCATGGCCGCCTGGGGGAGGTCCTTCGGCGAACTCCAATTGGGCGTGGGCGCCAAGTACATCGACGAAAAACTGGCCTCGCTGGACGGCAACGGATTCGGTTTCGACCTGGGGGCCAGCTACCGGGTGACGCCCCAGTTGACCCTGGCGGGCAGTGTGCTCAACCTGGGCCCGGGGATCCAATTCGCCAGCATGGAGCCCCTGCCCCTGGTCGCCAACGGCGGAGTGGCCTTCACGGCCCTGGAAATCCCTTCCCACCGCCTGACCCTGGCCGCGGACGTCTCCTATGAGGCCAATGACGGCACCCAGCGCTACGGGGTGGGGGCGGAATATTGGTACGAAAAAATGTTCGCCTTGAGGGCGGGCTACCAGGCCAATTCGCAAGTGGAGGGCTTTTCCGCCGGGGCGGGGATCCGCTTCTCCTTCTTCCAATTGGATTACGCCTTCGAACCCTACAGCAACCTGGGGACGGTCAACCGGTTCTCAGGCATCTTCCGTTGGGACGGGCCCTGGATCGCGGGAGGGGAGCTCAACGTCCCCCAAAACCTTTCGGCCCGGCAGAAGGATTTTGAAACAATGGAGATCAAGTGGGACAAGGCGGCGGGGCCCGTGAAGGCCTACCAGGTGATGACCAAGCCTTCCAACTCGGACAACTGGACGGCTTCCTCGCCCGTTTCGGGCACCAGCTTCGAATTCAAAAACTACGCGTCGGGGACCCTTTACAGCATCTCCGTGCTTTCCCTGGGAGAAGGCGCCATGCGCAGCCAGCCCTCCCCGGAGATCCATTTCACCACGCCCGACCCCAAGGCCATGGTGCAGATGGCCCAAAAGGACAACGGCGGCACGGCCAAGACGACCGTCTCCAACGGCTTGTGGGCCAAGGTGGACACGGTAGGCCTGCAGTTTTCCTGGAATACGCCCCATGAAAGGGGAATCACCGGCTACAACCTTTACCGCAAACTGCCGGGCGGCCAGATCGTGCGGGTGACGCGCCAACCCACCGCCGCCAGCCACGTTTGGGTCATCAACGCCTCCGATTACACCGGCTGGCAGTGGATCGTGATGTCCGTGGACAAGGAGAAGAAGGAAAAAACCGTGGGAACCTGCACCTGGTACCCCTCCGCCGGGGACCTGACCCAATTGGGCAAGCCCCTGGGCCGGCGCCTGAGCGCGGTGGCCCAGCCCGACCGGGAAGTGTTCCTTTCCTGGGACGGGGAACCGGCCGCCACCGGCTATTTGCTCTTCTACAGCCCGGCTTTGGACGGGGTTTATGAGTTTGAGAGGGAGATCAATTCGGCTGAAACGAACCTGCTGATGAAGGTCCCGGGAAGCCAGGACGCCTATTCCTTCATCGTGGTCCCCAAGAACGCGGCCAACGAGTGGTACCCCCGCAGCCAGGAAGCCACGATCACCTTGAGCCAGTCCAACCCCTAAAAGGTCAGTTGCCGCCTTCCACGACCACCTTGTAGATCTCGGCCTGGGGCCAGTGGTGCCCCTCGTGCCATTTCAGCTTCGGATCCCAATAGCCCGGGCAATCGTAGGTGGGCTTGGCGAAGGTGCCGAAACTCATTTCAATCAGTTTGTACTTCCCGTTCTTGTCCTTCAAAAAATCGTAGTTCATGGCCTGCAATCCCAGCTTTTGGGAAACTTCGTAGGCCGCCTTGACCGTTTCGTCGGGCATGCGTTCGCGGCTGTAGTCGAAGGAACCGCTGCCCGAGGCCCTAAAGTCCCCCTTGCGCATGTTGCGGGTGAAGCCGAAGGCCTTGTTGCCGATGACGAAGATGCGGACGTCGTGCTGGTTGTCCGGCATGAATTCCTGGAGGAGCGCGTAACCCCGCTCCACCTGCGAGAAATGCCGGGCGCTGGAGATCTTTTTCGCCAGTTTGGCGAAGGCCCTCACCACCTCCCTCCCCGACTTGAGCTTCCGCACCTTGTTCATCCGTACCCCCATGTCGTTGAAGAGCTCGGGGGCGGGGTTGATGCCCTTGCCGAACATTTTTTTGCAGTAGGCCTCGGCCTGGGAGCGGGTTTTCAAAAGGAACACATTTTTAGAGGCCGCGCCGCGGCGCAGCTTTCCGATGAGGGGCAGGGGGGCTTTTTGAAGCCAGTCCATGGCCTCGGCCCGGTCGTAGAAGACCCAGGTGTCGGCCATGGGGGCCTGGATGGATTCCAGCAGGTATTTCTGGGCGATCTTGTCGTCGTAGTGCCAGGCCGTGTTGTCGTTGGGGAAAACCTTGAGGCCCATGGCCTCGGCGGTCTTGAGGATATGGCGGGCGAAAAGCAAGTCCTCATAGCGCCAGGGGTTGAAGTTCCAGAAGAGGGCGGAGAAGCGCTGGAGGTTCTGGATGGTGTCCGTGCGGTAGCCGTTGATCACCTCGTAAGGAATCGAATTTTCCTGGCAGTGGGTGATCCAGCCGTCCGTCCAGAGGTCATCGTAATATTTGTGGATGGCGACGGGCTTCATGGAATTCTCCTCATTTTTCTGGCGACACTTTAACTTTTCCCAATGCACGGGGCAAGCCGGTTAGGGAGCCCTTCCGCTTATTTTTGACGGTTTTTACACGGCCGGCGGCCTATTTCAAACGGTTCAAGTCATCCCAGGTCAAATGGTGCTTCTGCAGGTATTTTTTGAGACGGTCCGCGTCATTGGGCGCTTTCTTCAGGGTGCGCGAAACGGCGAAGAGCCGCCTTCCGGCCTCGGAAAGGGAACTGGAAGACCGGCAGACGGCAACCACCTCCTCCAACTGCACCAGGTCGAAGCGGTCGAGCTGGGACAATTGGGAAGGGGTCAAGAGCCCCGCCAAGGCGCCGCCCTTTTCCTCCCCTTCTTCGGACCAGCTGTTCTTCAAACGCGCCATCTCCTGCCCGACGATTTCCTCCGTGATCCGCCCGCCCGGCGCCAGGGTGGCCATGCGGGTGACGGCCGCGTTGAAGTCCCTGAAATTGCCCTTCCATTGGGCGCCCCGGCGGGCGAAGGCCAGGAACTTCTCCTGGGCCTCCCGGCTGAAGGTGACCCTTTTCTGG
>Ga0070734_10003240_pt1 | contig 17488 bp, 11 predicted proteins | sample Coa_R1_8_FD_66444 | JGI IMG/M metagenome (GOLD analysis project Ga0070734, IMG submission 66444) | Surface soil microbial communities from Centralia Pennsylvania, which are recovering from an underground coalmine fire - Coalmine... | ecosystem: Environmental > Terrestrial > Soil > Unclassified ... | reverse complement strand
CGGTTCTCCACGTTGAGCGTGGTCGTGCCATGGCGCACCAGGTACAGGCGGCACGCGTCCACTGGCTGGGCCCCCATCGGGCGGGTGGGGGCCAGGACCTGGTCCGTCATGATGTGTCCTTCCTTTGACAGGCTCGGCTGGGCGCCGTTACGAGGGGTCGGCCGTCACGCTGACGTTGTTGGCCGGATGAAGTTCGGTGGGCGTGTGGCCGTCCAGCACGCCGGGGAAGGGCCCGGGCTCGCTGTGCCGGTCGGGCTGGCCGGCGCCCGGGCGCGGCGCGGGCCCCCGGCGCAGCCACCGGCGGTGGCCGACGTTGTAGAGCACGCTGCCGATCACCTTTCCTGCCACCTCGCCTGCCTCGTGCATGGCGGCGTCCAGGTGGCCGCGTGTGGATTTCCGTGCGTCGCTGACCAGCAGGATCATCTCCGTGAGGCGAGCCAGCGGCGCGGTGTCCGAGGTGGCGAGCAGCGGCGGCGCGTCGATGATCACGAAGTCGGACCGGCTGCGCAGTTCCCCGAGCACGGTGCGCAGGGCGGGCCGCTGCAGGAACTCCGCCGGGTCGGCCGGCAGCGGCCCTGGCGGCAGTACCCGCAGGCCATGGATGCCCGGCGCGCGCAGTACCGAGGCCAGATCGGCCCGGCGATCGAGCAGCGTGGACAGGCCGGTCTCGTTCGGCACGCCGAGGAGCCGGTGCGCGGTGCCCCACCGCAGGTCGGCGCAGACCAGGACGGTCCGCCGCCCGGACTGGGCGAGCGCGACCGCCAGGTTCGCGGCGATCATGCTCTTGCGCTCCCAGCCCGCGCTGGTGACAAGCAGCGTGCGTGTTCCCCGGGCGGCTCCCGCTGCGATCACTCGCGTCCGCAGGCCGCGATAGGCCTCCGCCACAACTGAATTCGCACTCCAAACGATCGTCAGGTGGCTGGCCGGATCCCTGCTCAATGGCTGGTACGCGGGAATCAGGGACAAGACGGGTGCGCCGGACCGGTCTTGCACGTCGGACGGGCCCCGGAGCCGGTCGTCCAGGTGGTCGCGGATCGCTGCGGTCCCTATCGCCAGGCCGAGGCCCACCACCAGGGCCGCGAGGATGTCGATGAGGTAGTTGGGGCTCGATGGCGAGGCCGGCAGGTCCGCCGGGGTGATCAGCGTGGCGTGCAGCGTGGTGAGGGTGGTGGCCGGTGTGGTGGCCGATGCCGGTGCGCGGTGCCGCGGCGGTGCCGATTGCTTCGGCGTCCGGTAGGTGACGTAGGACTCGGCGATGATCTGCGCCCGTTCGCGGGCGACCCAGGGCACCGGGTCGGAGTAGCCGATGTTCATGACCGACGAGCCGGCCGGCACGTTCAGCGCCAGCCCGTCCGACAGGTCGGCTACCGGCACCCCGAGCGTCCTTGACGCGATCCCGAGAACGGCCGTGGACGCCACGATCTCCTTCTCGGTGACCATGTTCGGTCCTTGGAGCGCGGCCGGATCCGGCGAGGAGAAGTAGACGTCCACCGTGGCATGTGACTTGTAGTGCGGTGTCTGGCCGTGCGCGTATAGCGCCGCCGCGCCGACCACCACCACGGTGATCACGAGGATCCAGCGCAGGTGCGCGAGCAGGAACCGGTTCCAGGCACCCGGTGCGTCCGGGGCGCGGCCGAGTTCGCGCGCGGTCAGCCCCGCCAGCTGGGTCCCCTGGCCGGTGCCCGGATCCCGGGCGGCCAGCAAGCGGTCCAGCTTGCCGCCGGACGGGGAATGGCGGTGCTGCCCACCGTCGTCCGTCTCGGCCGTGAAGTCCGGATTCACTGTCCAACCTCCCTGATGGCGGGGTCATGCTGTGTGGCGCCCGGGGCGGGCGGCGTTCGCCGTGGGGCGGGGGCCGCTGCCCGGGTGCCGTGGTTCTCGCTTGGGCGGCCGGCCAGCGGCGCCGTGGGGCCCGGCCGTGGTTCCGCGGGGGCCGCCGATGACGCCGCGGGGGGCGCCGATGGCATTGCGGGGGGCGCCGATGGCGTCGCCGAGGCCGTTGGCGTCGCCGGGGCCGTTGGCGTCGCCGGGGCCGTTGGCGTCGTCAGGGCCGCCCGTGGTGCTGCCCGTGCTGCCGCGCGCGCCGCCCGTGGTGCCGCGAGGGCCAGCAGGGTGAAGAACGCGTCGCCGGTGCCCCGGTAGGTCAGGTGCGGATCGAACGTCATCAGTACGCAGATCACGACGATCGCGGTGAACAGCCCGATGCCGGCGACGCTCGTTCCTGGCCCCACCGCCCCGCCCAGGCCGTCCATGCCGCTGCGGGCGGCGCGCCAGCCCCGGCGGGCCGCGGCGCAGGCAAGGAACACGAACCCCGCCAGCAGCGGGATCCCGCCGGCCCACAGCAGCCACGTGTAACCGCTCTCGATCCACACGAAGCCGGTCGCCTGGGTCGCGACCGGAATCCGGGCCGCGGGCCGCACGCCCAGCAGGAAGTTCCCGCCGGAGAAGAGCTTGGGCCAGAAGTAGGTCTGCAGGTTCACCAGCCGGCCCGTCCAGCTCACCGGGAGCCCGGAGGCCGACTCGAAGCCGCTGAGCCGCCGGGAGATCACCGGCCACAGGGCGTACCCGGCCACCAGGGCGGCAGGCCCGACGGTCCACAGCAGCCGGGGCCTGCGGATCACGATGGCGATGCAGAACACGCCGGCGAGCAGCCCGATCGCGCTGGAGAACTCCCCGGCGGACAGCGCCCCCATCACCAGGACCGCGGTGGCGACCGCCAGTGCCGGGCGGTACCTGCGGAACCGGGTCCACAGCCCGGCCACGATGGCCAGGTTGATGACCGCGAGGTCGGCGGTGGCGGCCGGCAGGCCGAGCGTGGAACTGCCGCGGGCGGCGAACGCGTCGGTGTACCCGAACGGCGCGTAGTAGGTGGCCAGCAGGTGCGGAACGCCGAACAGGCCGAGGGACTGCAAGATCGCCAGCCCGGCCACCACGGTCGAGGCGGCCACCGACAGCCACAGGCATGCCCGCACGTGGCGATCGGTGCTGACGCTGGCCCGGATGAGGACGTAAAGCCCCAGATATTTCCATAGCACCAGCGCGTAGAGCACGTCGTCCTGGCCGATGGCCTCCTGGCGCACGGCCATCCGCAACAGCGGCAGCAGGGAACCGGCCACCGCCATCAGCACCAGGGCCCATTCCACCGGGCCCAGCCGGAACCTCGGCAGCTGCCCGGTCCGCATCCTGACGACGCCGCGTACGGCGAGCGTGCCGCCGAGCACCACCGCCAGCGCCTCCTGCGGCCGCAGCACCGGCAGCGCCGAGCCGCGGTCGATCCCGGCGGTCAGTGGTGTCAGGAAAATGAGCAGGCACGCGGCCAGCGCCGGCCGGACCCACACGGCGGCCACCAGCACGGCAAGCACGACGAGCACCGCGGCCAGCAACGGCCGCAGCGTGCAGGCAACCCCCAGCACAGCCGCCCCGGTTACCGCGGGCACCGCCACCCAGCGGCTGGCCGGATACCGCAGGCCCCGGCCCCGCAAGGGCAGCGCGGGTGACGGCGGCGGCATCAGGCCGCGGTCCGGCACGGGGGAGCGGACCGTGACGCTAGCCATCGGCCACCGCCTCGCTGCGGGGCCGGCCGCGCAGATGGCCGAGGCCCCCGGCCAGCCAGCCCAGTTCGGGAGCGTGCCAGGCCGCCTGCACGGCGAGGAAGATCAGGATCCCCACGGCCGCCGCCGCGGCGATGCCGACCCTGGCGCCGAGCGGCGGGCCCAGCCAGTCGCCGATCGCGGTGGCGGTGAGCCAGGCGGGCCCGGCCATCAGGACCGCACCCACCAGGAACTTGCCCAGGGAGGGAGCGAGCCGCTGCGATCCGCCCTGGGACAGGCCGCGCCATACGTGGACCGTCAGGTGACAGGCCGCGGCCGACACCGCGACCGACAGGGCCACGCCAAGCACGACGAGCACGGCCCAGCCGTGCACGAGCAGGGCGGTGCTCACCAGGCCGAGGCACACGGCGGCCTGGAGCAGCATGGAGATCAGCGGAGAGCGGGTGTCCTTCCTGGCGTACGAGGCGTAGGTGGCGATCAGGAACGCGGTCTGGCCCACCACCGCCACCGACAGCGCCGCCAGCGACGCGGCGACCATCGTGGTGCCGGCCGCGCCGTCCATCCGCCCGAAGGACACCGCGTGCGCCAGCGGGACGGCCAGCACGAAGTAGCCCACCGCGGCCGGGATCGTGATGAAGAAGCCCAGCGCCAGGCCGCGGACCAGGGTGTCACGGAACGCCACGACATCCCCCGCCTCGTGCATCCGGGCCAGGCGCGGCAGCAGGGACAGTGCGACGGGCATCGCCCCCACCGCGATCGCCAGGTAGTAGAAGTTCAGCGCGATCTGGAACGCGACCACGCCGCCGGGCAGCCGGTTGGCCACCACCAGCAGCGTCAGCACCTGCAGCGCCAGCAGCCCGGCCTGCGCCAGCGACGGCAGCGCCCGGCGGACCACGACGCGGACCTCGGGATCGCGCCAGCCGGGCCGGGGCGCCAGCAGCACCCCGGCCCGCCTGGCCCCCCACCACTGGAGCGCCGCGTGCACCGCGACCGCGGCGGTCGAGCCGAGCCCGAGCAGCAGCAGTTCGCCGGGGGGAACATCGGTGAGCCCGGTGCCGGTTCCGTAGATCACCGCCGTCAGCACGAGCACGGCGATCGTGCCGAGGTTCTCCACCGCTGGCGCGCCCGCCGCAAGGGCGAACCGCTGGCGTGAGTTCATTACCGCCGTGGCGGTGCCGACCAGGCCGTAGCAGAAGATCTGCGGTACGAACATGATGATGAGCAGCCGCCCGGTCTCTTCCTGCGCCGCCGCCACCGCGGGCGCAGCGCTCAGTGCGGCGAACCGCAGCACCAGGGGGCCGAGCAGGATCGCGACCGGGGCGATCACCACCAGCGCCACCAGCGTCATCCCCAGGAACCCGCCGGCCACCCGGCGGGACGCCGCGTGGTCGCCCGCGTCGATGTGCCGGACGAGCGCCGGGACCAGCAGCGAGGAGAACAGCGACCCGGCGAGGAACCCGTAGTAGACCAGGTTCGGCAGGGAGTTGGTGAACTGGTAGGTGTTGCCGAAGAACGTCGGCCCGAGTACCGCCCCGATGCAGGCGAACTTCGCGACGCCTGTGACCCGGCTGACGATCGTCCAGGCGGCCACCGTGATGGAGTCACCGGCGGCCGCCGCGCTCTGCGCCGCCGCGCCCGCCGCCCGCCGCTCCGTGGCGGGCGCCGCGCCCTGCTCGGGGGCCGGCGCCGTGCCCCGCATGGAGGCGGGCGCCCCCCCGCCAGGTGGCGGTGCCTGACGGGGAAGCGCCCTCGTGAACCGCCACCGCGCGGTGCTGTTGGGGAGAGCAGGCTCCTTGGCCATGCTCAGCCCGCGCTTGGGACTTGAGTGGCGGCCACGGGTCACAGCGCACCGCGGGTGGAGAGCACGACGGGGATGGTCCTGGCCAGAATCGCGAGGTCGAGGGCCAGGCTCTGCCTGCCCACGTACTCGATGTCCAGGTCGAGGCCCTCTTTCATGGTGAGCGCGTTCCGCCCGCTTACCTGCCACAGGCCGGTCAGGCCGGGCGGCACGGCGAACCGCCGTTCGTAGCCGGTGCCGAACATCTCGGCTTCCCAGTCGAGCGCCGGGCGCGGCCCGACAAGTGACATGTCGCCCCGGATGACGTTGAGCAACTGGGGGATCTCGTCGATGCTGGTGCGCCGCAGCAGCCTGCCGACCGGGGTGATCCTGGCGTCGCCGTCGAGCTTGAACACGCCCACCCGGCCACCGTCCGGTGGCCGGGAGTCGGTGAGCAGCTTGCGCACGTACTCCCGGTGCACGTCGTCGGGGCTGCCGGAGTACATGGTCCGGAACTTGCAGAGCACGAACGGGCGCCGGTCCCGGCCGAGCCGGACCTGGCGGAACAGGGCGGGCCCGGGGCTGGTCATCCGGATCATCACGGCCACGGCCAGCAGCAGCGGGGCCACCAGGATCAGGCAGGGCAGCGCTACGGTCAGGTCGAGAAAGCGCTTGGCGAGGCGGGCGGGCGGCGATATGGCGCCCGCAGCGGGCCGCAGCGAGGGGGCGCCGGCCAGCGACTCACGCAACCTGGTGCTCCTTCCCCGCCACCGCCTTGGCCACCGCCGCACAGACCTGCTCCACCTGGTCGTCGGTCATGTGCGGGAACATCGGCAGGGACAGCACTTCGTCGGCACAGCGCTCGGCCACCGGCAGCGGGCCATCGGCGAAGCGCAGATAGGGCACCTGGCGGTGGCAGGGGATCGGGTAGTGCACCTGTGTCTGCACGCCCATTGCCGCAAGGTCCGCGGCCACCTGCTCCCTGGCGGGCACGCGCACCACGGCGAGATGGTGCACGCCCCAGGTCCCCGGGACCGGCGCCATCGGCCGGGCCGGGCTGTCGGCCAGCGCGGCGTGATACCGGGCGGCGACGGACCGCCGCGCGGCGTTCCACGCCTCCAGCCGGGCCAGCTTCGCGGAGAGCACCACGGCCTGCAGCGCGTCGAGGCGGCTGTTGGTGCCGGCGAATTCGTGCCGGTAGTGCGAGCCCGCCGCCCGGCCGTGGTCACGCAGCACCCGGATCCGGTCGGCCAGGCCCGCGTCCGTGGTGACCACCGCGCCCGCGTCGCCGAAGGCGCCGAGGTTCTTGCCCGGGTAGAAGCTGAAGCAGCCGGCCACCCCGCTCGACCCGGCCCGGCGGCCCTGCCAGGTGGCCCCGTGCGCCTGCGCCGCGTCCTCGATCAGCGCGATACCCGCCCGCTCCGCGGCCGCGCAGAGCGCCCCCATGTCGGGCATCTGCCCGTACAGATGGACGACGATGACGGCCGCCGTCCGTGGGGTGAGCGCCACCTCCAGGCATTCGGGTGTGAGCAGCAGGGTCTGCGGGCTGACGTCCGCGAACCGTGGCACCGCCCCGGCCAGCAGGACCGCCTCGGCCGTGGCCACGAACGTGTTCGCGGGAACGATCACCTCGTCACCTGGCCCGATGCCCAGGCCGGTCAGCGCGAGCTGGAGCGCGTCGGTGCCGTTCGCCACGCCGAGCGCGTGCGGCACCTGGCAGTAGCCGGCCCACGCCGCCTCGAACCTCGCCACCTCCTCGCCGCCGATGAACCGGCCGGTGGCAAGCACCCGCGCCCAGCCCTCTTCGACGGCGCCCTTGACCTCGCGGGTCATCGGGGCCAGGTCCAGGAAGGGAACCTGGCCCTTTCCGGCGCGCCGGCCGCTCATGACGCACCCGCGACGCGGAGTTCGGCCCGCCGGCCCTCGGTGCTGAGTTCTTCGAGCAGCACCGGTCGGCCGAGCCGCCGGGACAGCTCCGCGGCCTCCAGCGCCGCCACCACGGCCAGGCCGTTCTCCGCGTCGGTGAGCGGCCGGGCGCCGGTGGCAATGCAGTCGGTGAAATGCCGGTCCTGTACGGCGAGCGGCTCGTCGGGGGAGATGAACGGGACCACGATGTCGCCGTACCGGTAGGACAACGGGGGCTGGGTCAGGTTGCCGCCGTCGGGCGGCAGGCAGACACCCTTGTCCAGGACCCGGATGCGCTCGTCCGCGGCAAGGTCGTCGTAGACCGCCATCTTCCGGCTGCCCACCGCGGTGACCCGCCGCACCTTGCACGGGTCCAGCCAGCTCACGTGGATGTTCGCGGACAGGCCGCGGTCGTCGAAGAAGTCGTCGTAGAACAAGCGCAGGTAGGCGACGTCCTCGAAGCGCCGGTGCGCGTGCCGGGATGCCCACGCCTGAGCGGCCACCGGGGCCCGGCCAAGCACGTGGTTGATGATGGAGATGTCGTGCGGCGCGAGGTCGAGGATGACGTTGACGTCGTTCTGGTACAGGCCCAGGTTCAGCCGGGCGCTGTCGATGTAGTACACCTCGCCCAGTTCCCCGTCCTGGACAAGCTGGCGGAGCTTGCGGACCGCGGGGTTGTACTCGAACGTGTGGCCGACCATGAGGACCACTCCCGCTGCTTGCGCCGCGGCCTGGAGCAGCCGCACACCCGCGGTGGTGGGCGCGAGTGGCTTTTCCACCAGGGCGTGCTTGCCTGCCTCGATCGCCTGTAGCGCGACCGCCACGTGCGTGCTTGGCGGGGTAGCGACCACCACCGCGTCCACCCCGTCCAGGGCGGTGTCGAGGGAGGTGTGCCAGGAGGCCGACTTGTAGCCGCGGGCCAGCTTCCGTGCCCGTTCGCCGCAGGAGTCGACGACGGCCACCTCTGCCACGTCGTCCAGGGAGTGCAGCACGCGGACGTGTTTGGAACCCCAGTAGCCGCAGCCGACGACCGCGACACGCAAAGCCGTCCCCCGAGATTCCATAACCGTGCTCAGCCGCCCCACTTTTTAGCCCCCCGCCGGTCCGCCCGGTCGATTGAGAATTCCCTTTGTTTGGTGAGAATTCATCCGGCCTTCACAACGTATGTGCGGCCCTATCGGCCCGCATCCCCCATCTGTCGTAGGCCTATTCAGCCTTGCTGGGGGGATGCGGGCCTTCCCATTACGGGCGGTAATCCTTCTTCTTTACGCGGGCGGTTTGGCGTGACAGTTCGCCGACCCCGAATCGGTGAACGCGCTTTCGCCGTCGTTGACGAACTGCCAGCCGTAGCTGCCGTTATGCAGTGTCATCTTGATGACGCCGTGCGTGGTGGCGTTGAGCACCTGGCTGTTCGGCCGCGGCGCCCCTGGCGTCTCCAGGCCGGCCCCGCCGGTGCCGACGATGAACTCGCGGACCCCGAAGGCGTTGTCCAACACGCCCGAGGAGTTCTGCGGCGCCCACCGTTCGTACCAGTGCGAGTCACCGTTGAGGACCACGTCCACGCCGCCCCGGTACAGGTCCTGCCAGAACTGCTGGTAGTCGGTGTGGCCGCCGGACCCGCCGTTCGACGTCCACCGCGGGTTCTGGAAGTAGGCCAGCGTGCAGACGTTGCTGTTGGCGTTCAGGTCGTTCTGCAGCCACTGGTCCTGCGCCGAGCCGGCCGCGCAGAAGGCCGGGTTGTCCAGGCCGCACGGCGCGGTGTTCAGCGCGATGATGTGCCAGCTGCCGAGGTTGTAGCTGTAATAGCCGGTGGCCGGGTTGACGTTCACCACCGATGGCACCGGCGAGCCGAACAGCCCGCCACTGCTGCCGTAGTACTGCTGGTACCCGGCACCCGGGGTGGCCGGGCAGTCGGTGCCGCCGGTGGTGTTGTAGTCCTCGTCGCCGGGCACCGGGTAGGTGATCGACTTCTTCACGCCCCAGGTCGGCCCGTAGGACTGCTGGAACGCGCTCACGCCGCCGCAGTCGTACTGATCGTCACCGATCGGCAGCACGGCATCCACCCCGGTCAGCAGGCCAGCGGTGGCCGCGGCCTTGCAGTCGGTGTCGGTGCCCACGCCGTTGTTGAACGCGGGCGACGCCGGGTCACAGGCGATGTCGCCCGCCGCGCCGACGATCGGATCGGTGTTGGCCTGGACCTGCACCGTCTGCGTCTGCACGGACTCGGTGTTGCCCGCGTTGTCCACCGAGAAGAACTTCAGCGTCGTGGGCTGCTTGATGGTGAACGGCTGCACGAACACCGGGCTCGACGTGGTTGGCGTGGACCCGTCGGTGGTGTAGTAGGTCACCTTCACACCGGACCCGCCCGGGTCCTTCCCGAACGGCGCGACCGTGGTCGAGCCGTGGTAGGCGGCGGACTGGCAGGGCGATCCGTCGCACTGCAGCGTGGTGATCGGCACCTGGGTGTCTGCCCCGTTGACCACCTGGGAGACCGTCTTGACCACGGTGCCTGCGGGAGCCCCGCCGGGCTGGCCGGCGTTCTGCAGCCAGTCCAGGAAGGCGTTCAGCGTGTCAAGCTCGATGGGGCCCCAGTCGCTGATGCACCCGCTGTAGTCAGCCGGGTTGAACGCCTGCGAGCACACCTGGTGGAGCACCTCGGTGATCCACCCGCCGCCCTGCTGGGCCGCCGCGGTGACGTTGGCCTTGAGGTGGGCGAGCGAGATCGGCGGTACGTTCGGCGGGCTCCCGGCCGGTGGGTCGTACGCGGTCCGGATCGCGTACAGGTCCTTGGCCGGGATCGTCTCCGCGTATACCGGCCCGGCGCCGTCGCCGGCCACGTCGATCTGGCCGGCCGCGCGGCCCGAGGTGTAGCCGCAGTTGCGCACGATGCTCTGCGCGGTCGCGTCGTACGCGCCCTCGGGGTAGGCGAAGCTCGTCGGGTAGAACCCATGGTCCATCAGGTTCTGCCGGTCGTTGCAGACCTCGGCGACCTTGGTGTTGAAATCGGTCGTGGTCTTGAGGTTGACGTGGTGGACCGTGTGGCCGCCGATTTCATTTCCCCCGTTGTTCAGCGCGGTCATCTCGGCCCAGGTCATATGGTCGGGATCAACGTTGTTCAGGCCGCTGATGTCGTAGAAGGTGCCGTTGAGGTGGTGCGGCTTCAATGCGCGCAGGAAACCAAGGTCATATTGGTTCTGCAGGCCGTCGTCGAAGGTGAGCGATACCACCACGGCGAACGGGATCGCCTGGGCCTTTGGTTGTTCAGAATTGCCGGCCGCATCGGTCGAGAAGAATTTCACCGTCGTGCTGCTCTTGACGGTAAACGGGCCGGTGTACACGGTGCTGGACGTGGTCGGCGTGGATCCGTCGGTGGTGTAGTAGGTCTTGTCCACCCCCCAGCCGGAATCGGTTGCCGTGAGCGTGACGGTCACCGGGGCCGTGTATCCGCTGCTGGCGCAGGCGGTCCCGTTGCAGGTAATCGCGGTGACCGGTGGCGTGCTGTCCGGCGGCTGCTGGACGGTGATGGTCGCCGAGCCGGTCGTCGTCTCGGCGTTGCCGGCGTTGTCCCAGGAGCGGTACTTGACGGTCGTCGTGGAGCCAACCAGGAATGGGCCGGTGTAGGCGGGGCTGGACTGGGTGGGCTGTGACCCGTCGGTGGTGTAGCGGATGCTCGCCACGCCCGAACCGGTGTCGGCCGCGGCCAGGGTTACGGAGACCGTTGCGTTGTACGTGGTGGTCGCGCAGGGCGCCCCGTTGCAGGCGATCGCTGTCGCCGGGGCGGTCGTGTCGGCGGGGGCAGCCGCGGCCGCCATCGTGGCGAAGGACGCCCCGGTCGGCGCGCCGCCGCTCTGCCCGGCGTTCTGCACCCAGGTCAGGAACGTGTTGAGGTCGGCGAGTTCGATCCAGCCGGATGCCGTGGTGCAGGACGCGTAGTTCGCCGGGTCCTGCGCCTGCGAGCACACCTTGCTGATGACGATGGGTGCCCAGCCGCCCTTGGCTGCGGCCCCGGTCACCAGCGCCTGCAGGTTGGCCAGGCTGACCTGGCCGGTTGGGGCGTAGGCACGCAGCGCCAGCCAGGTCTTGGGCGGCAGGGTCTCCGCGTAGGTGGGTCCGGCGGGAGCCAGGCTGCCGGCGGTCCTGGCGTTGCCGTAACCGCAGTTCTGCACCTCCGTCTGGATCGTGGCGTTGTTCGCCCCGCCGGGATAGGCGAAGCTGAACGGCTTGATTCCGTGGGCGAGGATGTTCTGCCGGTCGGTGCAGATCTCGTCGACCTGCTGCTGCGGGGTGAGCGTGGTCAGGCTGATGCCGTCGACGGTCTTGCCGCCGATCTCGCTGCCCGCCGCGGCGAGCGTGCCAAGCTGCGCCCACGACAGCCGTGCCGCGCCCGCGCCGACGGTGCCGCTGTTCACATAGAACGTGGCAGGCACCCCGTGCGGCTGCAGCGCCTGCTGGTAGCCGAGCGTGAACTGGCTGGACGTGTTGTTGTCGAATGTCAGTGCCACCAGCGTGGTAGTGGCGGCCGTCGCGCTGGGTGCCGCCAGGGCGAGCCCGCTGGCGGCCATCAGAATGGTGGCCCCCGTGGCCACGAGCCGGTGGCTTCCCCGGCGCCCGCGGCGTGCCTGCCGGCTGCCGGTCAGATGCCCGAATCCGATACGCAACGTTGTCAGCCCCTCCCAGCCGTTCCCCCGGCGACGGACGACTCCAGAGCGGTCCCCCGGTGCCCGTGCGTGCCGAAGCCCTGTCCCGGGCAGCGCAGGATGCTGCCGTGACGTCGGTTAATACTCACTGGGAGCGCGGCGGGGAGAACACCCTCATCGGTCGTATCCCGCCTGCGCAGGCCGGTCGTCAGCTGCTTGGGCGCAACTGCTCCAGGTGCGGCCGGCTCAGCGCGACCGCCTCCAGGGTGGAGTGCACGCCGAGCTTGGCCATCAGGTTCTGCAGGTGGGTGCGGACCGTGTTGGCGGACAGGTGCAACTGTTCCGCCACCTCCTGGCGGCCCGCGCCTTCGGCAAGGCAGGCGAGCACCTCCCGCTCGCGCGGGGTGAGCGCGGCGAGCAGTCGGTCGTTGTCCCGCCGACGCTCCTGGTCGGCCATCAGGTAACCGAGCACCTGGCCGGTCTCCGCTGGGGGCAGCCAGGTCTCACCCCGGGCGACGCCACGGATCACCTGCAGCAGGTGCTGCAGGGATTCGTTCTTGCGCACCCATGCGGCCGCTCCCGACCGGACCGCGTCGACGATACGTGTCGGCTGCGAGGTATAACTCAGCATGATGACGCGCGGGGCATCGTCCCTGGCGCACAGTTCCTCGCAGAGCCGCATCGCGGCACGTTCGGGCAGGTCGCCGTCCAGCAGCATGACATCGGCATGCCGCCCCACGATCAGGCACTCGGCCGGCGTCCGCGCGTGCACGGCCGCGACGACCTCGACGTCGTCCTCCGCCTCCAGTCGCGCCGCGAGCGCGTCGGCGAACGTGCGCTCCTGGTCTACGACGAAGACACTGATCCCCATGCCGCGAGCGTCGCTCACGGCCCGGCCCGGGCGGAACCCCTGCCCGCCGTGGCCCGGCTACGACAATTGCGGGGTGGCCACCGGCTCATGGCCGCGGCGCTGGTCACGCGGGTACCTGCGCGACCAGGCCTTCGCGGCTGGCCAGCGCGGCTGCTTGCAGCCTTGAGTGCGTGCCGAGCTTGGTGAGCAGGGTCTTCACGTAGCTTCGCAGGGTGCTGGTGGCGATGTTCATCTCCTTGGCCATCTGCCCGGTGCCCTGGCCATCGACGATCCGGCGCAGCACCTCCTGCTCCCGCGGGGTGAGTTCATACACCCGCCGGTCACGTCGTGGTGCCCTGGCCATGGGTCGGCTCGGCAGCCCCGGCTCGAACACGGTCTCGCCCGCCGCGACCGCGGCCAGTGCCTGCGTGATCTGCGCGACGTTGGCGTCCTTGGTGAGGAATCCCGCCACCCCGAGCTTCCGCGCTTCCCATGCGGCCGTTGGGTCCGCCGCTCTGGCCAGGATCACGACCGCCGTGCCCGGATGACGCTGCCTGATCGCGCGGATGCCGGCCAGCGGGTCCTCGCCGGGGAAACGCAGGCCGATCAGGCACGCGTCCGGCTTGCGCGCGCGGATCGCGGCCACCCCCCCGGCCAGCGAGGTGGTGATCGCGGCGATCTGGTGGCCGCTGGCCGTCAACGCCGGCGCGAGCGCCTCACCGAACAGCAGGTTGTCATCACAAAGCACAAGTCGCATGGTCTCCCCGCTAGGTCGTCCCCGGCTACCAGCTTGCTACCGGGGCTGGGGGAAAGCAGCCCGCACAGCCGCTTGGCCCGCTCAGGTTCCTAAGCGCCGCTGCTGCGCTCGCGGAAGAGTTCGGCCGCGGCGGCGCGGTCCTCGACCTGGAGTTTGCGCACGATGGACGTGATGTGCGCGCGCACCGCGCTGGCCGAAAGCACCAGCCTGGCGGCCATCTCCGCGGTCGTGTACCTGCGGGCCAGCAGCGCGAGAACCTCCCATTCCCGGCTCGTCAGCCGGCCTTCGGAGACGTCCGCCGTGACCGGCGGCCGCCAGCGCGGCTCCCGGCCGTGGAACCGTTCGAGCACCCGCGCGACCAGTTCCCGCGGCATGGCCGCTTCGCCCGCGAAGACGCCGTGCAGCGCGTCGGGCAGCCGACGCATGTTCATGTTCTTGAGCAGGTACCCGTCGGCGCCGGCCCGCAGCGCGGTGAACAGATCGGTGTCCTCGTCGGAGACGGTCAGCATCACGATCTTCACCCGCGGCAGCCGTGCGGCGATCTCCCACGCCGCGGCCAGGCCGCTGCCGGGCATCCGGATGTCGAGCAGGCAGATGTCGGGCTGCTTGCTCACCGCGGCCTGCACGGCCTCGGCGGCGTCGGCCACCTCGGAGCAGATGCTGAACCGCCCGTCGGCATCCAGTGCCCGTCGCACATCGTCACGGGTGGGGGCGTGGTCATCGGCGACCAGTACCCGCAGTGGCTTGCTCGCTTCGTTCAAACCGCGACATCCACCTCGCTTCCACGGCCCGGCCCCGAACGGATGCGCAGTTCGCCCCCGACGGAGCGAATCCGTTCGCGCATCGACACGAGCCCGAAGCCGCTGCGGGGAACACTGGTGTCGAAGCCGCAGCCCCGGTCGGCCACCTGCATCCGGACCAGGGAACCGTCGCGCTCCAGGCGCAGCGTCACCCGCGCCGCGCCGCTGTGCTTGGCGGCGTTGGTGATGGCCTCACAGGCGACCCGGACGAGTGCCTCGGCACGCGTGGGTGACAGCCGGACGTCCGGCACGATGTCCAGGTCGAGGCCGATACGGAACCGTTCCGCGGTCTGCGATGCCGCCTGTGCCAGCGCTGCCCCCACGGCCTGGCCGCCCGGCGGGGCGAGCGCGCTGATGGCCGACCGCAGTTCGACCTGGGCCCGCTCCACCGCCGGGCGCAGCCGCCGCACAGTGTCCTCACCGCCGTCCTCGGCGGCGGAATCGAGGTTGCGGGATATATAGGCCAGCTCCTGCGCCAGCCCGTCGTGCAGGTCGCGCGCCATCCGGCGGCGGTCCTCGAGCACAGCCGCCGCCGACAGCGCGTTCCAGTACGACCAGATCTCCCGCAGGCAGCCGACGAGCAGAGCGACGTAGAAGGCGAACCTGAACACGTCCCCCGTGTACAGCACCGATTGCGCGTACGACGCGGGGAACAGCGAGTAGTTCACGTGCGAGACGACGGCCAGGATTCCGGCGATGGCCAGCCACCCGTAGAACGCGTCGCGACGGCGCTTGGCCAGGTTGAGGAACCCGATCGCGGCCAGCCCGTAGAGCAGCGCCACGAGCACTTCGAAGACGAACAGCGCCGGATGGGCACGCAATGGCGGCTGGGACACCGCGATCGGGCTGAGCGTCGCCGCGTCTCGTGGTGCCCACTGCGCCGCGAACGTGTGAGCGGAGAGGGTGGCCATCCCCAGCGCGGCCAGCGTGGCCACCGCGGCCAGCGCCACTACGGGTCCACCCCGGAGCAGTTCACGCCGGGTGGCGAACGCCGCGAGCACGAACAGCAGCGCGCCGAGCGAGCGGGCCAGCGGCGCGGCCCACACGGTCAGGTCGTCGGGGGCCTCCCCGGCCACCGTCGGCACCGTCACGAAAAGCAGGTTGGACAGCGCCAGCACCGCGAGCGCGCAGGCCAGCAGCAACTCGTTCAGGTAGGTGCGCCGCCGCAGCCGGCCGAACACCAGGAACGTGGCGAACAGCGCAATGAGCGATCCGGAGGTCTCCAGGGCCAGTCGCACCGCGGGCCACGCATAGCCCAGGTGGAGCTGGGGTAGCCGCGCGAACGCGATCGTGACCAGGCCCGAGATCGCGGCGGTGAGCCCCGCGATGGCCCGGTAACTTCGCATCACGCCGGCCATGCCTTCGGCCCCCCCGTCCCCCGATGGTCGGCTGCCACCCCAGAACTTCAAGTCTTGGGCCCCGTTAAGTAAAGTTACGGTAAATCCTGACCAACAGTACCTTGTCGGGCAGGCGGCTAGAAGGTCCCGCCGGAGGATGGGCTGCCGTGAATGTCCTGGCATCGGCCGGGTAGAGATCTTGCGGGCGGCTTCAAACTCGCGCTACCGGACGGGATTGGTCCTGTCAGTGGGGAAACCTTGCAGGCCTTTTTGACGTTTTGTCTGAAGTGACGTGGGATCGCGGTCGCCCTGTTCCAGACACAGGAGAGACGATGCATCCTGCTGATCCCGCCGGGGTTCCCGAGGGGGACACCGCCCCGGGAGGTGCCGGAGCCCCGGGGGTGGGTGCCGCCCCGGGGGCCGCCGGGACTATGGCAGCTGGCACCGGCCCTGCCCCCGCCGAGGCGCCCGCCCCGCCGCCTCCTCCCACGGCTCCGATGCCGGCCATTCCCGGCGGGCGGAGTCGCCGGAGGAAGATCCTGGCCTGGGTGGCCGGTTCGCTGGCCGTCGTTCTGCTCCTTGGCGCGACCGGTGCCTACCTCGTCTACCGGCACCTGAACGCCAACCTGCACCAGGTGAACGTCTCCGGCCTGCTCGGCACCCGGCCCGTGGACCTGCACCCGCAGGCGGAGAACATCCTGGTGATTGGTTCCGACACCCGGCACGGGCAGGGCCGCGGCTTTGGCAGCGCCGCCGCGCTCAACACCGACCACTCGGACACCCTGCTGATCGTGCACATCGCGGCGAACCGGAAGTGGGCCGACGTGATGTCGATCCCGCGCGACTCGTGGGTGAACATCCCGGCCTGCCGGATGGGCAACGGCCAGCTGGCCTCGCCGCAGACGTTCAAGATCAATGAGGCGTTCACGCTCGGCAACTTGTACGGGAACAAGACCGCGCTGGGCACCGCGTGCGTCATCAAGACCGTCGAGAGCAACACCCACATCCACATCGACCATTTCGTCGTGGTCAACTTCGACGGGCTCAAGGACATGGTCAACGCGGTCGGCGGCGTGCCGGAGTGCAACACCCAGCCGATCAACGACCCCAAGTCGGGACTGCACCTGTCGGCCGGGCACCACATACTGAACGGCAGGCAGGCACTCGGCTACGTCCGCGCGAGGTACACCCTCGGCAACGGCAGCGACCTGGAGCGCATCACCCGGCAGCAGGCGTTCATGTCCGCGCTGGTCAGCAGGGTCAAGGCTAAGGAACTCAACCCGATCGCGCTGTACCGGTTCCTCGACGCGGCTACCAGGTCGATCACGATCGACAGCCAGCTCGGCGGCATCCACGGCCTCTACGACCTGGCCACCAGCCTGAAGAACCTGCCGCCTGGCAAGGTCACCTTCTTCACCCTGCCCACCTACCCGCGGTCCTACGTGGATCCCACTGACACCGCCAACCTGCTCTGGACGCAGCCGCAGGACAGCCTGATCTTCGGCGCCTTCCGCAACGACGTGCCGGTGAGCGAGGCGCTGCTCAAGCACCCGCGTGTCCCGCACCTGTCCCGGTCGAAGATCTCTGTGGTCGTGATGAATGGGACCGCGAGCCTCGGGCTCGAGGACACCGTGGGCGCGGGCTTGCAGCAATACGGCTTCAAGGTGCCGCACATGCGGCCCGCGAGCAGCCAGAACGTCAGCCAGACGGTGATCCGCTACCACGCGGGGCAGGAGGCGGAGGCACTCCTGCTCGCCAAAGACCTGCCGGGGGTGTCGCTGTCCCAGATGTCGGGGCCCGCGGAGGCTATTGGGGCCGGGCACATCACGCTCGTCCTCGGGGCGGACTACGGGACCAACGTCACCATGGGGCCT
>Ga0070734_10003239_pt1 | contig 17491 bp, 16 predicted proteins | sample Coa_R1_8_FD_66444 | JGI IMG/M metagenome (GOLD analysis project Ga0070734, IMG submission 66444) | Surface soil microbial communities from Centralia Pennsylvania, which are recovering from an underground coalmine fire - Coalmine... | ecosystem: Environmental > Terrestrial > Soil > Unclassified ... | reverse complement strand
AGCTTAGCACCTGCCACTAGGGCGCCAGGCCCACACGCATTCGCCGTCCGCGAGCAACCGTCAATCGTCTGATGACGTGCCGCGCCCATCGCATCCCGCCTCCACGTATGGTGACGATTGGCCAAACGCCCCTCTTCATCGAGGCGGGATGCCGGCAGACAATCATATATTTCCGGAAACCGGAAGAGATATATTATTCTAAAAAGCAGAAATTTGTCTTGACTCGGCGTGCAAATCGATTTCGCCGCTTTCGGCGGTGGCTTTGTGATGCCGTGGGGTCAATATGCGAAGAGCTCACCATGAGCAGATCTAGTCCGCCATGTCCCACCATGCGGACCTCAATGAGAGGTGTCGCCGCCTTCGCTGAGATGGGCTGGAAGCGACCATCCCGGCTTCTAATCGATGACGGTGCCATTGCCGCGCGGCAGTGTAATGATGAACTCGGTAAATGCGCCGGGTTCAGTCTCGACGTCGATCCTGCCGCCATGTTGCTTGACAATAATGTCATGCGTCATCGAAAGGCCGAGTCCTGTTCCTTCCCCGGTCGGTTTGGTGGTGAAGAAGGGATTGAACATCTTCTTTCTTACTTCGGGCGGAATCCCGCTGCCATTGTCGCGAATTCGGATTTCGACTGTCCTGCCGAGGTTTTTCGTCGCCGCGCTGAGGACTGGCTCAAAGGTTTCCTCGCCGGCCTCGACCTTGCGTCTGGTTGCCGCATAGAAGCCGTTGGAAATCAAATTTAGAAGCGCCCGGGTCATCTCCTGCGGATAAAGGTCGAGCGCGCCCGCCTCAGGGTCGAGGTCCTGCTCCAGCGTGATGCTGAAGCCGACCTTCTCCGCCCGAGCCCCATGATAGGCGAGATTGAGACTCTCCTCGACCAGCGCGTTGATATCGGCAGGACGATGCTCGCCGGAGCCTTCTCGCGAATGCAACAGCATGTTCTTGACGATGGAGTCGGCGCGACTGCCGTGCTGCACGACCTTTGAGAGATTGTCCTTCAATAGCGTGGTTAGCTCGCCAACCTCCTCGCGCAGCTTTCCAGCGAGCTGCGCCTGCTTGAGCAGTTCGTTGAGCTCGTCCGCGAGTTCGATCGAAAGTGCGGAAAAATTGTTGACGAAATTGAGCGGGTTCTTGATCTCGTGCGCGATACCGGCGGTAAGCTGGCCAAGCGAGGCAAGCTTCTCGGTCTGGATCAGCCGGTCTTGGGCCTTGCGAAGCTCGTCCAACGATTCCGACAATTCTTTGGTGCGCGCCTGGACCTCGTCGAACAGCCGAACATTCTCGATGGCGATCGCCGCCTGGTCCGCGAACGTAATGGCGAGCTCGATCTGCTTTTCCGTGAACGGTTCGGGTTCCGTACGGGTCAGCGTAATGACGCCGATCGGCACGCCCTCACGGAGCATTGGCACGCCAAGCAGCGCGCGGAAGTCGCCGAGCCGCTGCCCCTCGTGGAAGGTGTAGTCGTGGTCCGCCTCGACATCGGGAATATGGATAACGACGCCCTCGAATAGGGCACGCCCGGTCGCCGAATGCCGATCGATAATGACGGGCACGCCGCGGACATAGTTCATGAAGTCTTCCGAGAAGCCGAACGATTCCGCGCGGAAGAATACGCCGTCCTTCTGCCGCGTGATGGTGCCCTTGTCCGCACTGCAAAGCCGCGCCGCGGTCTCGACCAGTGCGTGCAGTACCGCCGGCAGATCGAAGGTGGAGCGGCTGATAACCTTGAGCACCTCGGCAGTCGCCGTCTGCTGCTGGAGCGATTCGGCCAGATCGTCGGTGCGCTGCTGCACTTCGCGAAAGAGCCGCACATTCTCGATGGCGATGGCGGCCTGATCGGCAAAGGTTTCGACCAGGGCAATCTGCCGATTCGTGAATGGTTTCACCTTGAGGTGATAGATCATCATGACGCCGAGCAGTTCGTCACCCTTGAGGATCGGAACACCGAGGATGGTCCGGATCGCCTCCACGTCTTTCGCGCCAAACGTATATTCGGGGTCGGCCCGAACATCATGAATATGGATGGTCCTACGCTCGAGACCCGCGCGACCCGATCCGCTTTGATAGCTAAGTCGCATTGGATTCTGCGCTACCCACCGTTCAAAATCCGGCGGCGCGTTGTAGGAGGCCGCCAGACGCAGAAGTTCTCCATCAAACCGGTAGATGAAGGCTCGGTCCGCTTCGCAGAGCTTGGCGGAATTTTCAGCGACCGTGTCGAAAACCGGCTGCAGATCGAACGCCGAACGGCTGATCACCTTCAGCACATCGGCCATCGCGGTCTGCTGGTGCAGGGATTCTTCGAGATCGCGCGTCTTGCCCTGCACCTCCTCGAACAGCCGGACATTTTCGATCGCGATGACCGCCTGATCGGCAAAGGTCGTCACCAGCTCGATCTGTTTCTCGGTGAAAGGGCGGACATGAGTCCGCATCATGCCGATGACGCCGATCGGCTTGCCTTCACGCAACAGTGGAACCCCCAGCATGGCGCGATAGCGACCGACCGTTTGGTAATCCAGGGCGGAATATTCCGGGTCTGCGAGACAATCCGGAATGTGAACAGGCTTGTGCTCGAGCGCGGTGCGTCCGACCAGCGATCCTCGGCCGGGACGGAGAGGATTGTCGGCGGCATGTTGGACGAAGGCCTCTGCCGCATTGTTAAATGAAACGATCTCGTACTTGTCTCCGCGCAATTCATAAATCAGGGCGAATTCGGCTTCGCAGAGACGACTCGCCGTCTGAACGATAGTGCTGAAGACTGGCTGCAGGTCGAAGGCCGAACGGCTGATCACTTTCAGCACGTCGGCGGCCGCGGTCTGTTGCTGCAGCGATTCCTCTAGATCGCGTGTCCTGGCCTGCACCTCGTTGAACAGTCGCGCATTCTCGATGGCGATAACGGCCTGTGAGGCGTAGCTCAAAACAAGTTCGATCTGCCTATCCGTGAATGGCTTCACTTCCATCCGGCGGATCAGGATAGCTCCTATCGCGGATCCCTCGCGCAACAACGGAACCCCAAGCGTCGTTCTATGGCCAAACTGACGTGCAAACGCTGCTCCTTGTGGAAATTCGCGCTGTGCTGCTCTCAAATCGGGCACGTGGATGGCCGTTCGGTCAACGACGGCCCGCCCGGTGACCCAGTCACGGCTTACGGGCCGAACAGTTCCCACCGGCCAATTCGGAGAGGGACCATACTTCGCCACGCTCTCGAGTTGGTCTCCCTCGGTGCGCATAACGATTTCTGCGTCGGTCACGTTGAGCAATCGTGCAACGCTTTCCGCAATCGTTCGGAGGATCGACGTGGCATCCGGTGAGGTGTTGGAGATTGCGCGCAGTATCTCCGATGTTGCTCTCTGCTGTTCTACGGCCTCGTCTCGCTCACGTCGAAGAAGCACGATATTTGCTTCCTCGCCATCGTTGAGCGAGCTGCCGCGGCGGGATCCTGTCGCCTTTCCGCGCTTCTGTATGACGGCCTTGCGGCGTCGCGCGCTTGCGGCTTTCCCGCCCGCTTTGCCGCCGATTTTCATTCTGTCGCGCGCCGTCTCATCGCCGCCCCCTGCAAGGCTCCAAGAAGGCTAACACACCGGATGAGAAAGGCCTGCGACATGATGTCCGCCTCAGGTCAAAACCGGAGAGGCTCAACCCGAGCAGATGTTTTCCGCTTGGCCGTCAGAAGCCGACATTGCGTTTATGCGTACACTCCCTTGGCAAGCTACCGATCGAGTGTCGTTTTGGTTCAGAAGTCCGCATGACGACCTCACGCCAAGATCGCCAAGCAAATCAGTGGGGCTCACACTCAAAAGCCGCGAGCCCCATCGCGAAGCTTCAGCTCACGCGGCCGAAGGCAAAGCTGCTTTCACGCCATCGAGGGCGGCTTGCAGCGCCGCTTCCTTGGTGTGATCGAGCGACGTCTTCAACACCTTACCGCCTTCGCCCTTGAGGCCTTCGAGCACCTTGTCGCCCGTGACCTTGCGCACCAGCACGAAGAGGGCCGCCGTGCCGGGCTGGATAGCGGCCGCGGTCTCCTTCATGAATTTGTCGTTGATGCCGATGTCGGCCAAATAGCCGCCAAGCGCGCCGCCTGCTGCACCGAGCGCGGCGCCCGCGAGCGGCATCAAAAAAATCAGGCCGATGAGCGCACCCCAGAAGGTGCCCCCGACTGCACCTGCGGCAGTCGTATTGATCAGCTGGTTCAGCTTGACATTGCCCTGGGCGTCCTTCTGGGCGATGACGGCGTCGCCCAGCTCGAGCAGATACTCCTTCTGCATTGTCAGCAGCTTCTGTCTGACTTCCTCCGCTTTTGCCTCGGTTGGAAATGCGATGACGACGAGATCACTCATCTCAGGACTCCTGTTGTTCCTCATCGGCGGACAGACTCGGCGCCACCGAGGAGCGCAGCTTATCAACGGTCAAAAAGTAAGATGGCCAGGGCCGGCAGCTGCTTGATCTGGATCAAGCCTGGCTCTGAGGACTAGCTGCGGCGCGGGTTCCGAGGCGACAAACCGATGCGTCGAGATCGCAGGTCCCGCTTTACCGTACGATCGGTCACGATGACCGCTTTGCGGCACGCTCGCGCTCAACCCGCTCTGTCACATCTCGTGCCACGGCGACCGCACCGATCACCTGGCTTTCGCTGTCGCCTTTGACAATCGCGAAGCTCATCTCGACGTAGAGCCGGCGTCCGCTCTTGTGGAGCGCGCGGGTGAGCGTCGGACGGCCCTCGAGCTTCGTAGCGCCCCTTGTCATCGCAGCGTCGAAGCCGCTCCAGTGAAGCGCTCGCAGGTGCTCGGGTATGATGAGATCGACGCGTTGGCCGATTGCCTCCTCGGCAGAAAAGCCGAACAACGCGGTCGAGGCGCGGTTCCAGCGAGTGATCGCTCCGGAGCGATCGGCACAGATGATGGCATCAGCCGCAGAATCGAGGACCCTTTCGGCCAATTTGGACTGTTCTTCCATGGATGCATCCTTCCGTCAGTTGGGACCTTACTCAGGCGCGACCTGCATCGCGTTCAGTGTCCCCCTCCATTTATCCACTTCACGCTTGAGAAAGGCGCGCAATCCCTCCGGGGTGGCTAAATCATCTGAAACGATGGCGGTTGAAAGCTGCGCCAATTGTTGTGCCAGAGCCGGATTGTGGAGAGCTTGCCTCAGTGCGAAGGCGAGCTTGGAGACGACCTCCTGCGGCATCCCTCTCGGACCCAGAAGCGCGAGCCAGACGCTTGTTTCCAGGTGTGGAATGCCGGCCTCCTCGCATGTCGGCAAAGACGGCAGTTGGTCCAGCTTTTCGGGTGTGGCCACGCAATAGGCATTGATGTTTCCGGCCTTGATCTGCTGGGCAGTATTGGCGACTTGGTCGCACATGAGGTCGACCCGACCTGCCAACAGATCGTTCAGTGCGGGATTCATCCCGCGATAGGGAATGGCGGTCAATGATACGCCGATCGTCCGCTCGAAGAACAGGTTGCAGAGATAAGACGCGCTGCCCCGCCCTGCATCGGCGAGATTGATGGTCTGTTGGTTGCTCTTGATATAGGCGATCAGCTCGCGCAAATCTGTCGCCGGCGTAGCCTTCTTGGCGACGATGACTTGCGGCGTTTCGGTGGCAAGCCCGATCGGATCAAAGTCCGCGACTGGGTCATAGGTCCGTTTCTTGTAAAGCGTGGGCGCGGCCGCAAACGTGACGTTGTGCATCAGAAGCGTGTAGCCGTCCGGCTCGGCCTGGGCGACGCGGCTCGTGCCGATCGTGCCGCTGGCGCCTCCCACATTTTCGACAATGACCTGCTGGCCCAATTCCTTGCTCATCAGGCTTCCGATCCAGCGCGCAAAAAGATCCGACGGGCCACCGGGCGGATTGGGCACGACGATAGTGATCGTATGGGAAGGATAATCCCCCGCAACCACAGGGCACGTTGCAATCGCAACAAGAAGGCCGACCAAGTTCAACCAACGCATTGGCACGTCCCTTATACTCGGCATGGCTGCCGCGACCGTACCTCAAGACTCATCGGCATCTTTTTGTCAGCAGCGTGGTACACTGGAACCTCACGCGCCCGAGCGAACTTCAAATCCGCTCCACCAGAGGCGCGGGTTGAACAAGAATGAACTGGGAGGACGGGATGAAGGGCGTCGTGTTTGTCGGTGACCGGAAACTGGAGCTGCGCGACTTTCCCGATCCCACGCCGGGCCCCCGCGACGTGGTGCTGGAGATCAAGGCGTCCGGCATGTGCGGCAGCGACCTGCACGTTTACCGCACCACCTTCAAGCCCGGCGATGCCAGCTCGGGATTTAAACGCGGCGCCGAGCCTGTGATCGCGGGCCACGAGCCCTGCGGCGTAGTGGCCGCGGTCGGCTCCAGCGTGACGCCGACGGAGGCCCGCATCGGTCAGCGGGTGATGGACCACCACTATAGCGGTTGCGGCAACTGCAAGCATTGCCGCTCCGGCTGGGCTCAGATGTGCCTCGAAGGCGCGACCGTGTTTGGAGCCAGTGGCAACGGCGCGCACGCCAAATACATGAAAGTGCCGGTCGACACGCTTGTGCCCCTGCCCGACGCCCTGTCGTTCGAGACGGGCGCTGCCATCTCCTGCGGCACCGGCACGGCCTACGGCGCGTTGAAGCGGCTCAATCTGCAGGGCGGCGAGACGATCGCCATCTTCGGCCAGGGACCGGTGGGGCTCTCCGCGACACAGCTTGCGGTCGCCATGGGTGCGCGGGTCATCGCGCTCGACGTCTCACCCGAGCGGGCAAAACTCGCCCGCGAGTTCGGCGCGCATGAGGTGATCGATGCGCGCTCCAACAATCCGGTCGAGGCGATCCGGGAATTGACCCATGGCGAAGGCGCGCACAAGACACTCGACACGTCGGGCGTAGCTGAGGCGCGGGCCGCGACAGTGAGGGCGGCACGGACCTGGGGCACGGCCTGCTATGTCGGCGAGCGCGGCCAGGTGACCCTCGATGTGAGCCCCGACCTGCTGCGCCGGCAGATCACCCTGGTCGGCTCCTGGACCTTCTCGAGGCAGGGGCAGGCCGATTGCGCCGAGTTCGTCGCGGACCGCAACGTTGCGGTCGAAAAGCTGTTCACCCATCGCTGGCGGCTGGACCAGGCCGAGGAGGCCTATCGGCTGTTCGACAGCCAGACCACCGGAAAGGGCGTGATCCTGCCGTCTTGACCACGATGATCGCGGGCGCGAGCATACCCGCGACGGCTTCTGTTAGCGCGGAGGTGGTGCATGAACATCCTGACTCGTCCCGACCCCCTCGCCCGCGCGCGCGAGCTCGCGCCCGAGATTGCCGCAGCGAGCGACGAGATCGAGCGCACGCAGCGTTTCCCCGAGGCGTTGCTGGGGCGCCTCCATGACTCCAGGCTGTTCCGCATGCTGCTGCCGCGCTCGGCAGGTGGCGACCAGACGGAGCCCGCGGTCTACGTGGCGGCGCTCGAGGAAATCGCCCGGCACGACGCCTCGGTCGGGTGGAACACATTCACCGCCAACAGTTCGTCCCTTGTCGCCGCTTATCAGGAGCCTCAGGCCAATCACGCTATCTTTGCCGATCCGCGCAGTGTCGTAGCCTGGGGTCCTCCAAACGCCTCGCGCGCGCAAGCGGTCGACGGCGGCTATCGCGTGACGGGAAAATGGGATTTTTGCAGCGGCTGCCGGCAGGCCAATTGGATCGGCGCGCATTGCCATGTGGTCGAAGCGAACGGCGCCCTCAGGCTCAATCGCTTTGGCAAGCCCACCGTCCGGACGCTCCTGTTTCCGGCTGATGAGGCGACCCTGCTCGACAACTGGCGGACGATCGGACTGCGCGGCACGGCATCGGAGTCCTATCGCGTCAATGATGTATTCGTGCCGGAGGCGTTCAGCTCCACCCGCGAAGATCCGACACTGCGCCGCGAGCGCGGCCCGCTTTATGCCATCACCATACCGTGCCTCTATGCGAGCGGGGTCGCCGCCGTGGGCTTTGGCATCGCGCGCGCGATGCTGTCCGAGTTCATGACCCTCGCATCGCGAAAGGCGCCGCGCAACCTCGACCGGCTGGCCGACAGCGCGGTCGTGCAGGCGGAGGTAGCGCGCGCGGAGGCCCGTCTTTCCTCGGCGCGCGCCTACCTGATCGACACGCTCACCACGGTCTATTCGCAGGCCGACGAGGTGGCGCCGATCGAGGTCGCCGATCGCGCCCGCATACGGCTGGCCTGCACCAACGCGATCCAGAGCGCGATCGAGGTGGCGGACTTCGCCTACAAGGCAGCCGGCGTCGATTCGATTTTCCCAGGTAGCCCATTCGAGCGACGCTTCCGCGATATGCATACGCTCTCTCAGCAGATCCAGTCACGCACCGCCCATTTCGAGCAGGTGGGACAGGTCCTGCTCGGCGTGCCGCCCGAGGTGTTTCTATAGAACCGGCCTGGATTGCTTCGTCGCGGAGCCATCGGGCCGCGCTTCGCGCGGACCCGTTGGCTCCTCGCAATGACGGCTGCAGGCTATTTTTTGTCTCTGAAATACGGCTCGACCGGCCCGTGAACCTTGATCGTGAGCGGATTGCCGTGGCGATCCTTGGCATTGCCGGCGGTCACGCGGACCCAGCCCTCACTCACGCAATATTCCTCGACGTTGGTCTTCTCGATCCCTTTGAAGCGGATGCCGACGTCGCGCGCCAAAATCTCCGCGTTGTAATATGGGCTGTTCGGATCGACCGACAGGCGGTCCGGCAACGCGTCGCCCATTGTTTCTTTCTGGGCCTCGCTCCTGGATTCATTCTTCTCGTTCACAACAGCGCCTCGATGTCCGGTTTGAGCCCCTCCGGCGTGGCGGTCGGCGCAAAGCGCGCCACCACCTTACCCGCACGGTCGACCAGGAATTTCGTGAAATTCCATTTGATGGATGAACCGAGCAGGCCCGACTTCTCGCCCTTCAAATATTTGTACAGCGGATGCGCACCAGCGCCATTGACGTCGACCTTCGCAAACATCGGGAACGAGACGTCGTACTGGCTTGCGCAAAATTGCTCGATCTGATTGGCATCGCCCGGCTCCTGGCCACCGAACTGGTTGCAGGGAAAGCCCAGCACGGCAAAGCCGCGCGGCGAGAGCTCGCGGTGCAGCGTCTCCAGCCCGCGATATTGCGGCGTGAAACCGCATTTGCTCGCAGTGTTGACGATCAACAGCACCTTGCCGGCAAATTGCTTCAGCGGCACGTCCGCGCCTGCAAGCGATTTGGCGGTGAAGTCATGAACGCCGGGCATATCCATCCTCTCGTTCGTCACTTTCCGCGAGACGGTTCAACCTCCCCTTGAAAAGGGGAGGTCGCTTTGCTCCGTTAGGAGCAAAGCGGGAGGGGATCAAGTCCCAATCGGCGGTGAGTACGACCCCCTCCCCAACCCTCCCGCTTTCAGGGGGAGGGAGCGCGCTTCCGTTGCGGTCTCGACCTCTTCTCGTTTCTGCTAACCGATCGGATCGATCGGCGAAGCCGGCACGCCGCCCGCTTCGATCGCATCGCCCGCGGCAAGGCAGAGGTCCTCGCGGTAGCGTCCCGAGACGACCTGCACGCCGACGGGAACGCGCCCGACCAACCCTGTCGAGACCGTCAGCCCAGGCAGTCCAAAGAAGGGAATGGCGATCTGCGTGAGTTGCGCGTGCCATACCCGCGCAAAGGACGCATCATCCTTGCGGTCGAGCTGGTCCGGAAACGGCAACTCACCGGATACCGGCATCAGCAGCACCGCATATTTTTCAAACAGCATCAGCCATTCGCGGGTCAAGGTCGCGCGCCGCGTCAGCGCTTTCGAGAATGTCGCCTGGTCGAACGGAAACACCTTTGACCGGTTGCCGCGCAGGCACGCGAGCGCGCCGGGATCGCCCTCTTTCTCGGCCGCCGCCAGCTGCGCCTCATAACCGTCGCCGAGCCAGAGCTTTGTGTTCCAATCTGCCGCTTCGCGCAGCGGCGGCGTATCGGCAATTTCTTCCACCGTCCAGCCCGCGCTCCTGAGCCGCTCGCCGGCGTCAGTGACCGCAGCTTTCACTTCGTTGACGGGATCGAGGCCATCCGGATTGAGGCAGAGCGCGACGCGCTTTTCCACCGGCGGTCCTTGCAGCGGCGCCGGCACCCACCACGGATCGCGCGGGTCCCTCGCGCTCATTGCGGCGAGCGAGATGCGCAGGTCGTTGATGGTTCGCGCAAGCGGGCCGGATACCGCCTCGAGCTGCGCCCCGATCGTCCGCTCGGGCACCGCGGCGTTGAAGCCGGGGACACGTCCCAGTGTCGGCCTCAAGCCATGCACGCCGCAGGCATAGGCGGGATAGCGGATCGAGCCCGCGATATCGGTGCCATGGGCGATGTGACCGATGCCCGCCGCGACCGCGGAGCCCGCGCCGCCCGACGAGCCGCCGGGCGTAATCGAGGGATCTCGCGGGTTCTTGGTGTCCCCATGAATGAGATTGCTGGTGAACCAGCGATAGGAAAAGGCCGGGCAGTTGGTGCGGCCGAGAATGACGGCGCCAGCCTTGCGCAAATTGTCGATCACCGGGCTGTTGCTCTTGGCAACGGTGTTGGCCTGCAGCTTCAGCCCGTTGCTGTTGGCAAAACCTTCCTGGTCGATATTGATCTTCACCGTGACCGGGACGCCGGCGAGCACGCCCACATCGTCGCCGCGCGCGATCGCGGCATCGACCTCTGCGGCCTGCTTCAGCACGTCGTCGACCCTGTGGTCGACAACGGCGTTGATTTTCGGGTTGACCGCATCGAGGCGCGCCAACGCCGATGTGGCGGCCTCCCTGGCGGACACCTTTTTCGATTTGACGAGGGCGGCAAGGTCGGCGGCCGACAGGCGCCAAAGGTCTTGCATGGGGTGCTCCGTTATCCGGCCCCGTCTTGTAGCGCCGCGGACGGAGTTAGGCCAGCTCAACGGATGACCGAGAGACCCTGGCGTTCCCATTCCGGTTTAGAAGTCCGCATGACGTACTCGCGGCACGTGGGTGGCGAACGTCAAATCCGCTCCACTAGTGCCGCGTGATCGGCTGATCCCGCATATCGAAGATCGCTTCCGCGAAAGGAAATTCCAGTACGATCTCGCCGTCCTTGTCGGTTACCTCGATGACTGCGGTCAGAAGCGCGCCGTCGACGCCTTCGCTTTTCAGCAATTCCCTGACCATCGCGCGCGCGACGTGCCACGCACGATCCGCAGTGCGCAATTCTTCCCCCTCGGGATCGACGACCAGCTCATCGCCGATCCGGGTATTGAAAAAATATCTGGGCATGGATGAAATCCAATGGGGCCGCGGGCGCGGAATTGGAAGCCTTCAGACTCTCACAAGTGCTTTATTCGGAAATCCTCTCGGGAGGCCTTCGACTTGTGCTTCTATTCCGCACCTTCCGCAATGCCGAAGAAGCCGTTGATTTCACTTCACATGACCCCATGACCCCCGGGTCCGGCTTTTGCAACGCAGCAAGCCACACAATGGCCCAGTTAGGAAGATTTCACTGGCGAACTTTTTCTCGCGCGGTAATTTAACAGACGAGGGCGGACATCGCCCCCCGTTTGCAAGGAGAACCAAATGGCCTGGAAAGCGCCGAAGATCGTCGAAGTGCCGGTCGGCATGGAAATCAACATGTATGCGTGTGCCGCCCGCAAGTAGTTCGCCGGCGACAACTTCGTCCTGATAAAGGTGGACCTTCGGACGCGTTGCGTATCCCGATGCAAGGGATACGGGCGGACCGAGGTCCACCTTCATCATGTCTGGATCATGTGAGGGATTTCCCGGAGACGGATCATGCTTCGCATCGTCGTCCTGGGCGCTGCGGCGGGCGGTGGAGTCCCGCAGTGGAATTGCGGATGCGAGGTGTGCCTCATGGCCCGAGGCGCGCATCCTGAACTGGGGCGCACGCAGGCCTCGATCGCGTTCTCGAACGACGGCGATCACTGGTTCCTTGTCAACGCCTCGCCCGACTTGCGCCAGCAGCTGATCGCAACCCCACAGCTTCATCCCAAAGCGGATCAGCTCCGTCACACCCCGATCGCGGGCGTGATCCTGACCAATGGCGAGATCGACGCGGTAGCGGGGCTTTTGTCGATGCGCGAAGGCTCACCGTTCACGGTCTACGCCCACCCAAAAGTCCTGGCGATCCTCAAAGCCAACAGCATTTTCGATGTATTGAACGCAAAGAACGTCAAGCGTCAGGGGATCGAGATCGACCGCCCCTTCGAACCTGCCCTGCCCGACGGCTCCCCGAGCGGAATCGAGGTCCTGCCCTTTACCGTTCCCGGCAAGGGCGCCTGGTATCTCGAGGGCAAATCCCATCCCGGCGGCAACAGTGGTGCCGGCGACACGCTCGGGCTTCGCGTCAGTGACAGGGCGTCCGGCAAATCTTTCTTCGTGGTTGCCGCCTGCGCCGAGGCGACCAGTGACCTCAAGGCCCGCCTCGCCGGCGCCGCATTGGTCTTCTTTGATGGGACGGTCTGGCGCGACGACGAACTGATCGTGAAAGGCCTCGCGAGCAAGACCGGGCAGGCCATGGGACACATCGCGATGTCGGGGAAAGCTGGCGCGATCGAGCAATTGGCCGGCCTCGATATCGACAGGAAGATATTTCTGCATATCAACAATTCGAATCCGGCGCTGCTATCCGCCTCCACAGAGCGCAGGATAGCCGAAGCCGCCGGCTGGCAGATTCCCGCCGACGGAACGGAGATCGTGCTGTGAACGTCGTCACTATGACCGCCTATTCGATCGGCAAAGGCACGCCACTCAACAATGCGGCCGAGCTCGAGGCCGCGCTCCGCCATATCGGCGCGACGCGCTATCACAGCCTGCATCCGTTTCATAAGCTCTTGCACAGCGGCAAGCTGAACAAGGGTCAGGTCCAGGCCTGGGCGCTGAACCGCTATTATTATCAGAGCACCATCCCGATCAAAGACGCGATGGTGATCTCGCGCTTCCGCGACCGCAGCATACGAATGGAATGGCGGCACCGGATAGAGGACCATGACGGCGATCAGGGGAGCGAAGGCGGCATCGAGCGCTGGCTGAAGCTGACCGAAGGTCTCGGGCTCGACAGCACCTATGTGGAATCGACCGAAGGCATCCTGCCGGCAACGCGCTTTGCGGTGGAAGCGTATGTGCACTTCTGCCGCGACAAGACCCCGCTGGAGGCGATCGCTTCCTCACTGACCGAATTGTTCGCGCCGAACCTGCATGAAGAGCGCATCAGCGGGATGTTGCAGCACTATGATTTCGTCAACCCCGACATCATGAGCTATTTCAGCCGTCGCCTCGCCCAGGCGCCGCGCGATGCCGGCTTTGCGCTGGAATATGTCAGGGAACGTGCGACCACGCGCGAGCAGCGCGAGGCAGTCTGCAATGCGCTGATCTTCAAGACCAATGTGCTCTGGGTGCAGCTGGATGCGCTCTATCACGCCTATGTCGAGGGCCATATTCCGCCCGGCGCGTTCGTCCCGAAAGGTTGAAATCATGGCTCAAACGCGCCACATCACGGTGAGCGAGGCGAGCCGGCCGATCCTGGCGCGCCATGCCAAGCTGAAATTCGACGAAACGCGGCAGGTCTGGGTGATCCTGGCGCCGGAACGCGTGCTGGCGCCGGACGAGACCGCGGTCGAGGTGCTGAAACTTTGCGACGGCGTTCGCGACGTCGCGGCTGTTATAGATGAACTCGCTCAAAAATACGCGGCGCCGCGCGAGGCGATTTCGATCGACGTGATTGCGATGTTGCAGGACCTGGCCGACAAGGGATTCTTGACCGAAGCACGCGAGAAGGCGTCATGAGCACGACCGACGGACTGAGCGTGTTGGAGCAGCGCGGTTCGACCGCGGAAGCCTTCGGCATTCCGCTTGCCGTACTGCTCGAAGTGACGCATCGCTGCCCGCTGCAATGCCCCTATTGCTCGAACCCGGTCGAGCTCGATCGCGCGAGCACTGAACTTACCACCGAGGAATGGAAGAAAGTCCTTTCAGAACTTGCCGAGATCGGCGTACTCCAGATTCATTTTTCCGGCGGCGAGCCGACCGCGCGCAAGGACCTGGTCGAGCTTGTGAAGCACGCAAGCGACGTGGGGCTCTACACCAATCTCATCACCTCGGCGGTGCTGCTGACGCGTGCAAAGCTCTCCGAGCTCGCGGACGCCGGACTCAACCATGTGCAGATCAGCTTTCAGGGCAACGAGCCCACCATTGCGGATCGCGTCGCGGGACTGAAAGACTCGCACCGCAAGAAGATCGAGGTCGCAAAATGGACACGCGAGCTCGATCTGCCGCTCACCGTGAATGCGGTGATGCATCGCCAGAACCTGCATCAGCTCAAAGACATCATCCAGATGGCGGTCGATCTCGACGCCGACCGGCTCGAGGTCGCGAATGTGCAGTATTATGGCTGGGCGCTGAAGAACCGTGCCGCGCTGATGCCGACGTTGGCGCAGATCGAGGAGACCAGCCACATTGTCGAGGACGCGCAGGCGCGGCTGAAAGGCATTTTGACCATCGACTATGTCGTTCCCGATTACTATGCGCTGCGGCCGAAGAAATGCATGGGCGGCTGGGGGCGGCAGTTCTTCAACATTTCGCCCGCGGGCAAGGTATTGCCCTGCCATGCGGCCGAAAGCATCACCGGATTGGAGTTCGAATCCGTGCGATCCAACCATTCGATCGCCTGGATCTGGCAGAACTCCGAGGCCTTCAACCGATATCGCGGCACTACCTGGATGAAGGAGCCGTGCAAATCCTGCGAGTTCCGCGAGATCGATTTTGGCGGGTGCCGCTGCCAGGCCTTCGCGCTGTCCGGCGATGCCGGCAATACCGATCCGGCCTGCGCGCTGTCGCCGCTGCATGAGACGATCTTCAAGCAGGCGGAGCTCGAGGCGACGCAAGGCGGCGACCGCTTCATCTATCGCAATTTTGCCGGCGGCACGCCGGAGGCGGGCGAGGACCATGCCTGACGCCGATGCGCGAAAGACCAAACCTGCCGATCCCTTCCAGCCACTGACCTCGGAGCAACTCGCCGTCGGCGACGGCCACGACATTTATGTCGAAAGCGCCGGCAGCCCTGAGGGCATTCCCGCCGTCTATCTGCATGGCGGACCCGGCTCCGGTTGCCAGGTGGATCACCGGCGGCTGTTCGATCCCGAGCGTTTTCACGCGGTCCTGTTCGACCAGCGCGGCGCGGGCAAGAGCCGTCCCAAAGGCGGGCGCGAGCACAACACGCTGATGCACCTGATCGCGGACATGGACATGATCCGCGCAAAATTCGGCTTTGCGCGCTGGATGGTGGTCGGCGGCTCCTGGGGCGCGACCTTGGCGCTGGCCTATGCGCAGGCGCATCCCGACCGCGTGTCCGGCCTCGTGCTGCGCGCGACCTTTCTCGGCACGCGCAAGGAAATCGAAGACGCATTCTGCGACACGCTGCCGCGCTTCTATCCCACCCTTTACGAGGATTTCCTGGACGTGCTGCCCAGAGAGGAACGCAGCCAGCCGCTCGATGGTTACTGGCGGCGTATCCTCGATGCCGATCCGAGCTCGCATGTGCGCGCCGCGCGCGCCTGGCACGACACCGAGCGGATCCTGTCCGAACACACGCCCAACCGGACGCGGCTCGAGCGCCCCCCGATCAACAGAAGCGGCGCGTTGCCGACGACGCCGTTCATGGAAGCGCACTATTTCACCAACAACTGTTTCATGCGGCCGGATCAGCTTCTCGACGATGCCGGCAGGCTCGCGGGCATTCCCGGCATCATCGTGCAAGGCCGCTACGATCTGCTCTGTCCGCCCGCGACTTCGCAGGCGCTCGCGGAACGCTGGAAGGACTCCGAGGTACGCATTGTCGAGGGTGCCGGCCACACGCTGTATGATCCGGGCATCCGCGATGCGGTGATGCGGGCGATCGCCGACATGGCTTCGAAGATCAACAAATGAACTTGCCGCAACTCTATCCCTCATCCTTCGAGACGGCGCCGAAGAAGCGCCTCCTCACCATGAGGGATCAGTAGCGGAGCAAGATCGAAGGAGAACAAAAATGCCGATCGCCGGAAAGGGAATGCTGCTGACGTCGATGGACATCGACGCCGCCGATGAAGTCGAATTCAACCGCTGGTACGATCGCGAGCATCTCGAGGAGCGTGTCGCGATCGATGGCTTCCTCGAAGCGCGCCGTTATCTCGCGCACACCGGCAGCCCTCGATTTCTCTTCCTCTATTCGACCAAAACCCTGGACGTGCTGGAAAGCCCCGCCTACCGCGCACGGCTAGAAAATCCGACAGAATGGTCGAAAAAGAACATGGCTCGCTTCAAGAACATGATCCGCGCGGTGGCGCGCATCACGGTGAGCCGAGGCGTTGGTCGCGGCGCCAAGCTCGGCATCGTCCGCCTGCGCCCGGAAGCCGGGCACGAGCAGGCGCTGCGCACTGCGCTCACGAAAAGGCTCGATCCGGGAAAACTCGACGACATCATCTCCATGCATCTCATCGAGAGCGACGCAAAACTCTCCGGGCCAACCAAGGAAATCCCCGCCGCGGGCAGCGGCGCGGCCGACTGGTTCGTGCTGATCGACGGCACCAGCGTGAGCGCGGTCTCAGAGGTGATGGCGGCGCGCTTCATCGGAACAGAGGTGCCTGCGCATGCCGCGCAAATCTCGTCCGGCATCTATGAGCTCTTGTGGGGCCTCGCCAAAAGCGACATCGGCTAGTGGTCCGATTCTAAGCACTGAATCACGTTCCCATGACGCGGGAATCAAAGCGTTATTTCGCGAATGTGATCTTTGTTGCAGTGCCGCAATATAAAAGCCATAGCGTTAACGTTTGGACGCCACATCGATGAAACGTCGATGAAAGCACGTGATCGGGCAAATTTGCCTTTGTGCATGAAGTTGAATGGTTCTAATAAGGTAACCCTGTGATCGAATTCAAAAACCAAAAGGACGCCAATTCGCGCATGATCCGGAAAAGCATGTCCCGTATTTGACTTTGGGGTGGCATCGTTTTTCCGAGTAATCATATGTCGAAAGGAAGCGTTCACTAGCTAAAAAAGGCCGCGCTCAGGCTGGGCGTCAGCGCGGATTAGGTAGGAATGAAACCGACTGATATTTCGGCCCCCGACTACTTTCACAAAGTGGTCGATTGCCAGTGGGCCTGTCCCGCGCACACCCCTGTTCCGGAATACATCCGCTTGATCGCCGAAGGCCGCTACAGCGACGCCTACATGATCAATTGGAAATCGAATGTCTTTCCCGGAATTCTGGGTCGCACTTGCGATCGCCCCTGCGAACCGGCCTGCCGCCGCGGCCGCGTCGAGGAAAATCCGGTCGCGATCTGCCGGCTGAAGCGCGTTGCGGCCGATTTCAAGGACGACATCAAGCATCGTCTGCCGAAACCCTCGCCGAAAAACGGCAAGCGCATCGCGCTGATCGGCGGCGGGCCCGCCTCGCTCGCGGTCGCACGCGATCTCGCCCCGCTCGGCTATCACTGCACGGTGTTCGATTCCGATCCGAAAGCCGGCGGCATG
>Ga0070734_10003237_pt1 | contig 17497 bp, 11 predicted proteins | sample Coa_R1_8_FD_66444 | JGI IMG/M metagenome (GOLD analysis project Ga0070734, IMG submission 66444) | Surface soil microbial communities from Centralia Pennsylvania, which are recovering from an underground coalmine fire - Coalmine... | ecosystem: Environmental > Terrestrial > Soil > Unclassified ... | reverse complement strand
TCCCGTCAATCCCAAGCGGCCCAGCCTCTTGGGGGTCAAGACCTATCCCCAAGTCTCCGAACTTCCCGAAGTGCCCGACTTGGCGGTGGTCTGTACCCCCGCGGCCACGGTGCCGGGCGTCATGGAAGAGTGCGCCCAGGCGGGCATCCCCGCCGCCATCATTATCTCCGCGGGCTTTAAGGAAACGGGCCCCGAGGGCGTCGCCCTGGAAAACAAGGTCATCGAGATCGCCCGAAAAGGCGGCATCCGGGTCATAGGGCCCAACTGCCTGGGCATCCTCACTCCCCCCACGGGCCTCAATGCCTCCTTCGCCAAGGAAATGACCATGCCGGGCAAGGTGGCTTTCCTTTCCCAAAGCGGCGCCCTGGGCACTGCCATCCTGGACTGGAGCCTCAAGAACCGGGTGGGCCTCTCGGCCTTCGCCTCGGTGGGCTCCATGGCCGACGTGGGTTGGGGCGACCTCATCGACTATTTCGGCAGTGACTCCAATACCAATAGCATCGTCATTTACATGGAAAGCATCGGCGACGCCCGTTCTTTCCTCTCCGCGGCACGGGAAGTGGTCCTCAACAAGCCCATCGTGGTCATCAAGGCGGGCCGCACGGGCGCGGCGGCCCAGGCGGCGGCCTCCCATACGGGCTCCATGGCGGGCAATGACGAGGTCCTGGATGCGGCCTTCGAGCGCTGCGGGGTCCTGCGCGCTGACCATATTTCCGAAATCTTCGACCTGGCCGACATCCTGGCCAAACAGCCCCGGCCCCGGGGCAACAAGCTGACCATCATTACCAACGCGGGGGGGCCGGGCGTCCTCGCCACCGACAGCCTGATCCGCCGGGGCGGCGAATTGGCGGAGCTTTCCACCGGGACCGAACAGGCTTTGAACAAGTTCCTGCCCGAGGCCTGGAGCCACCACAATCCCATCGACGTGCTGGGGGACGCGGACGCCGAGCGCTACGCCAAGACGCTGCAAGAGGTGATGAAGGACGAGAAAAACGACGGGCTTCTGGTGATCCTGACCCCCCAGCAGATGACCGACCCCACGGCCGTGGCTGAAATGCTCAAGCCCTATGCCAAGGTGGACGGCAAGCCGGTCTTCGCCAGTTGGATGGGCGGCGACCAGGTTTTGGCGGGGGCCACCATCCTGTCCCACGCCGGCATCCCCACCTACGAATACCCGGACGACGCGGTGAGGACCTTCGTGGACTTGTGGCGTTACAGCCATAACCTGCGGGGACTTTACGAAACGCCCCAGGCCCTGCCCGAATTCGCCACCCAACCGCCCGACCGCAAGAAGGCGGTGGAACTGCTCAATGCCGCCCGGGCCCGCAAACAGACTCTCTTAACCGAGGATGAGTCCAAGAGTCTCCTGGCTTCCTACGGCATTCCGGTGGTGCCGACCCTCATGGCGAAGACCGCGGACGAAGCGGCCCAGACGGCCAAAAAGATGGGGTTCCCTGTCGTGGCGAAACTCTACTCCGAGACCCTGACCCACAAGACGGACGTCGGCGGGGTGAAGCTTAATTTGAGGAGCGAAGACGAGGTTAAAACGGCTTTCCAAGAGATCCTGAAGTCCGTCACCGAAAAGGCGGGCGCCCAACATTTCCAGGGCGTGACCGTCCAGCCCATGATCAAAACGGGCGGGCAGGAAATCATTGTGGGCAGCCACATCGATCCCCAGTTCGGGCCCGTGGTGCTTTTCGGCATGGGCGGCCAATTGGTGGAGGTCTTCAAGGACGTGGCCCTGGCCCTGCCGCCGCTCAACACCAACCTGGCCCACCTCCTGATGGAAAAGACCAAGATCTTCAAGGCCCTGCAGGGCGTGCGCGGCGCCAAACCGGTGGACATGAACGCCCTGGAGCAACTGCTGGTGCGCTTCAGCTACCTGGTGGTGGAACAGCCCTGGATCAAGGAGATCGACATCAACCCGATCCTGGCCTCCGCGGAAGGGCTGCTTGCGTTGGACGCCCGGGTGATCCTGCATCCCCTGGAAACGCCCGAGGCGGCCCTGCCCAAGCCGGCCATCCGACCCTATCCAACCCAATATGTCTCGACAACCCGGCTCAAGAGCGGGCCGGAAGTGACCCTGAGGCCCATCCGGCCGGAGGACGAGCCCCTCCTGGTGAAATTCCACGAATCCCTTTCGGAAACCAGCGTGTTCATGCGCTACTTCCAGCCCCTGAATATCAGCCGCCGGGTGGCCCATGAACGCCTCACCCGCACCTGCTTCACGGACTATGACCGGGAAATGGCCCTGGTGGCCATTTCCCCTAATTCGGCAGGAGTTCCGGAACTCGTGGGGGTGGGCCGTTTGAGCCGCGTACGGTGGAAAGAGGAGGCGGAATATTCCATCTTGATCAGCGATCAATGGCAGAACAAGGGCCTCGGGGGACTGATGATGCGGACCCTTTTGGGGGTCGGCCGCAAGGAAGGTTTAAAGAAGATCGTGGGGTATATCCTGCCCGAAAACGGCAGGATGCAAACAGTTTGTACCAAGCTGGGCTTCAAGCTCGCCCATAACCCGGACACGGACCTCATCCTGGCGACCCTCGAGTTGTAAGCCGTCTTTTGCGGGGTTGGGACATAAAAAAAGGCCGTCCCTTGCGGGAACGGCCTTTTTTATTCTTGCCAGCGCTAGGGTGTGGCGGTGGGGGTGGGTGTTGAGGTAGGAACGGTGTTCTGGTTGCAGTTGATATGGCCGTTGGTGGTTTCGTCGAACTTCATGTAGTCCAGGCCCTCATTGTTGTAAACGAACCAGAACTGCATAAGGGTGGAACCGCCGACGCCGCAAACGTTGTTGTTGATCCAGGGCTGGAACCAAACCATTTGGTTGGATTCGGGTCCCTTGATGACGAAGACATCGTTGACGGTGATCCCGGCGGAGGCGGCGCCCAAGACCGCGCCTTTGGCCTGGAGGGTATCGGGATAAAAGGCGGTTCCACTGGGGACGAAGGCATAATTCACCAGGTCGCCGTTGCCCAAATAGGCATAGGTGGCCCCGGTGGTGCTGCCGGACAGGTAGGTCGAAAGGGTGGTCACCGGGTCATAGAGAGCCTGGATATCCCCTGTTGTGCCTAATGTAACGGAAGCCGATAAGGTCCCGGTATTGAAGGAATAAAGGTCCAGCCAGGTGCTGTTCAGCAGGTAATCGCAGTCGGTCGGATCCGTCAGGGTCCCGTTATAACAGGTGCCTTCCGTTTGGTTATAAATTTGCTCCATGTTCAATGTGAAGTTTGTGGTCCCTTGGATGTCCACTTTGTCCGCGCCCACGAACTCAGGGGTGGAGTTCAGGCCCGGCAGGACGAGTTGGGCGCTGGGCCGGCGTATGCCCACCGAGGGAACGGACACCGAGAACAGCTCGGCGGCCACCAGCCAGGTGCCGGCCTTGGGCAGGTTGATATAGATGCTGCCGATCTGGGACACATCGCTAAAGAGCAGGACCCCGGTGACGGGGGCGGCCCCGTCGGTGACCAGGTAGTATTCCAGGGCGCCCTGGCCGGACATGGGCACTGCGTTTTGCGCGGTTATGGTCGCCGGGGCGTTCTTGAAAAGAAGCGACTGGACCCGGGAGGGAACGGTAAGGTGCAATACCGCCGCCTTGGCGGGAACCACCGGGCTCCCAGCCTGGTTACAGGCCGTGGCCCCGGCCAGGACCAGGGCAGTGACGGCTATGGATTGGACAAGTTTTTTCACCATTTGAACCCCACATTCGTGCCGATGCTGAATCGATTGTAAGTGATCGTCGTGTTGCCCACGCCCGCGCCATCGTTGGCAATGGAATGGAAAAGTCCGGCCAGGTTCCAGAAAGTGGACTGGGAAAGCTGGAAAGTCAGGCTTTGCTCGGCGCCCAGGAGAATCCCGCCCCCCTGATAACCTGCAACGCTCACCGTCTGGCCCTGGGGATAGCCGTTGGGCTGGATCCAGTCCATCATCAGGCCCGATTCCAGCACCACGCCGGGGCCCATGGAATAGCCGAAGATGGGATGCAATTCCAGCTTGTCGCCGAAATAGGAACCCGGGTCCGGCGTCAGGGAATAGGGGGCCGTGGTTTGGGCCGTCTGTCCCGTGCCGTAGAAACTATAGGAGGCGTTGAGCACCAGCCGGTCGCCCCCCATCTGGCTGAACCACTGGGTGGTCAGGATATTGCCGGGGCCCTCGGTGAAGTCGGTGGCGGCGTTGTCATAGGTGGATTCCATGGGGAAGGTGCGCACGTAACGGAAGGACCAGCTTTCGGAGGGCGACATCTGGAAGCCCACCGTGGCCAGGGCCACGAAGTTGTTGCCTGGGCTGAAGGTGCCCTCGGTGGAAAGTCCGGTATCGTAGTTGCCGGTGGACATGAAGCCGCCGCCCAGCCCGTATTCCATGCCGGTGGTCGAGGCCGAGAGGGTATAGAAGAGGTTCCCGCCCCAGCCCGCGCCGTGGTAGTAGCCGGGTTCGAAGATGAAGGGGATGGCCCCGACCTCCTCGGCGATCTCCCAATTGTCGTTGCCGGTCGGCAGGTTGAGGGACCCGCTGAAGGTGGACTTGACGGAGCCGCCCATGTCCAGGCCCAGATTCAACCCCAGGGTCGTGTCGGTGAACTGGCTGGAATTAAAGGAAGCGCCCGTGATGCCCTGGGTGGCGTCCGCATCCTGCTCGTAGTCGCCGGTCACGAAGGCGGTATTGACCGTTAACAGGAAATCCTTCGCGGAGTAGTAATAGGAAAGAGGGATGCGGTTTTCGGTGCCGTGGTAAAGGGAATTGCTGTTCCAGCCGTCAAAGACGTAGCCCAACTGCAGTTCCTGCTCGGCCCCGGCGGCGGTAGACAAGAGCAGGCCCAGGGCCAGGATCGGGAGGGCCTTCATTTTACGGGGGTTCATTAGGTCTCCTTAAGGCAGGTACTGGGGAAAACCCAGTTGAAGGTTCAGGTTCACATGGCCGCTCAGCCCGGCCACGCCGTTGTTGTTCAGGTCACCCGTAATCCCGGTAAGGCCGCCGGGCAGGTTGGTCAGGTGGTTGTTGAAATCATCCGAGCCGTTGCCGTTGAAACCGTAAAAGGGGTTGGAGGCGATGAAGCCCGGGTGTTGGTTGTTATTGGTCGTGGGCGGAGGGTTGCCGCCGGTGGGAGGCTGGTGGGGCGTCCAGGATCCGTGGAACCAGGAACCGCCCTGGCCCCCGTGCAATACCTGGGTCTGCCCGTTGGCGGTGGACCAGACGGTCCCCGTGATCACCAGGACGTCCACTTTGTGGGTGGAAGGGTTGTATTCCATCGAATATTCGGTGCCGCGGACGCCGCAGACCACGCCCCCGGCCTCGATCTCGAAGGAGGACTTGGAACTGGCCAGTTTCCTCACCGTGGCGAAGAGTTTGCCCAGCGAAAGTTTGAACTGGATGACCTTGTCCTGAAGGCTGGGTTGCTGGAGTTTTTCCACCGTAAAGATGGTGTTGGGGCTGACATTGACCTCGGAGCCGTCAAAAAGCCGCAGGGTGGCCTGGCCGTCGGCGCCCGCTGAAATTACCTCGCCTTCAACCACTTTTCCGTCCACCTTGGCGTCGCGGGTTTTTGTTCCCTTGGCGTCCTTGACCTCCACCTTTCCGGCGACGGTGGTAAAGGCGGCTTCGGTGGCGGCCCAAAGCCCGGCGGGGGCAAGAAGAACCAGGGCCAGCAAAAGAATTCGTTTCATGAAAACCTCATCCGTATCAGTAGTATAGAGTAAACCCGAAAAAGCGTTGTTTTGGTAGGGGGGGCATCTTAAATAGAAAACGGGAAAATTTCAGGTTTTTCTTAAAAATCCCTGCCTTAAATAACACGCAAAGGAGGATAAGTTACGTGAATTTTAAAACCGGAACCACCATTCCCTGGACGAGGGGTTCCGGCTGAGGGCGTATTTGTGGTGGATATCCAGGTATTTCCCGATGCGGTGGTCTCCAACGCAAAAGGGCCAGTTCCAGGGGCTGAAGTAGGTGGCGCAGGTGCGCCAGATCGCCCCGCTCCCCTTCCCCTCCGCCTAGCTGAAATCCACGGGGGCATCGGATATACTTGCGCCGCTTCACCATTCATTCGAGGAGAACCGAAAATGAAATACCGCACGACCGTCTTGATTCCGGCCATCCTGGCCTTGCTGGGCCTGGCGACAGGCCCTGGCGCCAAGGCGCAGGACCCGGCTTCCGTTGCCGCCACGCCGACCACCGCTGACACTTCAGCCACGGCTACCCCGGCTCCCAAGGCGAAGAAGAAGAAGGCCGAGGCCGAAGTCATTACCACGCCTTCGGGGCTCAAGTACCAGGTCCTCAAGACGGGAAAAGGGTCTTTCGCCATGAAGGGCCAAATGGTCAGCGTGCATTACACCGGCTGGTTGACGGATGGGACCAAGTTCGACAGCTCGGTGGACCGTGGCCAACCCTTCCGGTTCACCCTCGGGGCCGGGCAGGTCATCCAAGGATGGGATATCGGCGTGGCGGGCATGCGGGTGGGGGAAAAGCGCAAACTGACCATCCCTCCCGACCTGGGCTACGGCGCGGCCGGTGCGGGGGGCGTCATACCGCCCAACGCCACGCTGGTCTTCGACGTGGAACTGCTGGGCATTTCCCAATAACTTCAGTTGGCGGCTGACAGTTCACAGTCGGCGGGCAGTCCAAAAATGACGGAAAAGGCGGGGCCCCAAGCCCCGCCTTTTTTTATGTCCCTCCCGGGTGATCTGATTGAAATCGCCCAAGGGGCGGACTATAAATGTTGCCAAACCAGCTATTCACTGTTCCAACACCATTCCGTAAATCCGAAATTAAAGACCCAATTTTTATTTTGAGGAGGCGTCTGTGTCCCATCCAAGGTTATCCGCCGGGAAACGATTTTTAGGAGCCCTCCTTTTATTCTTCGCGGCCTTGCCTCTTCTTGCCCAAACTTCCATCACCAGCAACGACGGCGGCACCAGCACCGCGGGCAACCTTTATGAAGCCGTGACCACGATCAACGGAACCTCCAGCGGCAACGTCACGCTGGCCATCAGCGGCTCCAACACGGTGGTCTTGGGCCAGCCCCTTCCCACCATTTCCCAAAGCCTGACCTTCTTGGGAACCAACGGCACGGACCAGGCCCTGAACCTCATCGGCGAAAACGAAGGGCAAAGCGCGGTGACCTTCAACCAAAACCTTGCCCTCGGCAACGCCGTGACCCTGGGGTTGTCGAACGATGGGGCCGGCGGGGCGGGGCAGTTGGACAGCTTTTTTTCGGTGGGCGGAACCCTTTCCTTGGGAGTGAGCGACAGTTTGGCAATCACCGGCGGCCCCGGTAACTTGGGCGCCAATGGCGGCCCTGGGCCCGTCTACGGATCGGCCACCAACGGCATCAATGGGACCTCCACCGTTTCGGGTTTTGGCGGACCCGGCGGCCCGGGCGCTAACAGCACCACTACGGGCTACAACGGCGGCAACGGGGGAGCCGGCGGCAACGGAAGCACGGGGGGCGGCAACGGCGGCGCGGGGGGAGCGGGTGGAATTGACGGCAATGGCGGCACCGGGGGTGTGGGCGGCAGCGGCAGCAGTGGTTTCGGCGGGGCGGGAGGGAATGGGGGCACTGGTGGAGCCTACGGTAACGGCGGCAATGGGGGAAATGGCGGTACGGGCACCAGCGGCCCTGGGGGCGCGGGCGGCAACGGCGGCACGGGCGGCATCAGCCCCGGCGGCAATGGAAGCACGGGGGGCGGGGCCGGCCTAGCGGCCGGGACGGTGTCCCTTTCCGGCTCGGGGGATCTTTTGAACCTGACCGGTAGTACCGGCGGTGTCGGCGGCACGGGCGGCTCTTGCGCGGGCGGCGCGGGTGGTTCAGGCGGCAACAGTTCCACCGGCAACGGCGGCAACGGCGGCCATGGGGGTACGGGCGGCATCGGCGGTAGCGGCGGCACCGGTGGTGCGGGCGGCAGCGTGGGTGTGACGGCAGGAAGCCTGGATTTCACCGGTTCGGGGGATGTCCTCAATATGACGGCCGGCGACGGCGGCCAAGGCGGCACCGGTGGCACTGGCGGTTCCGGGGGTAACGGCGGCAACGGCGGCTTCAGTCCCTCCGGCTTCGGAGGCAATGGCGGCAACGGCGGCAACGGTGGCGTGGGCGGCAATGGCGGTACGGGCGGCGTGGGCGGCAGTGTTGTCCTGACGGCGGGAAGCTTGGATCTTTCCGCCGCGGGGGATGTGGCCAACCTCACTGGCGGAACGGGCGGTTCGGCCGGTTCCGGCGGAACTGGTGGTGCCGCCGGCCCCGGCGGCACCGGAGGTCCGGGGACTTCCACCGGAGCCAACGGCGCCAATGGCAACAGCGGCTTCAGCGGTTCGAACGGTATGGGCGGCAACGGGGGGGACGCGGTGGTTTCCATCGGTAGCCTCAACCTGGCGTCGGGAACGACTTTTACCGCCGTGGCAGGGGCGGGAACGGGCGGCGGTACGGCCGGTTCGGCCTACGTGACCCTGGGCAGCCTCACGGGCTCGGGCACGGTGAGCCTTTATGGAAGCACGGCTATCCTGCGGGCGGATTCGGGCGACTTTTCCGGGACAGTCGCGGGCGATGAGGCCCTGGTGGTGGCGAGCCTGGGCACCCTCGCCCTTTCAGGCGCCAACAGCTATACGGGCAACACTACCGTTACCAGCGGCACCCTGGTGGCCGGCAGCCTTCATGCCCTCAGCACCGGTAACGTGGCGGTGAACAGCGGGGGCACCCTGGGCTTCGCGGGCCCCGTGACGGTGGACGTTGGGGGCAATTACACCCAAGCCGCCGGGGGCACCCTCAAGATGGGCCTGGGGGCCTCGGGAACCCACGACCAGCTCAACGTCTCGAGCGCGGCCAGCCTGGACGGCACCTTCAGCCTCGTGCCTTACGGCGGGTTTGTGGCCCGCAACAACGAAAGCGTGACAATCCTCACCGCCCTCAGCGTCAGCGGCACCTTCGCCACCCTGGACGATGGGGTTTCCCGCAGCGCGGTGTCGCTGATTTACGACCCCGACGCGGTGGTGCTGGAACTCTTCGCCAACGCGCTTTCCTTCCAGGACCTGGGAAACACCCACAACCAAAAGAACATCGGCGCGGCCTTGGACGGCCTGGACAGCCGGGGGGGGAACCCCAATTTAATCAATAACCTCAACACCCTTTCCAACGCCGCCATGCCCGGGGCCTACGACCAGCTTTCCCCTGCCGGCCTGACGCCCCTCTACCAGATGGGCTTCGCCACGGCCCGGGCCGAGGCGGGCTTGGTGGGCAGCCACATTTCCCAGCTATTCGGGGACCTGGGGCTGAATTCCAACGACACGGCCTGGACCGGGCAAAGCCCTATGTTTGCAGGGGATATGCCTGCCGCCCAGGAAGCTTCCATCTCCAAGGACCTGGAACCCCAACGCTGGGGCGTCTTCGTCAACGGATTAGGCAACTTCGGGACGGTTACGGGCGACGGTAACGGGCCGGGCTACCAATATTCCACCGGTGGCATGGCGGCGGGACTGGACTACCGCTTCTCGAAAGACTTTGTGGGTGGTCTGCTCTTAGGCTACAACTCTTCAGGCACCAGCCAGTCTTCCGGCACGGTCAATTCCACCGGCGGGCAGGCGGGCCTTTACGCGGGCTGGAAGCAGGAATCCCTACATATCGAAGCCCTGGCGTCAGGTGGGGTGAACAACTACACCACCCAGCGAAGCGCCTATGGCGGCACGGCCTCGGGCAGCACCCAGGGAACCCAGTTCTCGGGCCAGTTGGAAGCGGGATACGACCTGAAGGCGGGAGATGTGAAGGTAGAGCCCTTCGTTTCGGGCCAATACACCAATGTGGCCGTCAATGCCTTTACCGAAACGGGTTCAACGGCACCCTTGAGCTTCGGGGCGCAGAATGAAGGTTATTTGTCCAGCGACCTGGGGGCTTCGGCGAACAAGAAATACGACATGGGCGGCTGGAATTTGTCGCCCAAAATCAGCGCGGCCTGGGAGCACATCTACCAGGGAAACCTGGATAGCCTCTCGGCTAATTTCGGCAGCGGCCCGAACTTTACGGTCAACGGCCCGGCCACGGGCAGGGATTCGGCAGTCTTGGGTGCGGGGATCGACGCCTCCTTCGCCAAAGGCATGAGCGCTTATGTACAATACCAGAGCAAGGTTGGCCTGACGAACTATACGGAACAGAACATATCCCTTGGAATAAATATAGGCTTTTAAGAGGCGCCTGTTGCCAGGCCACAAGCCGGGCAACATGACTTGGCTGTGCCGATTCCATCTTTGTATCAGGAATCGGCAACGGGTGAATGTAGGGTTTTAACCAACAAACAGCAGTAGGTTATTTTGGAGGCGGGGTGCCGGGTCACCTTTTTGGGGCCCGATAAATCTCACTCCTCGCCCCGGCACATCCTAACAGTGCCCCTCGGCTTGAGGGCCTCGGGGCAGGGTCCCAAGCCCCGTCTTTTTGTGGGCGTTTTTAAATTTTAAGCGATTATTATTTCGGCCTTTCAAAAGCACCGTCATTTTGGTGTTAAACTATTCCCCGACCAATATTTGACGGGGATTCCTCCTTTCTCTTGGAGAAGTCCTGTTTCGAGATCCTTTATGAGAAAAATATCCTATTTGCCCGCCCTCTCGTTCCGTCTCCCCGGCTATCTTTTTCAAACCCTGCTCCTTTTGCTGGCGGCGCCCTGGGCCGCAAGCCCGGCCTTGGCCCAATGCGACATCAACCCCAGCTCCATCATTACCACTGTCGCGGGAAATGGCATTAGTGGTGATACCGGTGATGGAGGCCCGGCCGTCTTGGCTGAAATCGACCAACCGCGGGATGTTTGCCTGGACTCGGCAGGAAACATCTATTTCACAGTGCTAGGGGGAGGCGGGGTCCGTAAAATCAACAGCGCCGGCATCGTCACGGCCTACGCGGGGAATGGAGCCGCCGGCTATTCGGGGGACGGGGGACCCGCGACTTCCGCCGAGATTGACTTTCCCAATGCCCTGGCCTTCGACAGCAACGGCAATCTTTACATCGCCGATTACGTTGCCAACGTAGTGCGGAAGGTCTCTTCGTCAGGCATCATCACGACCTTCGCGGGAACCGGGACGCTGGGCTATACGGGAGACGGGGGCCCGGCCACCTCCGCTCAAATGGGGGTTTATGACCTGGCCGTGGACCAGTTCGACAGCATCTTCGTCAGCGACCCTCACCACTCCGTCATCCGCAAGATCACCCAGGCGGGCATCATCACGACCTTCGCGGGAACAGGGACCGCGGGGTATACGGGGGACGGGGGCCCGGCCACTTCCGCCGAAATGGCCATACCGGAGGGGATGGCTTTCGACCGGGGGGCGGCCAGCCTTTATTTGTGGGATGATGTCAATTATGTGATCCGCAAGATCGATTCCTGCGGCATCATCACAACCATCGGCGGGACGGGTGTGCGGACCTATGCGGGGAACGGGGTTCCCGTCTCGACCGCCTCCTTCGCGGATGCGGAAGGCTTGGCCCAGTATGGGGGAAACCTCTATGTCAGTGATTGGGCCACGGATACGATCCGGATGATCGACCCCTGTTGGATCGTTCATTTGATCGGGGGAACGCCCAGTTTGGGCACCGATACGGGCGACAACGGGCCGGTTGCCAACGCCACCTTGAACACTCCCTTCGGCATCGCCTTCGACGCCGTGGGCAACCTTTACGTACCCGACCAGGACGGAAACGTCATCCGTAAAATCGCCGTGAATTGTTCCCCTACGCCCACCTTGGCCTGCGTGCCCGACCCGACCGCTACGCCGGCCTGCACCCAGCCCCTCCCCACAGGAACACCCACGGACACCCCGACCAACACCATCATCCCGCCGACCGGCAGCCCCACACCCACCCCGACCGAAACCCCCACTAGTACGCTGACGGGAACGCCCACCAACACCCCCACCGTCACTCCCACCGGTACTCCGACCTTAACGCCCACCATCACGTTGACGGCAACCCCGAGTTTGACACCCACGGTGACTCCCACTGCCACCCCGATTTGCGTCATCCATGTTTGGCCCGACCCTTTCAGCCGGCAGTATTCCCACGACCAGGCCCTGAAGATCAGCTGCCTGCCTGCGGGGGCTCAGGTTTCCATCTATACCCTTTCCGGGGAATTGGTGGACCAGTTCGGCCCTTCGGGCGACCCTACCGAATGGCCGGCGAAGAACCAAAACGGCGCCCCGGTTTCACCGGGGATTTATTTTTACGTGATTGAAAGCGGGCAAACGGTCCTGCAACGGGGAAAGTTTTTGATGACGCAGTGAGGCCTTGCGGCGGCCCCGGTCCTTAGGGTGTGGCGAGGGGTTTGTAAATAAGGCCGATGACGATTCCGGTGATCGTCCATTGGACGAAGTAAGCCACAGCCTGTAGCAGGGCAAGTTTCAGCCCTATATTCAGGTTCACGTAATTGTGCACCACAAACCCGCAAACCACGAAAAGGCCCAGGAGGGCCCCGAAGAGCGCTCCTCCCACAAGGCCCGATCCGCCCTGGCGCATCATCGCGAAAAGGATGGCGGCCACCAGGATCGCAACGAAAGTCGCGGCCATTCCGGCCGGCATGAGGGACATTATTTTTTCCTTGGGCCGGAACACCGACCGGTACTTGCGGTTTTCCTTGATCAGGTCCGGTACCAGTGCCACCAGCAAGAAACCATAGGCAAAATAAACGACCATGCCGCACAGCGCCGTCAGCGCAAGACTGAAGTAGTTCATTGGCGCTCCTTTATAAGTTAAAGAAAGGGGGACGGGGCTTAGTTGCGGCGGCTGCCTGAAAGGATCCGCAGGATAAACAAAAAGAGGTTGATGAAGTCCAGGTAGAGGCTCAAGGCCCCGCTGACGTATTCATCGGTCTGGTGGGTGCGAAGGATGCGGGAGGTGTCAAAAAGGATGAAGAGGGAAAACAAAACCGAACCGATCCAGGAAACGGCCATGGTGGCGGCTTCGCTTTGGATGAACATATTCACCAGCATGATGCCGATCACCGCGAAAAGGCCCACGTAGACGATGCCGCCGAGGAAGGAAAAGTCCTTCTTGGAGATGAAGGTATAGGCGGTTAATCCCACGAAAATCGAACCGGTGATTCCGGCGGCCTGGAACACCACATCCATGGATCCGGTCTTCAGTACGGCGTACATGAGGGCTGGGGCAAAATAGGCGCCGGAGATGAAGGTGAAGGCCAGCAGGGCCAATACGTTGATGACCGCCATTTTGCGCACCGCCATGGCAAGGAAAAACACCCCGAAATAAACCAATGTGCCGATCAAGTAATGGCCCAGGACCGCGCGGGCGACGTCGGTGTTCGTCATGGTAAGGAAAGCGCCGGCGGTGGCGGAAAGGAGTCCCAACAAGAAAAGGGAATAAACCTTCTGCAGGAAGCCCATTTGGATCGAGGCGTCTTCCTGAACGACGCTTGAGGCAACCGGTTGGTCTGATGTCAAAAGGCCCATGTCCTAGCTCCTTCGCTGATAAAGCGGATCTTCGGCGCGTTTAGTTTGAGAACCCCCGGGCCAAATGTCAATGAAGCTGCGTTAATAATTAGGTAATAAGCAAAACTCGGGGCGCTAATGAGGGTAAGGAAAAGGTTGGATGGGGTGACACTCGAAGGGTCCACCCGAGTCCAATAGGTGCGAATGGGGTGGCGGGGCACTGGTTGGACAACCGGACTTTAGGAGTGAAAGCGCATGATTCCATTTAAAACAATCGCCGCATTGACGGGAATCGGGGTTTTGTTCTTTTTAGCGGGAACCGGAAAAGCCCTGGCGGAAAAGGACCCAATCCCTCCCCCGCCGGTGGAGAATGATTCGGCCCTCGTCCAGGCCCAGCCCGAACCGGCCAAAATCCATTACGTTTACGAAGTTCCGCAAAAGCTTCCGGATGGATGGGCTGTGGGGGATCTTCGGAAGGCAAAAGCCGACCTTGATCCGATAGCCGGGGCGGTGGATCAGATCCTGTCGGGGGGGATACCCGGGGTCCACAGCCTGCTGCTCCTCCGGCACGGCAAAATAATACTGGAAGAGTATTTCAACGGATATAAGCCGGACGAACCCAACGCCCTGTATTCCTGCACGAAGTCGGTCTTTTCCACGGTTTGCGGCATCGCCCGGGACCAGGGTCTCCTGGACCCCGGCCAAAAAATTTACGATCTTTACCCCGATTGCCGCTCGAAGGCCGGTTGGAGCCCCGAAAAGGACGCCATTACGGTGGGGATGATCCTGTCCATGACCTCCGGCCTGGACTGCAACGACGCCGGGAACTGGAGCACCTCTTGCGGGGTCGCCATGGCGCAAACTTCCGATTGGCTGGCTTTTTGCTTCGGTTTGCCACTCCTGCATCCCCCGGGAAAATCCTGGATGTACAACGGAACCAGCTTGTCGCTGGTCGCCGACCTGATCGCCAAGAAAAGCGGCATGGGCTTCCCCCTCTTTGCCCGTAAATATCTTTTGGATCCTTTGGGGATCCCGGGTGACACATGGATCCTGGGACCCGGGGGAGTGCCGAAAGTGGACACGGGCCTTTTCTGGAAATCGCGTGACATGGCCAAGCTAGGGCTCCTTTATATGAACAAGGGCCTTTGGGAAGGGAAGCGCATCGTTTCAGAAGCCTGGGTGAAAGAAGCCACTACGCCGCAGGCGCCCCTGGGGGCTGCTTTTGGCCATGATTACGGCTATCTGTGGCACATCAAAAGCATGCGGTGGGGAGGCCGGACGGTTCCGGTGTTTTACGCCAACGGCTACCAGGGCCAGACGATCTTCGTGTCCCCCGATGCGGACCTTATCTGCGTGATGACGGGGGGAAACCCGAACGACAGCATTTACGCACTGGAAGAGGGGCTTTTTGAGGGCACGATCCTTCCTTCTTTTCATTGAAACAAACACGCGGCCCAGGGCTTGAGGAACCCGCTTCGGCCCCCAAGAGCCCCGATCCCCGAATTTACTTTTGGGTGGCCGAATGGTTCTCCAGCATGGCGGGGTGGGAGGCCATTTCAATCTTTTTAATGAGCCCGTCTTCCGCGTGGGTGGTCCTCAGTGTGCCTTGAATGGGGCCCGCGGGGGCGGGCATAACCATGTAATATTTGAAATAAATCAGGTTATTCGCCAGGGCCTCGGTGGTCATATCCAGCTTCTCCAAATTGGCGAAGACTTTGTGGTAGGTTTCCAAAAAGCCCTCCCGGCCATGCACTTCGCCCGCCGGCCCCACAAAATGGAGGTCCGGATGCAGGGTCTTGCCGATGGCTTGGAGATTGCGGGCGTTCACGGCCGCGACATATTCCCCGGCGATCCTCTGGCTTTCCCGGGCCGAGCCGATCCTCGTCGATTCCTCAATGGCGGCAATTCGCATGTTTTCCTGGTCCATGGCCCGCTCCGTGGGTTTCTTCCTTCAACTTAGTGACGAAAGGCCCCTATTGCAATGCGCCCTTCCGGCCCGGACCCGCCAAAGGGCTCGGAAAAAAGCCGCCGGTCTTCGCCTGCTTTTTAGGGTGGCGGAAAAGGGGCCTTTCTTCAAGGCTTTCCCCGTATTATCAGTCAAACCGCAAGGGCAATCCACCGCTCCCGGGCCCCAACGGCCCGCAGGCGGAAGCGGCCTTGAAACTTGCCCCGCCAAGGAGTAGGGTTGTGCCATGACGAAATTAAAGGGTTTGCGGAAAAATCTGCTGGTTTTTTTAATTGCTGCCGTGGCGCTTCCCGTAGCTTGCCGGGAACTGGTCATGATGATGGTCCGCACCAATGCCCAATACGGGACCCAGGATAGTCTCCACGGTTCCGGCCGGCTTTGCTTCGGTAAGAGGCTTTTAAGCCAGATCAACTGCCAATCCCTCCAAACCCGTGAAAAAACAGCGAAATCCAAGCCTTGTGCCTTCTCCTTCTTTTCACCAATGTCCGTTCCCGTTGTCCGGGTTACGGCCAAAGCTGTTCCCTCTGTCTTGGGGGAAGAGCGTTTTCCTTCCGCTGGCCCCATTCCGCTTCGAATCTGAAACTTTACCCCCGATCCCGATTGCCCGGGTGATTCCCTGTCCGTTTTTCCGGGGAATCGTCCCGCGTTTTTCCTTTTTACCGTAGAAACCCTTCAACCAATTAAATCTTTTACCGGGCTTTAAGAGTGAAATTTCCAGGTCCGGCGCGATCTTTTTAAAACGGTTTTTTTACCAGAAGTTGAAACGTCGAAAGACAAGAAGGGATTCGGGCCGGACGGCACGAAAGATCCGGGTCCCATCAGGTGGTGCAGCATGAAGAAAACAATCGTTGTCTTTGCGATGGCCCTGTTGTTCCCGGCGGCGGCATTGCCTTACCACAGTTCAAGCAGCGGAGGGCGCGGCGGCGGAGGTAGTTTCAGAGGGGGCGGCCGTGGCGGTGGTTTCAGCGGCGGCGGCCGCGGAGGTTTCGGCGGGGGAAATAGGGGTTTCACGAACTTTTACCGGGGGGGCTCCCATTCTTATTACGGGCGTTCCTACGGGGGCAACCGGGGCTACTGGGGCGGGCGGAATCGGTTTTTTAACCGGACCTATGGAAGCCACAACGCCTTCAACCGGAATTACGGCCGTTACATTTTCAACGGAAACCGGTCCGTGGATTCCCGTTTTTTGAACCGTCCCGCGGATAGGGGTTCCGTTGCCGCGGGCCGAAATTCCTTCCCCGGGAGCCTGCAGCACTCCACCGCGCGGCCGCCCTCCCTTGGCCCCGACGGCCGGCGCCTCTCGGCTTCGGCCTTCTCCCCCCGCCAGATGAACTCCGGCTTCGTGCGCAACCAGATGGGTTCCATCACCGGGGACCGGAACTTTAGGTCCCGGATCAACGGGTTCAACCAACTGGCCCGGAACAACCCCAACCACTACTTTTGGCACAACTACGGCGGATGGAACTATTGCAACTATTGCGACGGGTTCGGATGCAACTGGTACGGCTGGTATTGTGGCGGCGGCTTCTTTTGGACCCAATATTACGGCGGACTTTTCTGGTGGAACGACCCCTGGTACGGCTGTTGGGACTATTGGGCCGACGGTTGCTGGAACTGGCCCAACCCCGTGACCAACACGGTTTATGTTTACGAGAACGGCCAGTATGAGCCTTCCCAGGGCGACGGCGGCGCCAACAGCCCGCCTTCGGCCGGCGGCGACGGTCCGCGGGTGATGAACCCCGGCGGCGAAGGCCCCGGCGACACCTCGCGAAGGGAAGGGGCCGGGATGATCCTCTTCGAAAGCGGCGACAACAGCCGTGCGGTGAAGCTGGTGGGGGACGCCCGGGACGCCTTTTTGATGGATACCGACGCCAAGGCGCTCAAACCCGTTTTCCTCGATACCGGCGTGAAAGGGGTCCGGTTCACCGGGGTGGGAAAGAGATTAAAGGTCCAATTGACCCTCCAGGATGGATCGGTGGAGACCTTCAAGGCGGACGGGGAAGCGGTGAAGGGAACGACGGCCGGGTGACCGGGGCTGGCGGTGGGACCCAATCCGGGGTCCCAAATCTTTTTGGAGGTGTTTTGAAAACATGCCGAAGTTGAACCGTTTCTGGAAAAAACTTTTGCCTT
>Ga0070734_10003236_pt1 | contig 17498 bp, 14 predicted proteins | sample Coa_R1_8_FD_66444 | JGI IMG/M metagenome (GOLD analysis project Ga0070734, IMG submission 66444) | Surface soil microbial communities from Centralia Pennsylvania, which are recovering from an underground coalmine fire - Coalmine... | ecosystem: Environmental > Terrestrial > Soil > Unclassified ... | reverse complement strand
GTCTCCTTCTTGGCGATGTAGCCGCCCTTGAGGACCCCTTCACGGCGCGCCTTGACGGGGATCGTCTCGAGCAGCGGGACGTTCTGCCGCGTGAGCGCCAGCAGCGTCGGGCCGTCGGTCCGATCGAGCGCAGCGACGAAGGCGCCCGCCGTCTCCTCCGGATCGGCGGGCCGGATGACGTCCAGGTTGGGGATCACCCGCAATCCAGGGATGGTCTCGACCGGCTCGTGGGTCGGCCCGTCCTCGCCCACTCCGACGCTGTCGTGGGTGAAGACGTAGATGACCGGAAGGTGACTGATGGCCGCCACCCGGATGGAGGCGCGGCAGTAGTCGGCGAAGACCAGGAACGTGGCGCCGCTGGGGCGAAAGATCCCGTGCAGCGCGACGCCGTTCAGGATGGCGCACATCCCGTGCTCGCGGATCCCGAACCGGATGTTGCGTCCGGTGCGATGGCTCGGGTTGAAGTCGTCGTTGCCCGTCTTGAGGTCGCCGATGTAGTTCAGCGTCGAGCCGTACAGATCGGCGCTGCCGCCGATGAGCAGCGGGACCTTCGCCGCCAGCGGCTGCAGCACGTCCTGGCCCGCCTTGCGCGTGGCGATCTTGGTCGCCGCCGCGAACTCCGGGATGGCGGCCAGCAGCGTGCCCGCGTCGGGCGTCCGCCGGGCCGTCCCCTCGGCCAGATTGCGAGCCTCGGCCCGCGAGGTGGCCAGCTCTTCGGCCAGCTTGGGGTTCTTCGCTTGCCACGACGCGAAGGTCTTGGTCCAGGCGGCGTGGGCGGCGGAGAGCTCCTTCTGCCGGGCGCTGAAGAACGCGCGCACCTCCGGCGAGACGAAGTACTTCTCCGCCGGCAGGCCCAACCCCTTGCGGGCGGCGTCGCCGAACTTCGCCCCACCCTCGCCGTGCGCCTTCGACGTCCCCTCGACCTCGGGGATCCCCTTGCCGATGAGCGTCTTGGCGATGATGGCCTGTGGCTTGCCGCTCCCCGCCTTCTTGGCCCGCACGAAGGCCGTGTAGAAAGCGTCCATCTCGTTGCCGTCGACGGTCTGGACGTCGAACCCGATCGCCTCCAGCCGCTTGGCGGTGTCCTCGCTCTGCGTCTCCTTGGCCATCGCGTCGAGCGTGACCGCGTTCGAGTCGTAGATGAGGATCAGGTTGTCGAGCTTCTGGTGGCCGGCGAACTCCAGCGCCTCCATCGCCACGCCTTCCTGCATGCAGCCGTCACCCGCCAGGCAGACGATGTGGTGATCGAAGATGGTCTGCTCGGCGGTGTTGAAGCGGGCCTCGGCCATCTTGGCGCCGACCGCCATCCCCACCGCGTTGCCGATCCCCTGGCCCAGCGGGCCGGTCGTCGCCTCGACGCCGCTCGGCGCGTGGGTCAGCTCCGGGTGCCCCGGCGTCTTCGAGTGCAGTTGCCGGAAGCGCTTGATCTCGTCGAGCGTCATGTCGCTGTAGCCCGAGAGGTGCAGCCAGGCGTAGAGGAACATCGAGCCGTGGCCGGCCGACAGCACGAAGCGATCGCGGTTCAACCATCCAGGATTGGCCGGATCGTGGCTCAGGGCGTGACCGTACAGCACGGCGCCGATCTCGGCGCAGCCGAGCGGCAGGCCGAGGTGGCCGCTCTGACTCGCGACGACGGCGTCAATCGCCAGCCCCCGCGCCATGGTGGCCGCCTGGGCAAGAATTTTTTCGGGTAGCTCGCTCATTTGGGCGCGCAGTCTACCACCACCGCCCGGGATCACCGGCGTGGTCGGCGGTCGTGATTCGTGTCATTTGTGGCTCACTTTTGCGAAGTTCGCGGACCGGAAACCGACGGTCGGGCATGATTGGAGCCCCATGCCCGGACAAACGAATCCCCTCACGGAACGCCCCGCCTGGAAGGCGCTCCAGCGCCATCACGGCCAGATCGCCGGCCGCCACCTGCGCGAGCTGTTCGCCGCCGATCCGGGGCGCGCCGAGCGCTTCACCGTCGAGGCGGTCGGCCTCCACCTCGACTACTCGAAGAACCGGATCAGCGAGGAGACCGTGCGCCTCCTCCTCCAGCTGTGCGACGAGAGCGGCCTGCGCGGGCGCATCGACGCCATGTTCCGCGGCGACCGCATCAACGTCTCCGAGAACCGGAGCGTCCTGCACGTCGCGCTGCGCATGCCGGCCGGCCGCTCGCTGGTGGTCGAGGGGGTGGACGTCGTCGAGGAGGTGCATGCGGTGCTGGCGCGGATGCGCGCCTTTGCAGAGAGTGTCCGCACGGGGGTCTGGAAGGGTCACACCGGCAAGCCGATCCGCAACGTGATCAACATCGGCATCGGCGGCTCGGACCTCGGCCCCGTGATGGCCTACGAGGCGCTGCGGTCGTACAGCCGGCGCGACCTGACCTTCCGCTTCGTCTCCAACGTCGACGCGACCGACCTCGTCGAGGCGACGCGCGATCTCGACGCCGCGGAGACCCTTTTCCTCGTTTCGTCGAAGACGTTCGGGACGATCGAGACGATGACCAACGCCCACTCGGCCCGGCAGTGGGCGCTGGCCCAGCTGGGGAGCGAGGCGGCCGTGGCCAAGCACTTCGTGGCGGTCTCGACCAACACCAAGCGGGTCACCGAGTTCGGCATCGACCCGGCCAACATGTTCGGGTTCTGGGACTGGGTGGGCGGCCGCTACTCGATGGACTCGGCCATCGGCCTCTCGACGATGCTGGCCGTCGGACCCGACCACTTCGACGAGCTGCTGGCCGGGTTCCACGCGCTCGACGAGCACTTCCGCACGGCGCCCTTCGGCCAGAACCTGCCGGTGCTGATGGCGCTGCTGGCCGTCTGGTACGGCGACTTCTTCGACGTCCAGAGCTTCGGCGTGATGCCCTACGAGCAGTACCTGAAGCGCTTCCCCGCCTACCTGCAGCAGCTGACGATGGAGTCGAACGGCAAGCACGTCACGCTCGACGGCACCAGGGTCGACCACCAGACGGGCGGCGTCTACTGGGGCGAGCCGGGGACCAACGGCCAGCACAGCTTCTATCAGCTGATCCACCAGGGGACGAAGCTGATCCCGGTCGATCTGATCGCCTTCGGCAAGTCGCTGAACCCGCTGGGCGAGCACCACGACATCCTGATGTCGAACGTGTTCGCGCAGGCGGAGGCGCTGGCCTTCGGCAAGACCGAGAGCGAGGTGCGCGCCGAGGGGACGGCGGCGGCCATCGTGCCGCACCGGATCATGGAGGGGAACCGCCCCACCAACGTCATCCTGGCCGAGAAGCTGACGCCGCGAATCCTGGGCACGCTGGTGGCCCTCTACGAGCACAGCGTCTTCGTGCAGGGGGTCATCTGGGGGATCGACTCGTTCGATCAGTGGGGCGTCGAGCTGGGCAAGGCGCTGGCGCAGCGGATCATCCCCGAGCTGGCGAGCGAGACCGAGCCCGATCTGAAGCACGACGCCTCGACGAACGCCCTCATCCGCCGCTACCGGAGCCTGAAGCGGTGAGGACCGCCGTCGGCGCGCCGATCAGGCTGCTGGTCGCCGACGTCGACGGGACGCTGGTGACGGGCGCCAAGCGGCTCACCGAGGGGGCTCGCCGCGCGGTGGACCGGCTGCGCGGGGCCGGGATCGAGCTGGCCATCACCAGCGGGCGACCCCCGCGCGGCATGGCCATGCTCGTCGAGCCGCTGGCGCTGACCACGCCGATCGCCGCCTTCAACGGCGGGATGTTCGTCAAACCCGATCTGACGACGGTCCTCGAGCGCTGCACCCTGCCGCTGGAGGTCGCGCGCGAGACGCTCGACTTCCTGCTGCACGCCGGGCTCGACGCCTGGGTCTATCGCGACGCCGACTGGTTCGTCCGCGCGCGCGAGGCGCCGCACGTCGCGCACGAGCAGGCGACGGTGCAGTTCGCCCCCACGGTGGTCCCGGATCTGGCGGCCGTGCTCGAGGGGGCCGTGAAGATCGTGGGGGTCAGCGACGACCACGCCCTGGTCGAGCGCACCGAGGCCGAGATGCGCCGGCGGGTGGCGGGGCACGCCTCGGCGGCGCGCTCGCAGCCCTACTACCTCGACGTGACCCACCCCGACGCCAACAAGGGGATGGTGGTCCGGTACGACGCCCGGGCCCTGGGCGTCCCGCCCGAGCAGATCGCCACCATCGGCGACATGCCCAACGACGTGCTGATGTTCGGGGTCGGCGGGATCAGCATCGCGATGGGGAACGCCAGCCCCGACGTCCAGCGCTGCGCGCGCTACGTCACGGCCTCGAACGAGGAAGAGGGGTTCGCCCACGCCGTCGACACGTTCGTGCTGGCGCGCCACGCGCCGTGACCCGCCCGGGCGTCGCGCCGCGCGCTCAATCGCCGAAGGTGCAGGCGTCGCCGGCGCTTCTACCGGAGGGTGTCGATCAAGCCCGACGCCCGATTGCCCGTCGCCCGAAGCTCGAGCGTGCGCCCGCCCTCGGCGGCCACCGCGATCTCGATCGTGAGCCGGTCGCCCGGCGCCGCCTCGGGGAAGCGATCGAGCCACTCGATCGCCACCGCCGCGCGGTCGAAGGCGTCGACCAGCCCCAGCTCGTCGAGCTCGCGCGGGTCGTTGATCCGGTAGAGATCGGCGTGGACCAGCGGGACCCGCCCCGGGTGCTCGTTGACCAGCGCGAACGTGGGGCTGGCCACGTGGCGCTCGGGTGGAACCTCCAGCCCGCGCGCCACGCCCTGCACGAACGTCGTCTTCCCGGCGCCGAGCGGGCCGACCAGCGCCAACACGTCGCCGGCCTGGAGCGCGCGCCCGAGCCGCTCGCCGATCGCTTGCAGATCGGCGGCGGTCGCGGCGGTGAGGATCAGCGAGTCGGGCACGCGCTCAGAGCTTGATCTTCTCGAAGTGGACCAGATCGGCGAAGGCGGCGAACCGCTCGCGGATCTGGCCGAGGTCGAGCCGCTTGAATCGTTCGAGGCTGAAGTCCTCGACGCTGAACGAGGCCAGCACCGAGCCCATGATCATCGCGGTGCGGATCGTCGCCGGGCTGGTGTCGCCCTGACGCGCGATCCACCCCATGAAGCCGCCGCCGAACGAGTCGCCGGCGCCGGTCGGGTCGACGACGTTCTCGATCGGGAACGCCGGCGCCGCGAACACGCCCCCCTCGTGAAACAGCAGCGCCCCCGCGTCCCCGCGCTTGATGACCACCGCGCGCGGGCCCAGCGCCCGGATGGCGCGCGCCGCGGCCGGCAGGTTGGCCTCGCCCGACAGCTGGCGCGCCTCCTCGTCGTTGAGCAGCAGCATGTCGACCCGCTGCAGCAGCTTCAGCAGGTCGGGGCGCTTCCCTTCAATCCAAAAGTTCATGGTGTCGCAGGCCACGAACTTGGGCTTTTTGCCCGCCTTCTCCGTTTGCTCCAGCACCGAGAACTGCAGCGCCGGGTCGATGTTGGCCAGGAAGACATACGGCGAATCGGTCCAAGCCCCGGGCAGCTTGGGGCGGAAGTCGGAGAAGACGTTGAGCTGCGTGTCCAGCGTGGTGCGCGTCGAGAAGTCCTTGGCGTAGACGCCCGACCAGCGGAAGGTCTTGCCCGGCACCCGCTCGAGCCCCGCCAGGTCGACGGCGTGCGCCTCGAACAGCTTGGTGTGCGCCTCGGGGAAGTCGGTGCCCACGATCCCGGTCAACCGCACGGGCGCCAGGAAGGAGGCGGCCACCGAGAAGTAGGAGGCGGCGCCCCCCAGCACGTCGGCGCGCTTGCCGACGCGCGTCTCGACGGTGTCCAGGCCGACCGATCCGACGACCAACAGAGGCGATGGTGATGACATGCTCAGCTCTCTCTCCCGTGAAGTGCCCGCAGGCGTTGGCGCGCCTCGGGCGTGATCGCCTCCGGCGCGGTGAGAATGGCGTGGGCGGCGGCCGTCGCGCAACCGCAAGCGGCGGCCCGCCCCGCGTGGGGGGGCAGGCAGCGGACGATCGCCTTGGCGCCGGCGACGTTCGCGGCCAGCACCGCCAGGACGGCCTCGGCGGTGACCGCCGCCTCTTCGGTGTGCCAGGCGTCGTAGTCGGTGACCAGCGCCAGCGCCGCGAAGCAGAGCTCTGCCTCGCGGCACAGCTTGGCCTCGGTGGCCGCCGTCATCCCGATGAGGTCGGCCCCCCAGCTCCGGTGCAGCAGCGACTCGGCCCGCGTCGAGAACTGCGGGCCCTCCATGCAGACGTAGGTGCCGCCCCGGTGGAGGCGCTTGCCCGCCGCCGGCCGCGCGGCGAGGCGCGCCTCGGCCGGCGCCTCGGGGACCCCGGCCTCCGCGGCGGCCGCCGCCACGGCCGCGCCGAACGCCGGGCAGGTCGGCTCGGCGAAGCTGACGTGCCCGACGACGCCGTCGCCGAAGAACGTCGAGGCCCGGCGAAAGGTCTTGTCGATGAACTGATCGACCAGCACGAGGTCGCCCGGCAGCATCCCCTCGCGCAGCGAGCCGACGGCCGACACCGAGAGGACGCGCGTCGCCCCGGCCGCCTTCAGCGCGTGGATGTTGGCGCGATAGTTGATCTCGGACGGCGAGAACCGGTGCCCGGCTCCGTGGCGCGGCAAGAAGACCAGGCGCCCTTCGCCGCCTTGCACCCGGCCGCTGACCAGCGGCCCCGACGGCGCGCCGAACGGCGTCGAGACCTCGGCCGTGCGGCGGTCGACGAGACCGTCGATGTCGTAGAGCCCGCTGCCGCCGAGAACGCCGAGGATCATCGCTGTTTCGCCGAGGTCGCCGATGCTTCTAACACGCGGCCGGCAGCTGTGGGAGCATGAGAGCGCGGCATGGCCGACGGCGACTTCATCGACTACCTGGTGGCGCACGGCGCATACGCCGAGGCCGCGCGCGTCGCCGCCGGGCGCGGCGAGCTGCGGCGCGCGATCGGGCTCTACGAGCGGGTCTGGCGCTTCGCCGACGCGCTGCCGCTGGCGCTCGACCTCGACGACCGGCCGCTGGCGGTGCGGCTGGCGCTTGACGCCGGCCTGCCCGAGCGCGCCGGCGAGATCGCCGAGGCCGCGCCGCCCGAGGCGCTGCTCCCGGTCGCCGAGGCGCTGGCCGCGCGCGGCCGCACGTTCGAGGCGGCGCGCGCCGCCGAGCGCGCGGGCGCCTGGGCGCGGGCCGCCGCCTGGTACCGGCGCGCCGGCGCGCCGCTCGAGGAGGCCCGCGCGCAGGCGCAGGCGGGCGCCCTGCGCGAGGCGGGCCTCATCTACGAGCGGCTGGTGGTGCAAGGGAGCGGCGAGGAGGCGATCGCCGCGCGGCTCGAGCTCGGCAAGCTGCTGGCGCGCCTGGGCCGCGCCGAGGAGGCGACCCGCCACCTGCAGATCGCCGCCCGCGTGCCGGCGCAGCGCCTCGCCGCCTGGCGCGCGCTGTGCGGACCGCTGCTGGCGCTGGGGTACCCGGCCGCGGCCGCCGAGCTGGCCGCGCGGCTGCACCACGCCGACCCCGGCATTCCCCGACGCGCCGAGGAGGTCGCCCTGCTCGAGGAGGCGCTGTCGGGCGGCGCGGTGCCGGCGCCGCGCGAGGTCGGCCGCCGCTACCACCTCCGCCGCCTGCTGGGCGCGGGCGCCATCGGCCGCGTCTACGAGGCCTTCGATTCGCTCCTGGGGCTGCCGGTGGCGCTCAAGCTGCTGGCGGTCGGCAGCGTCGCCGGCGGCGAGCCCGAGCGGCAGGCCTACCTGCGCTTCGCGCGCGAGGCCGAGGCGGCCGGGCGCCTGCGCCACCCGAACATCGTGGCCCTCGCCGACGCGCAGCCGGCGTCCGGGCTGTTCGTGTTCGAGCTGATGACGGGCGGGACGCTGCGCGATCGGCTGGCTGGCGCGGGGCCGCTGCCCTTGCCGTCGGCGCGCCGGCTGGCGCTCGATCTGCTGGCCGCGCTGGCCGCCGCGCACGAGCGCGGGATCATCCACCGCGACGTCAAGCCGGCCAACGTCCTCTACGACGCCGCCGGCAACGCCAAGCTGGGCGACTTCGGGAGCGCCCACCTGGCCGACTTCGGCCAGACGCAGACCGGCGGGTTCCTGGGGACGGTGGCCTACATGTCCCCGGAGCAGATCACGGGCGCGCCGATCGGCTACTCGGCCGATCTCTACGCGCTGGGCGCCACGCTGGTCGAGGCGCTGACCGGGCGGCCACCGTTCCTAGGCCCGGATCTCGTCGCGCAGCACCTGGGCGAGGCGCCCGCGCGCCCGTCGGCGCGCCGCCCCGGCCTGTCGCCGCTGCACGACGAGGTGCTGGCGCGCGCCCTGGCCAAGGCGCCGGGCGAGCGCTTCGCCTCGGCGCTCGAGATGGCCGAGGCGGTGGCCGCCTGGCCGGTGGAAGGCTCGACGTTCGAGGGCCCGACGCTCGAGGCTGGCTCCGCGAGCGCACCCCCGACGGCGGACCCGACCGAGACCGCGGCGCCGCCCGAGCGGGAGCTGGGGCGCACCGACGAAGCGCGGCTGGTCCTGCGCCACGACCCCCGCACCGCGCGCGAGGTGCTGGTCGAGGAGCGCGCGGCGCCGCTGGCGGACGACGCCCTGGACGAGCTGCGCGCCACCGCCACCCGCGGCGGCCCGCACGTGCAGCGCGTCCTGCGGCTGTCCGAGGACCGCCGGACCATCTGGTACGAGGCCGTGGCCGGCGAGCGCCACCCGCTGGACGCGCTGACCGTGCCCGAGCGCGCGGCGCTGGCCCCCGCCCTGGCGGCCCTTCCGCCCGGTCGCGCCCTCGCCTTCGTGCGGACCCCCGCCGGCCCCGTGCTCGTCGTCGCCGGCTACTGACGGGTGAACGTCAGCAGGAGGCTGGACAGCAGGCCCCAGGAGGTCGCCGACGGCGGTGGATCGTCGGAGCCGTAACGATAGAGCGTCAACCGCCCGGCCACTCCCATCCGCCAGCGCCCGCGGACGACCGGCTCGATCCCGCCGTGCACCGAGGCTGCGAAGCCCCAGCTCGTCGCGAAGCTGCCGAAGCTGGTGTCGAGCTCGGAGACGGTCATCAGCCCCAGGGCCGCGCCGAGGTGCCCGCCGTAGCGACCACCGAGGTCGCGGTCGACCAGCGCGCCGATCGTGTCGAGGAAGTGGATCGTGTCCGGGAGCGTGTAGCTGCCCCCTTCGAACGACTCGCTCCGGTCGATCACCCCGGCGACCTGCAGCGTGCCGGCGAGCACCCAGCGCGGCCGGACGCGCTTGCCGACGGTGACCTCCAGCGCCGGGGCCCACCCCGTCGACACGGCGCCCGGATCGGGCGTCGAGGGGCTCCAGCTCTCGACCATGAACGCCGGCCCGACCGCGAGCCGCAGGAAGACGCGCGCGGGCGGCGGGGCGGCGGAGTCGGCCCGCGCCACCGGCGCCCCGGCGACCGACACCGCCGCCAGCGCCAGCGCGGCGGCGCGTCTTCGCAGGCGGCGGTTCACGGCGGCGACAGGACGACGGGTTGGGTGACCACCCCGACCGCGCCCCCCGGCACCGTCCAGCGCCCGTACACGGTGGGGCCCGGCAGCGCGACGCTGGCAAACGCCGTCATCGGCTGGCAGCTCCCCTGATCGAAGCCGCAGCTGCCGCAGATCTCCTCCCCGACCGCCACGCCGACCTTCCCGGCGAACGGGGTCCCGAGCTGGAAGTAGACGTCCTGCGCGCTGGCCGCGCTGGAGGCGACCAGCTCGACGAAGACCGAGAAGGGCGAGGACGGGGACACGGCGTTGGCGGGCAGCGTGTAAGGGATCGTGCCCGCGCAATCGTCCGCCAGGTAAGGGCCGGTCATCACGTTGGCCGGCGCCATCGCGTACCAGGGCGCCGCCGAATCGATTCGCGCCAGCACGACCTGCCCCGTCTGGGTCTGTCCCAGGCCGCCGCAGTCGTTGATCGTCACCTGCGCCGCCGTCGGCGGCGGCACGAGCGCCATCGCCTCCGGGCCCGACACGACCCAGTAGGGATCGCGCACCGGATCGTTGGTCGCCGTGGCGCCGGGGCCGGGCGGCGGCAGCGAGCAGGGACAGATCTTTTGATCGGCGACCGCCTCCCCTGGCAACGGGATGTGCATCGCCGACCAGACCTCGTCGAGCGTCACCCCCCAGAAGGAATGGAAGTTCGCCCCGAACAGCGCCGGATCGCGCCGCTCGGGCGACTGCTCGTAGTAGCGAAGGAAGGCGTCGATCCCCTGGGTGCGGATCAGGTAGCGGGCCAAGAGCCCACCTTGCAGGTAGGCCTCGTCGGAGGGCGGATCCTCGGCCACCAGCCCGGGCCAGGGGGCGCTGTCCGCCAGGCTGGCCCCCGGCTGGCCGCAGGCGATCGCCTCGGCCGCCCCTTCGGCCAGCAGCGGGATCGGCTTGCGCTGCTTGCGCAGGTAGAGATAGGCGTGGTTCAGCTCGTGGGGGTTGGGCAGCGTCGGCGAATCGATCTCCAGCGCCGACTCCTTGGTGCAGGCGCCCTCGTCCGGCGAGCCGCAGGCCGCTTCGGCGTCCGCCGTGGTGAGCCAGTAGTAGTTGATGATCCCGTCGGGCATGTGCAGCATCGTCTGCACGTCGCTCCACTCCGTCTCCAGCGCCGCCAGCGCGTTGTCCCCGTCGAACGGCGGCGCCACCGGCATGAGCGCCGGATCGACGTAGAGCCGGAAGTGCGCCGACTGGCCGACCAGGACCCCGGGCGGCGGCCCGCCGCATCCGACCCCGAGCAGGAGCGCCGCCACCACCCACCGGCGCATGGTCAGCGGGTCAGGATCTGGGTCACGAACATGGGGCGCGTCCCGGTCACCTCGGGACCGTACACCACGCCGACGCCGATGTGGCGGGGGCGCGGATCGAGCAGGTTGCCGCGATGCCCTGGGCTGCCCAGGAAGCCGCTCTCGGCCTGGGCGGCGCTGTAGAAGCGGCCGACGTTCTCCAGCACCAGCTCGGGCTTGAGGCCGGCGCGGTGGACGCGGTCCATCGACGTGCCCGTACGCGGCGAGACGTGGCCGACGAAGTCATGGGCGATCATGTCCTGACAGTGGTCGCGCGCGACCGCCGTCAGGCGCGGGTCGACGTCCAGCACCGGCAGCCCGGCGCGCGCGCGATCGTGGTTCACCAGCGTCACGATCTCGCGCTCGGCGGCGGCCGCGTCGGCCGGCCCCTGCCGCATCGCCGCCGGGCCCCGGAAGCTGCGCGGGGGCGCCACCCCGCAGTAGACGGGGAAGTTGGCCAGCACCGTCGGACCGACCGCCCCCACGGCGCCGACCTCGACCTGGTAGCGGCCGTCGGCGCCACAACGAAGCTCGCCGGCCAGCTCGCGGCCGCGCACCGTCGGCGCCACCTGGTGAACGCTGCCGTCGGGCCAGGTGATCACCAGCTCGGGCTCGCGGTAGGCGGCCGCGATGCGCGCGGCGATGCGCGCGCGCCCCCCCGACGGGAGCCGGCGGCTGACGGCGCCCTTCAGGGTCAAGGACGTCTGCTGGAAGGCCGCCACCAGGTAGACCTTGCCGGCGGTCCGCTCGATCCCGACGCCCACCCGGCCGAAGCCGCCGGCTCGCAGCGCGGCGACGATCTCCTCGCGGGCGTGCCCGCGCAGCGCCTCGTCGCCGCCGGTGGTCGCCTCGCCCGACAGGATGCGGGGCGCGGGCTCGACGAGGCCGTAGTGCGCGAGCAGGAAGGAGATCGCCTCCGGGTCGGGGAGGTCGTCGGCGCGCAACCGCCGCGCGAGCTCGGTCATCGCCCAGTCGAGGCGCGCGTCGGGCTCGGGGGCCGGCAGGCCGGCCTGCGCCGCCGCCGCGCGCGCGTCCGCCACGATCGCGTCGCGCAGGCGGTCGCGCGGGGGCCCGCCGGCGGTCATCGGCTCGCCGAGGTAGGCCTCCGCCGCGGGACGCGCCGGGACCAACGGGCCGCCGTCCGCCGGTCCACCGAGCGCCGCCGGCGGCGCGAGCGCGACCGCCGCCAGCGCCACCGCCGCGAGGCCGGCGCTATTCCTTGCCGTGGACGTCGCCGCCCTTGGCCGCCGCGGGCAGCTTGCGATCGGGGGCCGCCGACGGCGCCGCGGTGCCTCCGACCTTGGCCGCGGGACCGGTCGCCGCCGCCTTGGCCACCGGCGCGCCCGCCGGCGGGGCCGGCGCCGGGACCTTGCCGCTGGCGTCGGCGAACACCAGCTCGCCGAACCGGCCGAGCGCGTGGAAGTCACCGACCAGCGGCGGCGACCAGCCGGCGGCCTGCTGCGGCTTCCCCTTCGGCAGGTCCATCCGGTACATGTTGATGCGCCAGACGTCGCCGGGCTCGGGCGGCAGCCGCACGGCCGACTTGTCGTCCATCCCCTTGACGTCCTCGAGCGGGATGGCGATCTCGACGGTCCACCCCTTGTCCTGATCGTCCCGCTTGTTGAGCGTGCCGTCGACGTGCACCTTGGCCGTCAGCTTCGAGTTCCAGGAGAACGGCTTCAGCTTGGGGTCGACCGTGTCCTCGTAGCGGCGGGGCGACGGCAGGTAGGTGTCGAAGACGTTGCCGTTGGGCGCGAACTGCAGCTCGATGTAGGTCCGCCCGTTGCCGTCGGCGTCGATCATCAGCTCGTCGGCCTCCTCGGTCCAGAGCTTGTCGTCGCGCTTGGTGAGGTCGGTCCAGACGTCGTCATCGGTGTTGTCGAACCCGACGTAGAGGTTCTTCTTGTCCCACAGCAGCTTGGCCTCGGTCTTCATCGAGGGGGCCACCGGCGCGCCCGTCATCGTGTTGACGAACGGCCCCGTCGAGGGCGCCGCCGCCCAGGCCGGGTCGTCCAGCTTGCCGTCCAGCTTGGGGGCCTTGTCGATCATCCGGGCCACGTAGCGCTTGCGCGGCTCGGTGGCGGTCGACGCGCGCACCGGCACCGAGGCCGCCAGGACGCGCCCCTCGTTGTCGTGCGCGCCCGACTTGATGGGCATCCGCGTCGAGCCGCGCCAGAGGCCGACGTAGACCTCGAGCACCGGGTACGGCCAGGCGTCGGGCATCCGGATGGTGTGGGCGTCGCGGATGATGTCGCCCGCCTTCCAGGCGTTCACCGGGTACTTCCCGTCGATCGGGACGTGGTCGCCGTTGATGTAGCTCTGCTTGCCCGGCCCCTCGACGTGCATGAACGTCTTCCAGCCGTCGCCGGGCGGGCTGACGACCTTCCAGTACTGCGTCAGCTTGACGTCCTTGCCCGCCTCGACCGGCAGCGGATCGACGTCCAGCCCCAGGAAGACGATCTTTCCGTCGAGGTCCGCGTTCACCACGTACTTGGGCGTCGGCGGCGCCGACAGCAGGTTCTGCTTGGCGGCCGTCAGGTCCTCGGCGGTCGGCTTGTCCGGCTCCTGCTCGACGCAGGCCGGGAGCGCCAGAACCAACGACGAGAACAGAGGCACGATCGCCAGACGGATCGCGGGCTTTCGCATGGCCAGGTTTCTAACCAAGCGAGGGGGCGATTGCAATCGGCGGAGACCACGGCTCAGGCGGTCGGCGCCTGAGGGATCCGCTCGGGCGGCAGGCCGCGCACCCCGCGCAGGGTCACCTCGACGATGATCTCCGCGCGCGCGGTGGTCTCGCGCACGAACGTGTAGAAGGCCTCGACCGCCCGGCGCGGGTACTCCGTGGCGGGGACGCCCAGCGCCGCCATCCCGGCGCGCTCGGCCAGGTAGAGCGAGCGCGGCAGGTGGTACCGCTGCGACACCACCAGCAGCTCCTTGACGCCCAGTCGGGCGGCGTCGGCCATGCTGGCCGCGGTCCGGTAGCCGCCCCGATCGACGATCACGTCGACGGGCGCGACCCCGCGCGCCTCCAGCCAGGCCGCCATCACGTCGGGCTCGTCGTACCCCGGGAAGGCCGCGCCGGAGACGATGACCTTCCGGGCCAGGCCCGCGCGGTAGAGCTCGAGCCCCGTCTTCAGCCGCTCGGCCAGCTCGAGCGAGGGGACGCCGCCCCGGAAAACGTAGGCCCCCAGCACCAGCGCGTACGGACGCGGCGGCGTCCGCGCCAGGTCGGTGACCACCGCGTCGCCGGTGCGCGAGACGAGGTAGAGGTTCGCCACCACCACCAGCGCCGCGACCACGACCGCGGCGGCCACCAGCCGCCGCCCCCAGCGCGGGCGCGCCGGGGCCGCCTCAGCCGGCATCGCGGTAGACCTTCGCCGCGCTCACGTGCCCGAGCCGATGCCAGCGTACATAGAGGCGCGACAGGTGAAACAGGATCTCGGGGCGCGACATCCCCTCGCCCATGACCCGCTCGACCCAGTCGATGGCCACGTCGCGCGCGTCCGGCGGGTGAAACAGGAAGGTCCGCCCGAAGACGGCGCGCTCGCCGTCCCAGATGACGCGCGCCTCGAACACGTCCCCCTCGGCCACCCCGGCGGTGTTGCGGCGCTCGAGCACCGAGAAGCGCGCGCCGCCGACCAGGTCCTCGAGCTCGAGGACGCGATCGGGCGAGGCCGGGGCGGCGAGCTGAAACAGGCTGCGGTGGCTGGAGGCGAGGTGCGCCAGCGCCCGCCGCTCCTCGGGCGGCAGGCGGGTCCCCGTCTCGATGGCGTGCACGATGGGCGGCTTGCCCCCCAGGCCCGCGTGCGGCCGCTCGAGCACGTACCACTCGAGGAACGAGGCCATCCGCCCCTCGAACAGCTCGGCGTCGTCGTCGAACACCTTGCCGGCGCGGTCGAAGTACTCCTCGCGCGCGCGCATGGCCTCCAGCCGATGCTCGTTCTCGCTGTAGCGCTCCGTCAGGCGATCGAGCAGCGGGTAGATCATGCTCAGCGGCGGCGGCGCTCTTCCATCAAGGTGCGGAAGCGATCGAACAGGTAGCCGGCGTCGTTGGGCCCGGGCGAGGCCTCGGGGTGGTACTGGACGCTGAACACCGGCAGCTCGCCGTGGCGCATCCCCTCGACGGTCTTGTCGTTGAGGCTGACGTGGGAGAGCACCGCCTTGCCGGCCATCGAGTCGACGTCGACCGCGAAGCCGTGGTTCTGCGAGGTGATCTCCACCTTGCGCGTCCCGAGGTCCATCACCGGGTGGTTCGCGCCGTGGTGCCCGAACTTGAGCTTGTAGGTCTTGCCCCCCAGCGCCAGGCCCAGGATCTGGTGGCCGAGGCAGATGCCGAACACCGGGAGCTTGGAGGCGCACAGCTCGCGCGCCGCCTCGACGGCGTAACCGACCGCGGCCGGATCGCCGGGGCCGTTGCTGAGGAAGATGCCGTCGGGCTTCATGGCCAGCGCCTCGCGCGCCGGCGTGGTGGCCGGGACGACGGTGACCTTGCACCCGGAGGACCGCAGGTGTCGGAGGATCCCGCGCTTGATGCCGAAGTCGTAGGCCACCACGTGGTGCCGCACGGGCGGCGGCGTGGCCGCGGCGCGGCTCGGCGCGCGCGGGCCGACCCACAGCGGCTCGTCCCACTCGTACATCTTGGACGACGTCACCTCGCGGACGAGATCGCACCCCTCCATCGAGGGGTGCTTGCGCGCGCGCGCCACCGCGGACGCCGGGTTGGAGACGTCGCGCGTGATCACCGCGCGCTGCGACCCGGACAGGCGGATCCGGCGGGTGACCGCCCGGGTGTCGATCCCGGTGATGCCGGCGACCCCGTGGGTGGCGCACAGCTCGTGCAGCGAGCCCTCGGCGCGCCAGTTCGAGACGACCGGCGACAGCTCGCGCACCACGAAGCCCGCGCACCAGGGGCGGGCCGACTCGAAGTCGACCGGGTTGATGCCCACGTTCCCGATCTCGGGCGCGGTCATGGTGACGATCTGGCCGCGGTACGAGGGATCGGTCAGGACCTCCTGGTAGCCGGTGATCGCGGTGTTGAAGACGATCTCCCCGGCGCCCGTGACAGGGCCGCCATCGGCCGCCCCGAACCCGAAGCCGCGGTAGACGGTCCCATCCTCCATCGCCAGCAGCGCCGGCGGCAGCCCTTGCGAATCTTGTACGTCCAGGCTCACGACACTCCCTCTTCCGGGTAGACGATAGCACCGCCCACGACCGTCAACACCGCCCTACCCTGCAACTTGCGGCCGCCGAACGGCGTGTTGTGCGAGCGCGACCGGAGGTCGGCAGGCTCGCAGGTCCAGGCCACCTCGGGGTCGACCACGGTCACGTCGCCCGGCGCTCCGACCGCCAGCGTTCCCCCCGGCAGGCCGAACAGCGCCGCCGGGGCCGAGGAGAGCCGGGCCACGAACGCCGACGGCGTCAGGATCCCCGCCCGGACCAGCTCGAGCACCAGCGGGACCGCGGTCTCGAGCCCGATGATCCCGAAGGCCGCCTGCTCGAACTCGACCTCCTTCTCGACCGGCGAGTGCGGCGCGTGGTCGGTGGCCACCGCGTCGATCGTCCCGTCACCCAGCGCCGCCCGCAGCGCCTCGACGTCGGCGGCCCCGCGCAGCGGCGGGTTGCACTTGGCGTGGGTGTCGTAGTGCGCGCAGGCGTCGTCGGTCAGCGTCAGGTGGTGCGGCGTCACCTCGCAGGTCACCGGCAGCCCGCGCTGCTTGGCCTCGCGCACCAGCCGGATCGAATCCGCGCTGCTGACGTGCGCCACGTGGTAGCGCGCCCCGGTGAGCGCGCACAGCTCGAGGTCGCGCGCCACCATCGCCGACTCGGCCGAGGCCGGCTGGGCCCGGATGCCGGCCCGCGTGGCGACCGGCCCCTCGTTCATGGCGCCGCCCGCCGACAGCGTCAGATCCTCGCAGTGCTGGACGATGGTGAGCCCGAACGTGCGCGCGTACTCCATCGCCCGCCGCATCAGCTCGGCGTTCATCACCGGCTTGCCGTCGTCGGAGACCGCGACGCAGCCGGCCTCCTTGAGCTCGCCCATCTCGGCCAGCGACTCGCCGGAGAGGCCCTTGGTGATGGCGCCGATCGGGTAGACGCGGACCACGCCCACCTGGCGCGCCCGCTGCACGATCAGCTCGGTCACCGCGCGCGTGTCGTTGGGCGGCGTGGTGTTCGGCATCGCGCAGACCGCGGTGAACCCACCCGCGGCCGCCGCGCGCGTGCCGGTGGCGATGTCCTCTTTGTACTCCTGCCCCGGCTCGCGCAGGTGGGTGTGCAGGTCGATGAGCCCCGGCATCACCCACTTGCCGCGCACATCGATCACGCGCACCCCGGGGCCGACGCCGCCGGCGATCCCGCTCTCGACGCGCGCCACCCGGCCGTCCTTCAAAAGCACGTCCGCCTCGGCGTCGAAACCGCGCCGAGGATCGATGACCCGGCCGCCGCGCAGACAGAGATCCATTCGCGGGGTCCCTTGATAGGGGGTTCCCGCCCCTCAGTCAACCGGTTTCAGCCTTGTCGACGAACAGGCGGAGCTTCTTGAACCAGCGCAGCTTGTCCTCGAATCCAGGAAAGCTGGCGTTGAGGCCGCTGGGGTTGGGGACCACGAACACGCGGGCCCCCTCGATGGTCTCGCGCTTGGGGCCCGGGCCCGGCCCGGCGGCGGCCCCGAAGTACGTTCTGTACAAACTGACGCCCACGAAGGCGACGACCGCCGGACGCCAGGCGGCGATCTTGCGGGCCAGCGCGGCGTGGCCGCGCGCGATCTCGGCGCGCGTCAGCTCGGCGGCCGTCCGCGTCGTGCGTGGACAAAGGTTGGTGAGCGCGATGCCGAACTCGGCCAGCCGC
>Ga0070734_10003233_pt1 | contig 17508 bp, 17 predicted proteins | sample Coa_R1_8_FD_66444 | JGI IMG/M metagenome (GOLD analysis project Ga0070734, IMG submission 66444) | Surface soil microbial communities from Centralia Pennsylvania, which are recovering from an underground coalmine fire - Coalmine... | ecosystem: Environmental > Terrestrial > Soil > Unclassified ... | reverse complement strand
GCCGTGAACGACCTAGCTGTTGCGTCGAGGAAGCCGCGTGAACGCGGCTGCACCGCCGCCAGGTTGGCTGCTAAGGCGAGTTGCACCGATTATGGAAGCGCCAGCCCGGTGAACCGGGCTTGGGCACGAGGCAGACCGCTCATTCATGGGCGGGCATAATTAAGATGCGCTGGCCCTGGCTCACACGGCAACTCAGCCGTGCAGACTGTTCGGTTTCGGTGGAGAGCGGTGTGTTCATAAGACTTCCTCATAGTCGACGCACTTCTATCTATGTGTCATTATGCCACACAATCATGGATGTGCCAATCTGTTACTCACATTGACAGGAAGAGGATCCTTCCAATCTCTGAGAACTACCTTGACGAGAAGCGCACCAAGTGCTATCATAATGCTATCATTATAAGCAAGGAGATTGTAGGATGGCTCAGGTCTTGATACGGGATGTGCCTCCCGAAGTCGTAGAGAGACTCAAAGTCCGCGCCCAGCGTAATCGCCGCTCACTGGAGGCGGAGCTACGGGTCATTGTTGAGAAGGCGGTGGAAGAGTCGATTGAGGATATGCTGGCCGAAGTGGACCGGGTGCGGGCACTGTTTGCGGGACGAACCTTTGGAGATAGCGCAGAGCTGATACGTGAGGATCGGGAGAGATGAACCGCTATGTGGTGGATGCGAGCGTGGCCGTGAAGTGGTATCTGCCTGAAATTCATGATGCCGATGCGCGCCGATTGCTGACGGGCGGCGGAGACCTGCTTGTACCGGACCTGATCTTCTCAGAGGTGGGCAATATCCTCTGGAAGCGGGTTCGTTCCGGACAGATATTGGAGACGGAGGCCCAGACAGTGCTACAGTCGTTGGGGGCTCTGTCTTTGTCGGTAGCGCCCTCCTGGCCGCTGGTTCTACCTGCACTGGCGATTGCCTGTCAGACCCAGCGGACAGTCTACGATTGCCTGTATCTGGCGCTGGCGGTACGAGAGAGCGCTGTCATGGTAACTGCGGATGAGAAGTTCCATAATGCGTTGCAGGCAACACCGCTGGTTTCGCACATCCTGTGGGTGGAGGACATTTGATGCGCGATTGGAAAGGTACGATACGAAAGGTCGTCATCGGGTTGTTAGCGATCACGCTTCTTATTGTGCCGCTCTTCCAGCCCCTGCCGTCCAGGCGCGGAGATGTCCTGCCAAGTGCTTTCGCGGCCTCCAGAAAGCATAGGACCTATACCACACGCTTCCGACGCACCGAAAATCCCATTTCTGAGGGCAACAACTGGCTAAACGGTCGGGCCGATGGCCTGGATTGGGCCAACGTCCGGACGAAAGCGGGACTCGCCTTCGGGACGGAAGCAGGCACGGTGAAGTATGATGACGCGACTGCGCTCCTGAAAGGCGCCTGGGGACCGGACCAGACCGCCGAAGCCACGGTCCACACTGTAAACCAGAAGGACGAGATCTTTGAGGAAGTAGAGTTGCGCCTCCGCAGTTCGTTGTCCGCCCACAAAGCCACAGGGTATGAGATCAATTTTCGGTGTTTGAGAACCGACAAGGCCTACACCCAGATCGTCCGATGGAATGGCCCTCTGGGTGATTTTACCTACCTGAACGCCAAAGGCGGCTCCCCATTCGGCGTCGCCGACGGAGATGTGGTCAAAGCCACCATCATCGGCAGTGTGATTACGGTCTGTATCAACGGCACGAAGGTGCTCCAGGCTACCGACGCTACCTATAAGGAGGGCAGCCCCGGCATGGGGTTCTATCTGGAAGGCGGCTCCGGCATGAATGGAGACTACGGCTTTACCCGCTTTACCGCTTCGGACTGATGCCACCCCCTCTTTTATAACCTTCAGAATTGTGTCATAATGGGCCGTTTGCAAGCCGGTGAGGAGAACACAATCGAATGAACCTTTTGCGCGGCCTGTTGGGGCGCTATTCCCGCGATATGGGCATAGACCTTGGCACGGCCAACACCCTGGTCCATGTGCGTGGGCGAGGGATTTTGTTGCGCGAACCCTCCGTGGTCGCGATCGATAAAGAGACCAAAAAGGTGCTTGCGGTGGGGGAGGAGGCCAAGCGGATGCTGGGCCGTACCCCCGGCAGCATCGTTGCCATACGTCCGCTCAAAGATGGGGTCATCGCCGATTTCGACCAGAAAGAGAAGATGATCCGCTACTTCATCGAGAAGGTGCATCGGCGCGCCATGATGTTCGCGCCCCGTGTGGTCGTCGGCGTCCCCTCCGGGGTCACCGAGGTCGAGGAGCGCGCCGTGAAAGAGGCGGCGAAGAAGGCGGGCGCCAAGGAGGCCTATACCATCGAGGAGCCGATGGCGGCGGCTATCGGCGCCAACCTGCCCGTCTCGGAGCCGACCGGCTCCATGGTCGTGGACATCGGCGGCGGGACCACGGAGGTCGCCGTCATCTCCCTGGGCGGCATCGTGACAGCCCGCTCGATCCGGGTCGCCGGGGACGAGATAGACGAGGCCATCGTCTCCTATGTCCGGCGCACCTACAACCTCTATATCGGTTATCGCACGGCGGAGGAGGCGAAGTTCGAGGTCGGATCGGCCTATCCCGGCGCAGAGGAGCGGACCATGGACGTGCGGGGGCGCGACCTGATCTCCGGGCTGCCCCGCAGCGCCACCATCACCAGCAGCGAGATCCGGGAGGCCATTCAGGATCCCATCAACTCCATTGTTGAGGCAGTCAAGGTCACGCTGGAGGGAACGCCTCCGGAACTGGCCTCCGACATCTACGAGCGCGGGATCATCCTGGCGGGCGGAGGCGCGCTGCTGGAGGGGCTGGACAAGCTCATCATGCGGGAGACCTCGATGCCCGTGCATATCGCCGCCGATCCGCTCTCCTGCGTCGTTCTCGGCACGGGGCGCGTCCTGGAAGAGCTGGACAGCAACCCGACGCTCCGCAAGGTCCTGAAAAAGTAGCCTTCGCGATTCCCGCTGGAACGGGTAAAATGGGGAGGTCCCATGCGAATATTTAGAGAGCAAAGCGACACGCCATGACCGATCAACTCTGGGCGCCCTGGCGTCTGAAATATATCGAATCGGCGGAAAAGGTGGAGGGTTGCATCTTCTGCGACTTCCCCGCGCAGGGCGTGGAGAAGGATGCGGAGCATCTCATCGTGCATCGCAGCGAGCACTCCTATATCATTCTCAACGCCTTTCCCTATAGCAACGGGCACCTGATGGTGGTCCCTTTCCGCCATACGGCCCGTATGGAGGAGTATACCGATGCGGAGATGCTGGACGTGATGCAGCTCACGCGCCTCTCCGTCCGTATGCTGACCGAAGCCTTCCATCCCCATGGCTTCAATCTGGGGGTGAACATGGGCCGGGTGGCGGGCGCGGGCATCCCCGACCACCTCCACTGGCACATCGTGCCCCGCTGGAACGGCGATGTGAACTTTATGCCGGTCCTGGCGGACGTGCGCGTGATCCCGGAGAGCCTGGAAGCGGTGTATGCGCGGCTGCGTGCGGCGCTTAAGCCCCTGTTGGAAACGGAAAAATGAGCGAGATCGAGCCGACGGAGATACAGGAGGGGGAGACCAAGGCGGAGCGCCTGGCGAAAGTGGCGGCGCGGGCGGCGGTCTGCACGGCCTGCGACCTGGCGAAGACGCGCGCCAACGTCGTCTTCGGCGAAGGCAACCCGGAAGCCCCCCTGATGCTCATCGGGGAAGGACCAGGCCAGAACGAGGACGCGACCGGGCGTCCGTTCGTCGGGCGTGCGGGGGTGCTGCTGGACGAGTGCCTGCGTGAGAACAGCATCACCCGCAAACACATCTATATCTGCAACGTGATCCGCTGCCGGGCCTGCGTCCTGGAGGCGGGGCGGCTGAAAAATCGCCCGCCGACGCCCCAGGAGACCGCCGCCTGCGCCCCCTGGCTGGAGGAGACCATCCGCATTGTGCAGCCGCTGGTCATTCTCTGCCTGGGCGCTCCCTCCGCCAACGCCATCATCCACAAGGGGTTCAAGATCATGTCGGAGCGGGGGCAGTGGTTCGAGTCGCACTATGTGAAGTACGCCATGGCCGCCCTGCACCCCGCCTATATCCTGCGCCAGGAGGGCGAAGCCTATGAGGCATCCCGCCGCACCCTTGTGGAGGACATCGCCGCCGCCCGCCGGAAGGTCATCGAAGCCAAACGCGAACCGAAGATGACCCTGTTTTGAACAGGAGGCGGGACATGGCAAGTTCGGGCGCGAAGGAGGCGGCGCGACGGGATACGCTGGACGAACTGGCGGAGTTCAGAACGCAGTTTTACTTGCAGCCCGGCACGCTCTACCTGGACGGCAATTCGCTCGGCCTGCTCTGCCGCCCCGCCGAAGCCTCCCTGCTTCGTGTGCTGACGGAGTGGAAGACGCTCGGCATCAAGGGGTGGACGGACGCACAGCCGCCCTGGTTCTTTCTGGCGGAGGAGTTGGGCAAGCAGGTCGCGCCGCTGGTAGGGGCGGCGGAGGAGGAGGTGATCATCACCAACTCCACAACGGTCAATCTGCACCAATTGCTGGTCACGCTCTATAAGCCGGTCGGGACGAGGCGACAGGTGCTCATAGATGCGCTCAGCTTCCCCTCCGATCGCTATGCGGTGGAGAGCTTTCTCCGCCGCAGCGGGTCCGATTGGATAGGGAACGGCCACGACCACCGGTCGCTGCTGGCGGTAGTGGGCAGCAGCGATGGACTTACACTGGACGAGGACGCCCTCATCGCCGCCATGACGGAGGAGGTACAGATGGCGATCCTGCCCGTCGTCCTCTACACCAGCGGGCAGTGGCTGGACGTCTCACGGCTGACGGCGGCGGCGCGGGAGAGGGGCGTGCTCCTCGGCCTGGACTGTTCGCACTCCATCGGGGCCGTGCCGCACGCGTTGAGCGATTGGGGCGTAGACTTCGCCTTCTGGTGCAGCTACAAGTACCTGAACGCGGGGCCGGGCGCGACCGGCGGGCTATACCTGAACCGGCGGCACTTCGGGCAGATGCCGGGACTGGCGGGCTGGTTCAGCAGCGACAAAGCGCGCCAGATGGACATGGCGGAGCATCTGGACCCGGCGGAGGGCGCGGGCGGGCTGCAGATCGGGACGCCCAATATACTGAGCATGGCTCCGCTGGAGGGCGCGCTGCAGTTGCTCGCCGAGGCCGGGCTGGAGCGGCTCCGCGCCAGGTCCCTGCGCCTGACCGAGTACCTGATGGCCCTGGTCGAAGCGGAACTGAGCGCATACGGCTTTACCATCGCCACCCCGCGTGAGGCGCACCGTCGCGGAGGGCATGTGGCGCTGGTCCACCCGGAGGCCGTCCGTATCTGTAAGGCGCTACGGGCCGCGAACGTCATTCCCGACTATCGCCCGCCCAACATCGTTCGCCTGGCCCCGGTCGCGCTCTATACGACGTTTGTCGACTGTTATGAGGCGATACAGCGGTTGAAGCGGATTATGGAGGCGCGCCTCTGGAAGGCGCTGGATAGGGACCGGGAACTCGTGCCTTGAATGCAGTTTATGAGAACCAGGGTAGCTTAGCGTTTATGACCATTTATGATATTTCTCTACCGTTGGTGGCCGGATTGGCGGAGTGGCCCGGCGATGCGCCCTATCGCCTGGAGCGAACGGCCCGCCTGGATGCGGGGGATACGGTCAATCTGGGCCGCGTCGAGATGAGTGTCCACTTCGGGACCCACATTGACGCGCCGTACCACTTCCTATCCCACGGCGCGACCGTAGAGCAGTTGGATATGAATAGCTATATCGGGCCGGCCCTTGTCGTAGACGTGCGCGGCAAGAGCCTCATCCGCCGGGAGGATCTAGCCCACATCGCCCTGAAGGACACGCCGCGTCTGCTGCTGAAGACCGCCGCCTGGACGGACCACACCCGCTTTCCTGAGACGGTCCCTGTGCTGGATACCGACGTACCCGCCTGGCTCAAGGCGCAGGGGGTGATCCTGATCGGGCTGGATGTGCCCTCGGTGGACGCCATTGACAGCAAAGACCTGCCGACCCACCATGCGCTGGCGGAGTGCGGCATCGCCATTCTGGAGGGGCTCGATCTGGCGGAGGTGCCGGAAGGCTGCTACGAACTGATCGCCCTGCCGCTGAAACTTGTCGGCGCGGACGGTGCGCCGGTGCGCGCCATCCTGCGCAGTTTAGAATAGAGGAACCGAATTCATGATAGATCGTTATAGTTCCGGGGGTTGAAAACCCCCGTCTAATGGGCCACTGCAAGGGTCGGCGCTGCAATGGTTCGCGCCTCCGCCTTACGACAGCCAACCGTCCTCGCGGACGGAACAAGGAATGCGCCTGCGGCGCAGTATTTAGAATAGAGGAATGTATGATAGATCGCTATAGCACGCCCACCTTGCGGCAATTGTGGAGCCCGCAGAACAAGACGCAGAAGTGGCTGGATGTCGAGATCGCGGTCTGCGATGGGCTGGAGCACTTCGGGCGCATCCCTGCCGGGACCACCGAGAAGATCCGCGCCGGAGCGAAGTTCGACCTGGCCCGTATGGCGGAGCTGGAGAAGGAGACGCGCCACGACGTGATGGCGTTTGTCAAGAACGTTGCGGAGAACCTGGGCGAAGAGGGGCGCTATGTGCATTATGGCGTCACCTCCTATGACATCGTGGATACCGCGCTGGCGCTTCTGCTGCGGGATGCGACCGACGCCATTCTCGGCAGTTGCGAGAAGCTGATCGCCGTCATTCGCCGCCGCGCCCGCGAGCACAAAGCGACGGTGATGATCGGGCGGACGCACGGCATCCATGCCGAGCCGATCACCTTCGGCTTTAAGCTGGCGACCTGGCTCGATGAGATGAACCACAATGTAGAGCGCCTGCAGCAGGCGCGGACGGCCATCAGCGTCGGTAAGATCTCCGGCGCGGTCGGCACGCACGCCAACATCGGCCCGGAGATCGAGCAGTACGTCTGCGCGAACCTGGGCCTGGGGGTCGCGCCCATCTCTACGCAGATCATCGCCCGTGACCGGCACACCCAGCTCATGGCGGCGCTGGCGATCCTGGCGGCCTCGCTGGAGCGCTTCGCCACCGAGATCCGCAATATGGCCCGCACCGAGATCCGGGAGGTGCAGGAGTACTTTGCGGAGGGGCAGAAGGGCTCCTCCTCCATGCCTCACAAGCGCAATCCCTGGAACTGCGAGACGGTCACCGGGCTGGCCCGCGTGGTGCGGGGCAACCTGATCCCCATGCTGGAGAGCATGGCGACCTGGCATGAGCGCGACCTCACCAACAGCAGCGTCGAGCGGGTCGTGCTGCCCGACACCACCACCCTGATAGACTGGATGCTTACCAAGTTCGCCGACATCCTCGACACTCTGATCGTCTACCCGAAGAACATGCAGCGCAATCTGGAGATGATGGGCGGGCTGGTCTTCTCCGAACAGATCATGCTCGCGCTCATCGCGACGGGGCTCTCCCGTGAAGAGGCGTACACCGTGGCGCAGCGCAACGCCGCCAAAGCCTGGGCCGGGGAGAGCTTCCGCAGCGCCGTCGAATCCGACCCCGTGGTGCGGGAGCGCCTCACCCCGCAGGACATCGAACACGCCTTCGACATGCAGTACCACCTTAAGAACCTGACGCACACCTTTGAGGTCTTAGGCATTTAACGCCTTCAGGGCATCCGAATACTCGGATGCCCCCTCACGAAAAGCTGTCAGCTTCACCTAAAACCAGAGGGATTTCTGCCTACTTTGGCGAACTTACGCTAATATCATCCCTCCATTCCATGTGGATCTTCCCAAGCTCCGGCCTGCTATGATGCTTGACCACCGCCGGTTCGCTTCTTGTCGAGGGTAAGGAAACCATGAAATACGGGGACCTCTTCACGCTAAATCCCATTGAGACGGTCATCCAGCTTGAGAGAGCGGACCGAAAAAGCGAAGCCAAACGCCTCGTAGATACATTCGTCATCACCCCCAGCCTAGGTGAAACGATTGAGACGGTCGCGCTTCCACAACTCGACTTTGAAAGCGGCGCAGAGGGCAAAGGCATTTTCGTTGTCGGAAACTATGGCACCGGCAAAAGCCATGTCATGAGTTTTCTCTCTATCATCGCGGAGGACGGCTCTTATCTTGCCAGTGTTCGCGACACGGCCTGGCGTACAAAACTGGAATGCTTTGCGGGTAAATACAAGGTCAAGCGCTGCGAACTCGGCGGCACGATGATGAACCTGTATCAGATTGTGGCCGAACAGCTTCAACAGTTGGCGACGATATGCGAGTTTCCGTTCACCTTCCGCGACCAGCGTGAGGTATCGAACGTCAAAGATGAGTTCGAACGCTATATGGTGGAGTTTGACAAGGCGTGTCCCGGCAAAGGCGCGCTGCTCATTATCGACGAACTCCTGGAATTTCTGAAGACCCGTAACGATATGGATCTGGTATTGGATCTGGCCGTGCTCCGATCCTTGGGAGAGTACTGCAACGGCTCAAGGTTCGCGCTCATGGCGGGAATTCAGGAACTGCTCTTCAACAATCCGCGCTTCAACCATATTGCGGACGATGTGAACCGCGTCAGGCAGCGCTTCCACGACTTTATCATTGATAATAAAGGTGTCAAGCAACTCATTGAGCAGCATCTGTTCCAGAAAAATGAATCCCAGCGGCAGACAATCCGTGACCTCCTGATGAAGCAGACCAAACTTTTCGAGGTTGTCGGTCCGGAAATCGAGCAGTTCGTGGCCCTTTTTCCAGCCCATCCGCGTTTTATTGATGAGTTCCAGCGTGTGTTTGTTGTTGAGCGTCGCGAGATACTTACGGTGCTGTCCAAGGAGGCACGCGCCTTTGCCGAACGCCAAGTAGATACAGATCACCTCGATCTGATCACGTCGGATGAATACTGGAAGCACATCGAGCGCGATGCCGGACTCAATGCAAACTCTTCGGTCCGCAAGATCAAAGAGAACGTTACCGTACTCAAAGGGAAGATTCAATACGGGCTTGCTGCCAATGAAGATAAAGCGGCGGCGGAGAAACTTATCGAAGCCCTGGCCGTACATCGTCTGACGACGCCTAATGTCACCGATGCTATCGGCCTGACACCGGAGAACCTGAAGAACAACCTCCTCTGGTATACGAATATCCCCGTTCAGGATCCAACCTTTCTAACAAACGCCGCCAAGCGCATCCTCGAAAAGACGCGGCAGGCTGCCAACGGCCAGTTCCTTGCCGTCGCGGAGACCAGTGGTCAGTATTATATCGATCCGACCCGTGTAGTGGATTATGACCAGGATGTGGCGACATCCGCCGAGACGCTGGCAAGGCACATCGTGCAGCGTTACCTCAACGAAGTCATCACACGGGTGCTGGAACTGAACAATGTAGCATCGGTTCTGGAAAACCGTCTGTGGAGCTATAACCTGATGTGGACGGAACGAAACGTAGAGCGTCCTGGCTGGCTGTTCTTCGGTTATCCTAACCAGCGCTCGACCGCCAAACCTCCAAAAGACTTCTATCTATTCCTGCTGCCGTCCGAGCGGCTCATGGGCAAGTCCGGTGAGGAGATTCCCAACAATCCCGACGAGACATACTGGTTCTTCGAGGACTTCCCTGCCGCAAAATGCGACGTGCCGCGCACCGTTCCCGAAGATTCCCCTGATACGTTTCTCGATAAGCTCCGAAAGTACGCTGCGGCACGAGAGCGCGCCAAAGCCTGCGCGCCGGGAGACGACAGGAACTCCTTTGACAATATCGCGAACAATCTGCTCAGTGACCTGGCCCCGGCCTTTACCGACAACGCAGGCGACTGGATTCGCGTCCAATGGAATGGACAGAACAAACGTTTTCGCGATTGGGTGATGGAGATTGATCCGGGTAAAGCCAATGCCCTGTTCAAGACTCGATTCGAAACCATCTCGCAGGTAATGTTCGCAACGCACTTCAGCAGCAAGTATCCGGACTATCCGGCTTTCAGCGTGAGGATTCAGGAAGGCACGCGCGCGCAGAACGCGCAGGTCGCCACGGAAATCCTCTGCGAGGTCGGGATGGTGACACAGAATGGACAGGCAGTGCTGACTGCATTAGGGCTCTACAAGGAGGGAGCGATTACCCCGGACCAGTCACCCTGGCTCGCCAAGATTCGTGACCGCTTGAAGTCGCTGGGGACGGGACAGTACTTCAACAGCAGTGAGTTGTTCGAGCAGGTGGACGACAAATGGTGGTTCAAGGGCGAATGCATCGAGGCGGAGTGGCTGCTGGTGATCCTGGCAGCCGGCATTCGTGACGGCGACCTTCACGTATACGGTAAGAACAGCAAGAAGTATGATGCCACAAACATGCGAGAGTTTTACCAGGAAGTCAGATCGCATGAAGCCATCACCCGCATCAGTAGGCCGAGTGAGATCCCGCTCGACCTCTGGCGCCGTCTCTTCAAGTTATTCGGATTGAATACCGGATCCTTGGCGAATGCTAACACCTACGACAATGCTATTAGGGAGTTCGGAACGAAGGTCCTGCAGATTATCAATGACCTCGTGGAACAGGCGGAAGAGTTCAAGTCGCCGCTGCCGTTAATTACCGACGAGGCCAGCACTGCCATAGAAACGCATCGGAAGTCCTTCGGGATCGCACAGGGAATATTGCAAACCTACCTCCAGCCGATCAATACGAAGGCAAAGATGCAGAACCTGCGTATACCGCCGATGGAGATTGATGATCTCGACAGGCATCTCTCCATCTGCAAGGCGTTGACCGGGATTCGTGACTTTGCGCGGGAGACACAGACACAAGCCAGGATCGGTACTGTCGAGCGCTTAGCGGTAGTGCTGGAAAACCGTAATCCGGCGTTCTGCAGCAAATTGGAGGAGTTTAAGATAGCATTGAATGGCGTCTACAGCCAGCCGGATACACTCCACCAGGAAAGCGCACGGCTCACAAGCCTGCTGGCAGACGCCGTCTCCGCAGCGCTGAAGACCTACCAAGACCTTCATAAACAGCATCGGCTGGATAAGGAAGCATACAAACGTAAGACGGATCTTGTCAACGGCATAAACCTCAAGCGTCTGAACAAGCTAGCCCTTGTCAAAGCACTGGGCAGCAGTAAACTAGAAGATATCCAACGCCAGATCGGCATTCTGGTACCCTGTAATGGCTGCTCGGATGACGATTTGCTGAAGAACGCCCGGTCGCTCTGTCCGCGATGCAGTTTCAACCCTGCGGACCTCCAGACCGACGGCAGTGCGCTAGACACGCTCGCCCTGTGCGAGACCAACACCGAAAACCTGCTGACCAGTTGGGAGCGGCAGCTTCTCAGCGAACTGGAACAAGACCCCTCAGTCCAGGCATCACTGAACCTGCTCACTTCGGACGCACGCGCTTTGATGGACAAGTTCCTGACGGACAGATCGCTGCCTGCCGACATCACCGATGCCTTTATCAACGCGATTAACACGGTTTTGAGCGGACTGAAGCGCCGCACCGTGAAGGCACAGGTATTTGCAAAGCAGGTGGTTGGGGATGGAACGCCGCTCAGAGCCGATGAGATGCGAGAGCGGTTCGAAAACTGGCTGAAAGAACAGATTGGCAGTGACGACAAGAGTACGGTTCGTTTCGTTTTGGAAGAGTGAGTTTGCGTTTTTAGCGTGGTTCGCGTTCTGTAATCGAAATCAGCGCCTTAGCCTTATCAAAGACCACCCCTGCAACTTTTAAGTGACTGTCGGTCTCTGTTTTCTGAAAAATACCAGTATCGGCAGGAGCAATTAAAATGCCTTGAACATCGTGGAAGGGATATTCGGTATTTCGGGGCAATTGATTTGCATCAGGTGGCCTATGTGGCGCAAGTTGCATAATCGCGTTGATTTCGTTACGGTTGTATCGTAGCATCTGTTGAATATAATCAAGAACACTATTTTTCCCACGGCGAGGTGCCCTGATTATTGCTGCAATGTACTGATCGATACGGTGATCGAAGCCAATTGTCAAGTCGACAAATCTTCTCTCTGTAAGTTCGGCGGCGATGGCTTTTACACTTTTTTCTACCGCCTGTTGGCATTTCGCTGCGATTTGGCAGTACAAGTCGTCTGCATTTTGAGCGGCGAGGTAGCGAGCGGCAGATAGATCAGATTTTGCTTGACGTAACCATACACGCGACGAAGACATTTATTGAAACACCTCTTTCAGGTCATTTCTCTGCTCATCGATGTAGACAATCTGGGCATGGTTTTCAGCTAGTGCCTGCTTTACTTCCTGGAAGCGTCTCGTATTGTTTGCTATGGCCTTATGCAACTCTTCCGGGCTGGTCAGTATGATATGCAATCTTGAATCGCGATGATGCAATTCAAAATGCGGTGTAGATCCGTAGAGGACTTCTAGCAGATCGCCATCGAGTTCGATGGAACTTCCATTGAAGTTATCGAGAACCTCAAATAGAAACACATCGTCTTCATCTCGATTAGGCGCGTAATAGATCGCCAGAAGGAGCGGTTCCTCCACCAATTCACGATGCTGATCTACCAGTTCTTTCACTTTTTCTAAGTAGTTTGGGTAGGTAGAGGTTTGAGTTGTCATAGTACCCCCATATATTTCACCAATGCGACAGCAGGAAACGCTGTCAGAATCGACAAACTGATTATAGCATACTTCATTGTAGGGGAAAACATGTCACAGCAGAACTTGGGGTTAGAATCAGAAACCAGTCCGAATGCCGAGCAACAGGCGGAACGCCACCGCATCCGCGAGGAATACCGCGCTCGCCTTGCCGAAAAACTCAAAGACCCGGATTTCCGCCAAATTGAGGGCTTTCCCATCGGCACGGATGAGGCGATCCTGGCACTCTCCGACCCTCCCTACTACACCGCCTGCCCCAACCCCTTCATCGAGGAGTGGCTGAAAGAGAACGCCAAGCCCTACGACTCCGCCACCGATGACTACCACCGAGAGCCATTCGCCGCCGACATCAGCGAGGGCAAGAACGACCCCATCTATAACGCCCACTCCTACCACACCAAGGTTCCACACAAAGCGATTATGCGTTATATACTCCACTACACCGAACCAGGTGATGTGATCTATGACGGCTTCTGTGGAACAGGGATGACGGGCGTGGCAGCACAATTGTGCGGTGATAAGGCGCAGGTCGAGTCACTAGGATACAAGGTTCTACCAGACGGGACAATTCTGGATGAAGAGGGCAAACCTTTCAGCAAATTCGGCGCACGCAAAGCCATTCTGAATGACCTCTCGCCCGCCGCTACATTCATCGCCTACAACTACAACACACCAGTAGATGTGACAACATTTGAACGTGAAGCGATGCGCGTACTAAAGGAGGTAGAGGAAGAATATGGTTGGATGTACTCGACACTGCACGACGCCTCATCCAGTGAGACGGAACGCATTGCTGGCGCCGTCCTCCAATGCAAAACTGCTCACGAACTTCGTGAGTTCTACCGAGATTTGCAGTCGCTGAAGTCACCGTTGCGCGACTGGAACTCTCGTTTGCAAATCGGACGCATCAACTACACAGTCTGGTCGGACGTGTTAACCTGTCCAATGTGTGGTCACGAAATTATTTTGTGGGAAGTAGCAGCAGACTATGCCAATCAAAATGTTAAGGATGTGTTCGAGTGTCATAAATGCCGCGCTGAAGTGACAAAAAAGCAATGTGAGCATTCCATGCTTGCACGGTATGATGTCGCTGTTGGCAGCGTTATATCTCAGGCGAAGCAAGTACCAGTTCTGACTAACTACTCCATTGGTAAATTTCGTCAAGAACGTCGATCAGATATTCATGATTTTGCGTTAGCAAACGTATGTGAGACGATTTCCAACTCTTACTGGTATCCGCACCAGAAACTGCCCTACATGCATATGACCCACGAGCGTAACAGGCACGACATTTTAGGTATCACTCATTTGCATCATTTCTTCGGATACAGAAATCTATTTATGCTATCGTGTTATCTCTCTAAAGTTGAGACCAATCCGCACTTGAAACTATTAATGAACAATGTACTCGACCAACATTGTTCGAGGAGAAATCGTTATCTATTAGACCGACATCATCCTAAAGGTACATCGGGTGGTCCATTATCCAACACTTTAGCGATGCCGGACATGTGGTGCGAAGTAGTGCCAATTGAAAAGATACAAAAGTGTATGCACAAGGTGACCAAAGCTCTAAAGGCATTGGACACTATTCGTAATCAAGGTAACACAATTATATCTGTATCAACATCCACGATTCCTGCTTTGCACCCACTAAGTGTCGATTTTGTTTTTGTTGATCCACCATTCGGAGGCAATATTATGTATTCTGATATGAATTATATGAGTGAGGCTTTTCTGCGAGTCAACACAGCAACCAGTAGCGAAGCAATTATGAATCCTGCCCAGATCAAGGGTTTAGAAGAATATAGATCGCTGATGAGAGCTAGCTTCAGTGTTCTATATCAGAGTCTTAAACCAGGCAGATTTTTAGTCATGGAATTTCATAATGCAAGCAACGCAATTTGGAATGTTGTCCAAGAAGGACTTACAATCAATGGGTTTATGCTTGCCAATGTGTCGATCCTCGGAAAAGGGGAGAATTCGACATTGCATCAGGATACAAAGGCATCTGCTGTTGATAAAGACCTATTGATTACAGCCTACAGACCACATGCTGATTTTGAAGAACGATTTCGAGAGTTACAGGGCAAACCAGAGGGAGCGGTCGAGTTTATACGAGAATATCTTGCCATTTTGCCAATAGCACCTATCAATAAAACTGGCAAACTGGAGGCGCTTGTCGAACGCACTCGTTTCCTACTTTTCGACCGCATGGTAGCATATCATCTCCAACGAGGTGTGCGAATACCTCTCTCGGCTGCAGACTTCTACAGGATGTTGGAGGAGCAGTTCGTCGAGCGCGAAGAAATGTATTTCCTGCCCGATCAAGCGGCTCGCTATGATGCAGTTAAGGCGAGGGGTGTGGAGACGGAGCAGTTATCCATTTTCGTGCGGGATGAGAAAACTGCGGTTCAATGGGTACGTTCTCGTCTTACTGAACAACCGCAGACACTCGGCGACCTGACCCCGAAGTTCATGCAGGAGTTGCGGGAGTGGGAGAGCCATGAACCGCGCCCCGAACTGCGCGACCTGCTCCGGGAGTACTTTATCGAGGGTGGAGGAGTCTGGCGTGTTCCCGACCCCAACAACGAGAAAGACCTGGAAGTCCTACGCCGCAACGCCCTCCTGCGCCTCTTCCGCGAATACACCAACGCGAAAGGGTCGCTCAAAGTCTTCCGCAAAGAGGCCATACTGGAAGGTTTTCGCCATTGTTGGGATACAAAGCAGTACGGTATCATCACCGCGATCTGCGAGAAGATCCCCGACAAAATCCTTCAGGAGATTCACGAGTTCGTGCAGTTCTACGACATCGCCAAAGACCTTGCGCCGACGATGGAGCCGCAGATTGCCTTCGTATGGGAGTGATCCGGAGCCTGCGATGCGTATCATAAACCGCCATGCAATCATAGTCAAACCCCAACAGCCGTACTGGGATTGGGCTAACAATCTGGACGATGAGCCTTCCTTACCAGAAGGTATGGCAGATGAACCTCCCTTCTATCTGTTGCCGGAATGTGACGACAACGCGCAGTTTGAACGCTGGCTCAAAAAGAACTATTTGACCATCTTCGAGAACGAACTCCATTCCTGGCATCAGAACGAAAACGATTGGCCTGCCATTCGTGACTACAAGACATTCCGCGCCTGGTTCGAGATCGAATACGGTTCCGAAGTCTTCGATCTGGGCAGCAAACCACTGGTAGTCGAAGAGATGTGAAACTGTCATCCCGATGATTTCTGGTTTCCTGCTATGCATTGTCTTTCTGGAGTAATCAATGAGTGAACGCCCTTATCACAAGAGCCTGCGCCTGCAAAATTTTACTGCTTTTCAGGATGTGACATTCGAATTCGTGCCTGGCGTCAATGCCTTCGTGGGTGAAAACGGAACGGGCAAAACGCATGTAATGAAGGCGTTATATGCGTGGCAACTGGCAAAATCACGCGAAGATCTCGATCTCCCTATACGTCAGGTCTTAGGGGAAACATTTCAGACGCAAGACCCAATCCAGTTGACGCGCCTGGGTGTTGGCGATAGCACAGTCGCACATATGAGCGGCGCGTACAGCAGTTATACCTGGGAATATCACCTCAATCCCGTAGCGTCTCCTGATTCCTATCTGTCCAGGAAATACACGGAGAAAGTCACGCGCCCTGTATTTATCCCGGCGATAGATATGATGGGACACACCCGGCGATTTGTCGAAGCCTATGACGAAGTACGCCTGGACTTTGACCGAACCTGTCGCGATATTGTCAATTTGATGGCATTGGAGCGGAAAAACGGCAAGAGCACTGGGAGTCCTTTTGAAGACGCGCTTGTGAGTTTGCTTGGGGGCGAACTGGAGCGTGACAACGAAGGACGTTTTTATCTGGTCACAAAGATCGGCCGCCTGCCCATGCCGCTCATCGGAGAGGGGTTGAGAAAGATCGCAACCCTCGTTCAACTTCAACGAAACGGCTGGCTTACCGAAGGAACTACTCTCTTCTGGGATGAGCCGGAAGTTAACTTGAATCCGATTCTGATGGATGAAGTCATCGGTGCACTACTTGCACTTACCCGGACTGGCGTACAGGTGTTTCTTGCCACCCACAGCTATGTCATCCTCAAGGAACTCGATCTCCAGGCGCGTAAAGAGGATGATGTGCGATACTTCGGATTCCAGCGGAGTGACGCAGGAACCACTGTCACTGCTACGGATGACTTTGCCCTGCTCGAACCCAATTCTATTCTCGAACAATACGACTCGCTGTACGATCGTGAGTTGACCCGTGCGACAGGGAGGAACCGAAACGGTGAGCGTGTACGTTGAGAGCAATATTGAATTCGATTTCACAGCAGCCACAACCGTGATCGAACATGACAAGTTGACTCCCACCCATTCTGGAGGATCTGTCCATGGCAACAACGTCTGGCCCGGAGTTGATTTCTGCATCGAAGAGACGTCTGGTGGGTGGATCTGGCTTGAAGTCAAAAGTTGGGACCCAACGCGTATTGTTCCCAATCGTCGAGGCGGATCTCGCCGGTCATTCATTTGTAAGATGAGAAGTAACGAGTACGCAAAGGAGATGAGAGGAAAGTTCCTCGGCACAACCGCCTTTCTTGCCTGGAAGAACGCACTTTCCCTTGCTCCCACCCAGTTCGTACTGCTGTTTGAGCCGCCGCATCCTCTCGATGTGGCGCTGCTAGGCTCACGTATCACCAAAATGCGTAGTCTGCTTCCCAATCGACCCTATTGGGCGCAGCCCATTTCTGTCGCAGTGCTCACCGTGAGCCAATGGAATCTGCGATACGTCCCTTATCCTGCGAGAGTGCTCTGATGTTAGAGGGATTACGTCATGTTCCCGAACGCTCCTGAACAGCGACCAGCCACTGCCAGATATTGGTGTCCTACTCTGAACGCCTGGGTGCGTGTGTTGGAAGAGCGTACCCTTTTTGGCAAGGGTGTCGCACGGGTGATGCTGGAG
>Ga0070734_10003229_pt1 | contig 17524 bp, 13 predicted proteins | sample Coa_R1_8_FD_66444 | JGI IMG/M metagenome (GOLD analysis project Ga0070734, IMG submission 66444) | Surface soil microbial communities from Centralia Pennsylvania, which are recovering from an underground coalmine fire - Coalmine... | ecosystem: Environmental > Terrestrial > Soil > Unclassified ... | reverse complement strand
TCTGGCGGTGTCGCCGGAGGATCTGGCTCAACTCCAGCTTCCTCCGGATCGCCAGCCGATTCTCGAAAGCGAAGTCGCCGTGCTCGTGCTGCTCTCGCTGCGTGACGGGCTTTCGACAACTGCCAATTTAATGGCGCCGATCGTGATCAACCTGAAGACGCGTTGCGCGCTGCAAGCGATCCGGCAGGACTCCGTATATTCGCACCAGCACCCCATTACGGGCGTGGGAGAAAAGGCATGCTAGTACTGCGGCGGCGGGCTGGTGAGTCCTTCTTCATCGGCGATGACATCGAAATTGAAATTTTGGGCATCACGGCGCAGGGCGCGAAGATTGGAATTCGCGCGCCCCGCGAGACGATGATTCTGCGCAAGGAGTTGCGGCTGACGCAAGAACAGAATGAAGCGGCCGCACAAAGCATCGCCAAAAAAGATTTTGACCGCGCCTTAGAAAAATTCCGCGTCTCGGCTCAAGAACCCGTTCTTCTCCCCGATAAGCACAAGTGAGAACTGCAAGAGAAGCTCATCGATCGACGCATCGGTGAGCCAAGCTGTCCGCCGCAATGCGGGGACGTCCGGTTGATTCTTCTGAGCGAGTCGACAATCTCTCAAGGGCGCCAAAGTGGCACTCCGAAACCGTGAAGGTTCGTGGGATCGAGTTCTCATTCTAAGGAGAAACTACTGTGTCTTTTAGTATCAATACCAACGTTGCGTCGTTGCAGGCGCAAAACTACCTGCGAATCAACAGTAACTTCCAAGGCAAGACCATCAACGAAGTCACCTCCGGTCTGCGCATTGTACAGAGCGGTGATGACGCCGCGGGTTTGGCGATTGCAAACGGCTATCGGTCCGATCAAGCCGTGCTGACGCAGGGCGTTCAGAACGCCAATAGCGGTTTGAGCCAGTTGCAGATTATGGATGGCGGTATCAGCAACATATCGCAACTTCTGGATCGAGCCCGAACACTGGCGACGCAATCGGCGTCGGGAACATTCACCGGTGATCGCAGCGTGCTGAACGGCGAATATCAGAGCGTGCTCGCGGAAATTGACCGACAGGCGCAATCCATCGGATTGAATCAGGGCGGAACATTCGCGAAGAGCCTTTCCGTGTTCATCGGCGGCGGCAAAGGTAAAACCAGCCAGGCCGTGATCGATAACGGATCGGTTTCGGTTGATCTCAGCAGTTCAACCGTGGACACCCAGGGTCTTGGGCTGAAGGGATTCACCGCCGGCTATCAAGTAGCGGCGGGCGCGCAGGACAGCGGTCTGTATGATTTGGGAAGCGCGTCGGGAACCAGCGTAGCGAACATCCTGGCGCAGGCCACCACCGCCGGCAGCACTTCGTTTGTTATTTCGGGCCCGGGATTCTCGGCCGGCGCCGGCGGCGCCATCACGGTCTCCGTCAACACCACCAACGTTGCCGATACCGCTTCGCTCGCAACCGCTATCAATGCCGGCATCCAAGCGGCAGCCACATCGGGCAGCGCTCAGTCCAAGGCATTCGCAAATGCAAACATCACGGCTGAAATTCACACGGGCTCTGACGGAGCGCAGCAACTGGAATTCGTGTCCGCAAGCACCGCGTTCCAGGTTACCGCCGGAGACGCAACCGCCAATGCTTTAATGGGCAACTTCGTCGGTCAGACCAACGCTGGAACTGGCCAAGCTCTTGGCATCACGCTGCCCTTGTCCACGGCTGGCCTGCAAGCGATCAGCGCAAACTCCGCATTCATCGCTGGCGGAACGCAGCAGACCACCGGCGCCGTCTATACCAACATGGCGTACAGCAGTTCGTCCACTGTCGCCACTCTGCAGACGTTGACTTTTGTCGCCAACAACAGCGCGGGAACGCCTCAAACCGTGAAGGTAACCTTGAGTGCTCTTACAGCCGGCACCACCTTAACGGCGGCGCTGGCAGTCGGACAAATCAATGCCGCTCTGCAAGCCACCGACAATCCGGCGCTCACCAGCATCATCGCTACCGCCGATGGAGGAGCAAGCGGCGCCGGCAAGATCGAGTTCACCAGCAACTCTACCACTCCATTCAGTGTCACCATCGGGCAAGAAGCAACCGGTGGCGGCGTGGCCGGAGTAACCGGTATTACCGGATACAACACCATCATCCAGTCGGCTGCGACTGGTAAAGGCGCAACATCCGATATCAGCACGCAAAGCGGCGCTGAGTCGGCGGTTTCGGCTCTCGCGAATTCAGTCAGCCTCCTGGGTCAGGCGCAAGCGGTAGTAGGACGCGGTGAAAACCAGTTCAACTATGCCGTCAACCTGGCGCAATCCCAACTTACCAACCTCGCGTCCGCCGAATCGAGTATCCGCGACGCCGATCTCGCCGCGGAAGCAGCTAACCTGACCAAAGCTCAGATCCTGCTGCAAGCCGGCGTGGCCGCGCTCGCCCAAGCCAATTCGGCGCCGCAAAACGTGCTCTCGTTGCTGAAGGGCTAAGGCCTCAGTTAGACCGGGAGAGTCCATTGTCCTAACAGAGCGGTGACGCAACCAGCGTCATCGCTCTCTTTTTTCCGAGATTTTCCTCTGGCGCGCCAACTTCTTTGAGTGGGCAAGCCGATTCACAAATCCGCGGCCGCGAAACTCGTTGCCGAAGGAGACCGCTTGCGCGAAAGCGGCGAGTGGATCGAAGCCGAAGAAGCCTACCTTCGCGCCACCCAACTTTATCCCGATTACAAGAACGCCTGGATCGAGCTCGGATTCCTGCTGGCGGATAGCCGGCGTTTTCAGGAAGCCATCGACTGTTTGCACAAGGTCACCGGGAATGGCGGTTGCGCCTCAAGCGCGGACGTCGCAAAGGAATCGGTGCGATTGCTTGCGCAAATTGCCTCTGACCGGCCCAAGTGGGCTCGTGGGCAATACAGTCTGGGCTGCGCCTATGAACAACTCGCCGAACACGAGCTGGCGCGCAAGCACTTGGCCAACGCGCTGCGGTTGGATCCATCTCGATTGGCCGCCGTCGAAGCGCTCTATGCGCGCATGCTCTGGACGGAGGAAAAGTATACCGAAGCGATCGCCGCGGCCGATCGCGCGCTAGTGGCCAATCCGAACTATTATCTGGCTCTTGTAGTTCGTGGGAGAGCTTGCGCCGCGCAAGGTCGAATGCAGGATGTAGTGGACTGCCTCCGGCGGTCTTTGGCGATTGTCCCCGAGGCGACCATTCATAGCAGCCTGCTGTTCGACATCACATGCCTCACGGATACAACGCCCGAAGTCTTATACGAAGAGGCTCGCCGCTGGAACGCGCTCTACGCCGCACCCTTGGCATCCGAAATCCGGCCGCATAACAACTCTCGAGATCCGGAACGGCGCCTGAAGTTAGGCTACGTGTCGCCCGATTTGTACGCGCATCCCATCGCCAAGTTCATGCTGCCGGTTTTCGAGCACCAGGACCGATCGCGCTTCGAGGTGTTCACCTATTCGGTAGGAACCAAATCCGACGAAATCACCCAGTGGATTCAAAGTCAGGTGGAGCACTTCGTGAGTTTTCCGGCCGATCCGCAAAAGCTGGCCGAGCGGATTCGCGCCGATGAGATCGATATTCTCGTGGATTTGGCTGGTCACACTACGGGTGAAGCCTATCTCGCGTTCGCGCGGAAACCGGCGCCCATTCAGGTTTCCTGGCTGGGCGTTCTCAGCACTACCGGCATGTCGACGATGGACTATTTTCTGGGAGACGCCCAGATGCCTTGTCCGGGAACCGAACATCTTTTTACGGAACAGGTGTATCGCATGCCGCGCACTTTCTGCTGCTACAGGCCCGGGACGGATGCGCTGGTGTCGCCAGGTCCCTATCAGGAACGCGGGGACATCACGTTTGGATGCTACAACAGCCCGCGCAAGATCACGCGCGAAGTGGTGAGGCTGTGGTCGGCGATTCTGCATCTGGTGAGCGGCAGCCGGCTGTTGATCAAATACCACCTCATGGAAGAAGAAGCGCGCCAGGCTCCGCTTCTTGCGTGGTTTGCGGAGGAGGGAATTCCGGCTCAACGGATTCTCTTTGCCGGCGGCAGCAAGTCCACGGATTACTTCGAAGAGTACCGCAGGATCGACATTGCTCTCGATCCGTTTCCTTACAACGGCGGAAGCACCACGCTGGACGCACTCTGGATGGGTGTACCGGTAGTAACTTTGGCTGGCCGGTCACCTTTGCAGCGAACGGGAGCCTGCTTGCTCACGGCCGCCGGATTGCCGGATCTGGTGACATACTCGCCTGAGCAATATGTCACCACCGCCGTGTTCGTTGCTCAGACTGTTCCGAAAATACCGGATTCCCGCCAGAACTTGCGCAAGGCGCTGCAAGCATCGCCGTTGATGGATGAGCGCGGACTGGTGCGCGCCACGGAAGACGCGTTTCGCGACATGTGGAGGGCGTGGTGTCGCACGTGAAGAAAAGAAACGGTCCGTCTTCCGCCAAGCTGCTGGAAGCAGGAAATCGCCTACGCGAGCTGGGCGATTGGATCGGCGCGGAGAAGAGCTACTCGCGAGCCACCACAATCGACGCCGAAAACTGGAACGCCTGGACAGAGTTGGGATTCCTGCTGGCCGACAGCCTGCGATTTTCGGAAGCAGTTGCTTGCTTGCGCCATGTAACGGGCAAGGGCTGCACCTACGGTAATGACGCCGAAGAAACGGCTGGCTTGCTGGCCGAAATTGCTTCGGCGCGGCCCGATTGGGCGCGCGGACAGTACAGCCTGGGCTGTGCCTACGAGCAACTGGCGCGGCATGACCTCGCCCGGCACCATCTCGCGAACGCGATGCGGCTCGATCCGTCGCTGGAAGCCGCCGCGGAGGCCCTCAATGCGCGCATGTACTGGAGCGAGAAAAAATACAGAGAAGCGATTGCTGGAACGGACCGCTCGCTGAACGCGAATCCAAGTTATTACCTCGCGCTCGTAGTTCGCGGCTGGGCGTCGAGTGCGCTAGGCCAAATGGAGGAAGTGGATCGGTGCCTCCGGAGATCTTTAGAAATCGTGCCGGGCCCGACCATACACAGCAGCCTGCTGTTCAACATGAACTACCTTTCGGCGACCACTCCGGAAACATTATTGGACGAAGCCCGCCGTTGGAATACTCTCTACGCCGCGCCGCTCGCCAGTACCATTCAGCGCCACACCAATCGCAGGGATCCGGAGCGCCGCCTGAAGTTGGGTTACGTGTCGCCGGACTTTCACGGACATCCGATCACGCGTTTTGTGCTGCCGGTATTTGAGCACCACGATCGCTCGAATTTTGAGGTGTTCGCGTACGCTGTGGGAACAAACTCCGATCACATCACAGAAAATTTTCGGAGCCGCGTGGATCGCTTCGTGCCGATGCCGCCGGATGAACAAAAGCTGGCGGCGCGCGTCCGCGCCGATGGCATCGATATCTTGGTGGACTTAGCCGGCCATACAACGGGCGACGCTTACCTCGCCTTCGCCCGGAAGCCCGCGCCGATTCAGGTTTCCTGGCTCGGCGTGCTCAGTACCACGGGCTTGGCCACGCTGGACTATTTCCTGGGAGACGCCGAAATGCCTTGCCCCGGTACCGACCATTTGTTTAGCGAGACGGTGTACCGGTTGCCTCGCGCGTTCTGTTGCTATTTGCCCGGAACGGCTGCTTCAGTTGCGCCGGCCCCCTTTTTGACGAATGGTTGCATCACTTTCGGCTGCTTCAACAGTCCGCGCAAAATTACTCGAGAAGTGGTGAAGCTCTGGTCCGCCATTTTGCATTTGGTTGCCGGCAGCCGGCTGCTGCTCAAGTATGGTGGCTTGGAAGAGGAAGCCCGCCAGGCCCCGTTACTCGACTGGTTTGCCGAAGACGGGATTCCGAGCGATCGGCTGGCTTTTGCCGGCGCCAGCCTTTCCACACAATATTTTGAAGATTACGGCCTGATCGATATTGCGCTCGACCCGTTCCCTTATAACGGCGGCAGCACAACGTTGGACGCGCTCTGGATGGGTGTTCCGGTGGTAACCCTGACCGGCCGCACGGCAGTCCAGCGGCACGGGGCCTGCTTTCTTACCGCGGCGGGCTTACCCGATTTAGTGACGCGTTCGCCCGAGCAGTACGTCACGACGGCGATGTTCCTGGCTCAGACATTGCCGAAAATCCCCGATGCGAGGATCAATTTACGGAATGCGATGCGGGCGTCGCCCTTGATGGATGAGATGGGACTGGTGCGCAGTGTGGAAGACGCTTTCCGTCAGATGTGGCGCAAATGGTGCGCCAACCTGTGACTAAGCGGAACGACGGTGTTCGCGGGCAGCGGCATGATGTTCAGCAGTGACGGCATCCGCCAAGGTTGCGCTGACGCGCTCCACATCTTGTCTTTGCATCTCGGGGAAGTGCGGCAGGCCGAGGACGCGCGATCCTAATTCTTCAGTTACCGGCAGTCCAGTGCGCGGACAATCGATAAATGCGGGCTGGCAATGACATCCCTCACCCCACCAGGTCTTGCTTTCGACGCCGGCGGCGCGCAACTGGGCCGCGATTCTGGACAATGATTTCGCAGGCAGGATTACGCTTGTCGTAGCGGAAACCCACCCGTTTCCGTATCCAGGCTGCAGCGATACTCGATCCACGTGAGGCAGGATCTCGCGATACCAGGCCATGATTCTCGCGTGCTGCTGCCGGGTTTCGCGCCACTGTTCCAGGCTCGCCAGTCCGACGGCGGCGTGATATTCGCTCATCTTCGCGTTTAAGGCGGGAAGCATCGCGATGCGTTCCCCTTGGAATCCAAAGTTGCAACCCGCACGAAATCGTTCCAGGAATCGTGTGTCGGTTGAACAAACGAAGCCGCCTTCGCCCGCGCCTAGAATCTTGGTGGCATGCAAGCTCACCACTAGCGGGATGCCACTCGGCCGAACGGTATCGAAACCTGCGGCAGCATCCACGACGACTCGAATGCCGGTGCGATCTTCAAACTTTTGCCAGGATTCCAAATTCAACGGCGCGCCGAAGGGTGAAACCACTACCAGCGCCGCGACCGGTTGATTCGCGTGCCTGAGCGTTTCTTCCACCTCGTCTGGATTCAAAGCCCAGGTGCGGCGATCCACATCATGAAACCAGGGAATTAAACCTGCCGCGCGGACTGCGTGCGGAGTCGCGACAAATGTCCAGGAAGGCACGATGCAAAGCGATCCGGCGGGTATGCGCCGCGCCAGGAGCGCTACCGTCATGGCGACCGTGGCATTTGCCGCCGTCACTGCCCCGGCATTTTCAAAGCCGATCCGTCGGCTCAGCCGTTCTTCCAGCCGCGTCACCAACGGGCCTGCGTTTGTGTACCAGCGCCGCTGATCGATCTGTTCCAGATAAGGCAGCAGATTCGCGGCCAGCGGTAGCTGCGGCTTTAAGACCGGCAACAGCGCAGGCGCTGATCGCGATGCGCGCAATTCGTCTGGCAGCGGGAATTGGAAACGCTGGGTTGCCATTCAGATCGTCCAACCTCTGATCCCTCATCGTCCAGTGGCAGACTGCCAAACAGTTGGCCATTGCAAATCGAGAGTGATACATCCAAGGAGAACAGGGGATACCGGCGGTTTCGAGAGAGCATTTGCACGTTACGCTCACCAAACAACTAGAGGTGCGATTGGATTCGCAATCGGTTCTGATATTTCCAGCCGGCATGCCGTCATCGGTCCTGTGGGCAAAGCACGCGACGGAATCCGGCCTTCGGGTGGTAGGAGCTTCATCGCTCGCACACGATCCAGCGCGTACCAACTACTCCGAGTGGATCTCGCTTCCCTGGATCGGCGATACAAATTTCGCGTCGGCGCTCAGTTGCTGCGTGCACGAACAGAACATCGACGTTGTTTTTACCGAACACCCTGTGGTTTGGCGCACACTGCGCGAACTGCTACCCAAGATGCCGCGCAAAGTCCGGTTGGAAGCCAAGCCCTGGGCCGCCGAACTTTCGGATTATCGTACGTTTCGCGATATCGCCCGCAGCTTCCTTCGCGCACCGATGGAGCTGGCGGCGGCAGGGGATCCGGAGCCGATGATGCACTTGCCGCAACTTGCGGCCTTGGTTCGACAGTTTCAGCTGGTGCCTGGACAGTGCGATCATCCAAAGCTCGAAGCGCTGCTGGCGATTTTCCGTTGGATGCCGGCGGGAGACCTCGTGGAAATCGGTTCGTTGTGGGGCCGCTCTGCCGTCGTACTCGCGTTTCTCGCGCGCCACTATCGAATCGGAAACTTGTTGTGCATCGATCCTTGGCGGACAGAAGAGCTGCATCAAGGAATCACGGCTGTGGACGAGGTGTTCGATGAAGCGCCAGTGGACGAAATCTTCGAGGCTTTTCGGATGAACATGGCGCCGTTCTCGGGGCTGGTCAACTACGCTCGGGCAACCTCGGAGGAAGCCGCCTTTCGCTTCGCGCACGAGCATTACTTCACCACCGAGGATTTCGGCCGAACGCCGTATACGGGCGAGATCGCGCTGCTGCACATCGACGGTAACCATTCCATCGACGCCGTCTGGCAAGACATTTCCCTGTGGCATCGCTTTGTTCGAGCCGGCGGATGGATTGTCTTTGACGACTATTGCTGGCCGTTTGGGCCTGGTCCGCGGCTCGCGGCCGACGAATTTTGCGGCATGTATCGATCGAATCTGACAGCGCAGTTTATCGCGGGCGGGGCGCTCTTCGTGCAGCTGGCAAGGGCGATCCAATGATGCTGGGCTCCGTGTACAGCGAAGGGGAACTGCGTCAGATGCTCGGCTCGGTGGGCGACAACGTTGCGGTGAACCGATCGGTAGTTTTCTACTCGCCGAAGAATATTCACATCGGGTCGAACTCGCGCATCGATTGCTTCAGCATCCTGTCGGCTTCGGCCGGCGGGATCGTCATCGGCGATCATGTGCACATCTCGGCGTATGTTGGGCTGTTCGGCGCGTCCGGAAGAATCACCGTGGAATCCTTCTGCGCGCTCTCTTCGCGAGTTACGGCTTTCACCGCGAGCGACGATTATGTCGACGGATTTATGAGCAATCCAACGGTACCGGCCGAATTTCGAAAAGAAGAAACGGGCGATGTAATGTTCAAGAAGCACGCGCTGATCGGGTGCGGCAGCGTGATCATGCCGGGCGTGACGATCGAGGTGGGCGCATCCGTGGGCGCGCTAAGCTTTGTGAATCGGGATGTGCCGGAGTTCGCGGTGGCGGCGGGAATCCCGTGTCGCGTTGTGGGACAGCGGCACCGGCGCTTGCTGGAGTTGGAAGAAAAATTACTGGCCGCAGATGAACGCGGATGAACGCGGATTTTTTATCTGCGTTTATCGGCGTTCATCCGCGGCTAATGCTTTTCGGCCGGTGCGGGACGCGCGTTCTCGCTGATCTTATCCTTGTCGTTATGCACGTTCGACCATTCGCCTTGCACGGCCGATTGCATCCGTGCGCCGCAGGCTGCGCTTAGAAACAAGGTAAGGGCGAGAAGTATCGCTGCGTAGATCCGCATACGTCGTAACTTTAACACAAAGCTACTTCTGCTTTGACAGCGCCATCGCCTGACACATCAACGCGCTCGCCGCGTCGCTGCAGGGCTTTTTCATCGTGGCCGGCCAGTTGGATCGATCCGCGTAAAGCTTGTTCAGGCCGGCCTGGACTTCCGGGTTGCCTCCCGTGAACGCCTCGATCAGTTTGCGCCAGCGCGCCGCCAGAGCCTGCACTCCCGGACTCGCCGGATCTTCGCCAACCGCGGCTTCCACTTCTTTAATAAGATCGGCCCAGTCGCGCTGGCCCTGCTCGATCGTTTCGGTGGGAACTTGCCTTGCCGCGATCGCCTCCAGAGCCTGTTCGCTGTAGTACTTATTGATCCACTCCATGTTGCTTTGCATATGAATCACCTCAATGATTTTTTGAATTGCTCCCCAATCTTCCAGCTCACCACTGGCGACCGCCTTTTCCGCACGCTGAATGGCTTCCACCGCCAGATCCAGCAGCCGCCGCTTTTCCAGGATCATGCTGCGCTGCCGCCGCAACGCCGCGGCGAGATCCTTCGCGTCCCGTTTCAAAAGCCGCCGGATTTCCTGCAGCGGAAATCCGATGAACTTGAGAGCGAGGATCTGCTCCAGCCGCACCAGATCGCGATCGCCATAGAGACGGTAACCCGCCTCGGTGCGCCCGCTCGGCGCGAGCAACCCCAACCGGTCGTAATGATGCAGTGTCCGCACCGTCACACCGGCCAGTTCGGCGAATTCCCGCGCTTGGTACAGCCGCGCCTGATGCATCTCGAATTCAATGCTAAGCTCTGACGTTACGTCAGAGTCAAGCGGAATTTTGTCGGGTCCAAGGACTAAGCGATAATCAGGCTATGCGCCTCGAACTTCTAGCCGCGATGGGCTGCCTGTTTGCCTATAGCGTGTCCGCGGCTCCCGTGACGTTCTCAAAAGACGTCGCGCCGATTCTCGAAAAGAATTGCCAGCAATGCCATCGGCCCGGAGAAGCGGCGCCGTTCTCCTTGCTGACGTATGAGCAGGCGCGTCCCTGGGCGAAGGCAATGAAGGCCGCTGTCCGGCTCAAGAAGATGCCGCCGTGGTTTGCCGATCCGCATTATGGCAAGTTCTCGAATGATCAATCTTTGACCCCGAAAGAAGCGGACACCATCGCCGCGTGGGCGGATGACGGCGCGCCCGAAGGCGACCGCAAGGATTTGCCTCCCGCGCGCAGTTTTGTAGAAGGATGGTCCATTCCGAAGCCGGATGTTGTCTTCCAATCGCCGATTCCCTTCGCGATTCCCGCCACTGGAACCATTGAGTATCAGAAGATCATCGTGCCTTCCGGATTCACCGAAGACAAGTGGGTGCAATTCGCCGAAGCGCGGCCGGGAGATCGAGCCCACATCCACCACATGATTCTTTTCATCCGCGAGCCGGGTTCGCACTGGCTGAGCGGCGCCAAGCGCGGCGAATTTTTCGTCGCGCCGAAGCCAACCGGCGAGGAGGCCGTGGATACCAGCGCGTTGCCTAGCGATTTTCTGGTCGGTTACGCGCCGGGTCAACCGGCGGAAATGCTGCAGGCCGGGCAAGCCAAGCTGATCAAAGCCGGTTCCGATCTTGTGTTGGAGATTCACTACACGACCAACGGCAAAGCTGCAATCGACAATGGCAGCAAATTCGGATTAGTCTTCGCTAAGGAGCCTCCCAAGGAACGTGTGCTCACGTTGTCGGCCACCAATGGAACCTTCAAGATTCCACCGGGAGATCCGAACTACAAAGTGGACGCTGAGTTCCAACTCGGCGCTACGGTGAAGCTCGCGAGCTTGCATCCGCACATGCATGGCCGCGGCAAGGATTTCGAATATCGCGTGATTTATCCGACGGGAGAGAAGCAAACGCTGCTCCAAGTCCCGCATTACAACTGGCAATGGCAGCTTTGGTACAACCTGGCCCAGCCGATTGTTTTACCCAAGGGCACCAAGATCGAATGCACCGCGCATTTCGACAACTCGCCCAACAATCCGGATAATGCCGATCCCACCAAAGAAGTCACATGGGGCGATCAGAGCTGGGACGAGATGATGGTCGGGTTCTTCAATCTGGTGTTCCCCGCGAACATGCCGGTGAAAGATATCTTCCCGGCGCGTGCCAGTGCGGCTCGCTAAAGCTAACCAGCACTAGCGGACGCCCAACTCGCGCTTGATGGTGGTCACGTTTTTCGAAGCCTGGTCCTGATACGGGCCGGAAATATCGGCGCATTGCTGGAAGAACTGCAAGCCGTCTTTTATTTTCGCTTTGTCCCCCAATGCCTTCCCGAGCTGATAGTTAGCCAGAGCCAGTTGAAATAAGGCGGGCGCCAGCATGAGCGGCTCGCCTTTGACGCTTGGTAAAGCGGCGCGCAGCGATTTATCGGCCGGTCCCAGTTTGTTTTCGCTGGCATAGGACATTCCGGCAATCCAGTTGGCGCGACCTGCCAGCATCGATTTCTTGCTGGCCCAGTCCGCGTCGCTCATGCCCTCCGGCTTCGAGCGCGATCCCAGAGCTTCCAGCACGTGCGAGGAGTAAGCTACCGCGCGATCGTACTGCTTTTTCTGAAGGCTGCAGTTTGCGGCGTTCACGCCCGCATCCACGTCTTTCGTGTTCGCTGTCGCGAGTTTTTCCGCCGCGGTGCAGGCTTTGGCCGCTTGTCCCGACTGCGTCAAAGCGTTCAAATAGACACCGGACAACTGCGCCATGTAGGGGCTCTTCACGTTCTGCTCTTCGAGTGCTGACCCGAGTTCGGCCACCTGCTTAGGATCTTTGAGTTTCAGAGCGAGCGCGTAGAGGGCATACTCGGAATAGCTTTGAACGCCCTTCACATACTCCACGTGCTGCTTCTCGTCCTCATCGGCGGGGGCTTTCGCATCGGCGAGAGTCTTGCGTGCGAGATCGGAGGCCCGGGCGCACCAGGTCTTTAACTGGCCCGGATCTTCCTTGCCCTCGGCCGCTTTGATGGTGTTGTAGTCGAGTTCCAAATCGGTAGGGTTGTCGGCGAAAGTCTTTTCGCCAACTTCGAGAGCTTTGTCATACTCTTTCTGTTTTATATAAATCGTTTCCGCCTGGTTGGCCACCCAAACGGCGCCTTCATGCTTCGGATACTTCGCAAGAAAATCCAGCGCGAGCGGAAGCTTCTTCTCGTCGTCGGGTTCCGACCCGATGGATTGCAGCATAACTCCTTCGGGAGTGCCGACGTTGATGGTGAAATGCTGCTTCTGATCTTGAGCAGCCAGGGGGAGCAATAACAGCGACGAAATGAGAATACACCGGTTCATGGAATTCTCCTAACGGGGGAATCTATCACAACCAGATGTGCAAATGGGAGTCGGTCTCCCGCGCGGTTAGGCCCGCGGGTCAGGCAGAAAATGGGAAGAGCACTTCCCGGATAGTTGCCCCGGTCACTTCAATATTACCTAAATTGGTTGTACCCACGCCGCGCGCTTCCGCCAACAGCAGCGTATTGTCGCAATCGACGAACGGTGCGGTTCCTTTGATGGCGCGAGGATCGTAGCCCATCACAGCGGTGGCTACCGTGTCGGTGGTAACGGCGTTTGTACCCGCCAGGATCACGCCTGGACTGATGTGGCGCAATCCCCGGATCCAGGGGCCTTCGCCGCCGGCGACGGTTTCGATTCCGTCGATCAGTGCAAGGTCGATGGGACGCGCCACGGCGAGATCCGCCACGATGCGCGGCATCCGATACCCCGGTTCGCGGCTCGACGCCGGGTCGTTTTCCTGCGGTGAGCATTTCGCGGGCTGACGCCTTCCGGCATGGCAAACGCTTCCGCGTCCGCGCTTCGGCTTCTCGTTGGGTTCGTCGACGCCCGCATCGTCGCCGTAAATTGACGCGGGTGTGATGCCGAAGCAGTTCTTCATGGACAACGTGACGCCGCATGTGGCGTGGTTCTTCAGCTTCGCCATCGACACGAACACATCGGTGTCTTCATATACAGGATTCAAATCGTAAGCCGGGAAAATCGACCCTCCGCCCGGAATCGTGAGCCGTTTGTATTGCTTCGCTTTCCCGAGCGCATTTGTGTTCACGAACTCCACCTTATCGGATGCGCCAAACAGCAGGCCGACGTTCCAATCCGCGGCGGCAAGGTATTCTTCGAGCGGTCCCGCAGTAGCCCAGCAGCTTTCGACGAAACGGATCCGGCGCGCGCCGGCGCGATCCATGAGATGTGCGGTCGCCGCCGCCATCCGGGGATGCGTGTAATGCGTGAGGCCTAGCGGTTTGCCTTGAAAGCGCGTGCCGGGGCTGCCGGTGAGATTGACTTTGATGGTAACGGTTTTGTTCTTGACGATGCGGCCCAGTCCACCGATCTGATCGAACATCGTGGACAGCGTTTCGGTGAGATCGCCATCATACGTTCGGCAACGGGCGATGGAAACCGGAGCGGTGGGCGCTTCCTTGGCACGGGCCAATGGGGCAGCCGCCATCAAAGCGAGCAGTTCTCGGCGCGTCATGCTCTTAGATTACTCCCACGGCGGCGCTGTATGCTTGCTACCCTTGTCGGTAAGTGAGGCTCGCGTTCCCGATTGCATTTTTCCTTCTGCTCAGCGCTGCTGCAGGAGCTCAGAATTTCGACGATCTGCACGTCGAAAAGGTCGCCACTGGGTACATCTTTGCTGAAGGTCCTGCGTGGTCGCGCGACGGATATTTGATTTTCAGCGACATCCCCGCGAACAAGCTGCACCTGTTTAAGCCCGGTGAGAAGACTTCTGTTTTTCGGGACAATTCCAACGGCGCCACGGGCAACGCGTTTGACGCGCAAGGGCGCCTTTACACGTGCGAAAGCCATGCGCGGCGCATAACGCGAACGGACAAAAAGGGGAAGATCGAAGTTTTAGCCGAGCGCTGGCAAGGCAAGCGATTCAACGCTCCGAACGACATCGTGGTCCGCAAAGATGGTCAGATTTACTTCACTGATCCCGCGTTCGGAAATCAGCAGGACACTCGCGAGCTGGATTTTTACGGCGTGTTTCACCTTTCGCACCGCGGCGAGTTAGCGCTAATCGCAAAATCGAAAAGCCGTCCCAATGGAATCGCGCTCGCGCCGAACGGTCGCACTTTATATGTCACCAATTCGGATGAACGGAACGTTCGTGCTTACGATTTAGACAAGAATGGAGAAGCTTCTAACGAGCGGGTTTTGATTCCGAACATCGCGGGAATTCCCGACGGCTTGAAGGTCGACGAAGCAGGGTCTCTTTATGTAACCGCGGCGAAGATCGAAGTGTTCACCGCCGAAGGCAAGCTGGTGGGGAGTATTCTGTTGCCGGAGACACCATCGAACTGCACCTTCGGCGACGGTGATTTCCAAGGGCTTTACGTAACGGCGCGGACTTCGGTCTACCGCGTACGCCTGAATCTGAAGGGCAGTGTCCAGTATTAATTCAGAAAGCCGGCGCTATCCCACACGTCCATTTCTTGGAGTGGGAGCGCTGATATTCGAAGGGCGTAAAATTCTGCTGGTGGAGCGCGCCAAAGAACCGTTGAAAGGATATTGGTCGCTGCCAGGCGGGATCGTGGAAGCGGGTGAAAAGCTGGAGACGGCGATCCGGCGCGAGGTTCTGGAGGAAACCGGTCTCGACATTGAGCCAGTTGCGCTGTTCGAGATCTTTGAGCGAATCATGCCGGATGCGGAGGGGCGTCCTGAATATCATTACGTCTTGATGGATTATTTGTGTCGTGTGACTGGCGGGCAATTATCCGCCGCGAGCGACGTGAGCCGGGCCGCGTGGGCGACGGAACAGGAGCTCGGCGGTTATCGTCTTACCGAGGGAACGTTGGCGGTGGTGGAGAGGGCGTTTGCAAAGCTTTAGCGAGGATCTTCTTGAATTCGAATCGCTGCGCCAGTTGCTCGGCCGGTTTGTGCACAGCGAACTCGGCCGCCATGAGCTGGAAAAAGTGGCGCCGCATTCCGAGCGCGGCGTGCTGGAAAACACCTTCGCGGATGTCGCTGAAGCCATCGAATATCTCCGCGCCGCTGCCGGTTCGCAGCCGGTCAGCCGGGGCGCGGCTATCCGGATCCGGTTCGATTCGATTCCCGATCTCGGGAGTACGCTGCCCATCCTGAAAATTGAAGGCGCGGGGCTGGAGGCGACACAGATTCTCGATCTGACGCGCCTGCTGGAACAAGCCGGGGAAATCCGTGGCGCTTTGAATGTCGCTGTCGCCAAATTTCCGAGACTGGGCTCGCGCGCTGCGAATATCTTCGATCCCCGATCGATGCTGCGCGATTTGGCCGGTAAGATTCTGCCCGACGGAAAATTGGCGGACGACGCCAGCGTGGCACTGCACCGCTTGCGCCGCGACATGGAGCGCCAGCAGAAGCAGATCCAGATTTCGCTCGAACGATTCCTGCGCGCGCATCATGACGACGGCACGTTGCAAGAGGAATTCATCACGTTGCGCAACGATCGTTTCGTGGTTCCCGTCGTTGCCGGACAAGAGCGCAAAGTCAATGGCGTGATCCATGGGACCAGCGGAAGCGGACACACGCTGTTTGTCGAACCGCTTGAAACCATCGATCTGAACAACGAATTGGTGCGTCTGCGCGAAGAGGAACAGCGCGAGACGCTCCGCATCCTGCGCGAGCTGACCGAGTTGCTACGCGCGAATGCTCCGCAAATTCAGGCCGCGGTGGATGCAATTGGCTCGCTCGAACTACTGTTTGCGAAAGCGGAATTCGCGTTCGATTTTAGCTGCACCATTCCAAGATTGAGTCCGGACACCGGCCGCCGGTTGATTTTGCGGAAAGCGCGGCATCCGCTACTCGAAGACGTATTGAAGCGGCAACGCAAGACCGTAGTTCCGATTTCGCTGGAGTTGGACGACGCCAACCGGACTTTACTGATCAGCGGTCCAAACACGGGCGGCAAAACCGTTTCGATGAAGACGCTCGGATTGCTGGCCGTGATGGCTCACGCGGGATTGCCGGTTCCGGCGGAAGACGCGGAGTTTCCGGTGTTCGAACAAGTGCTCGCGGATATCGGGGACCAGCAGTCGATTCAGGAGAGCTTGAGCAGCTTCTCGGCGCATATCGCGCACGTGAGCGAAATCCTGCAAGCTGTCACGCCTGCGACTCTGGTGCTTTTGGATGAGCTGGGCCGCGCGACGGATCCGGAAGAGGGTGGAGCGCTGGGAATTTCGATTCTCGAACGATTCCGATTGAACGGGGCCTTCACGCTCGCGTCGACGCATTTGGTTGCGTTGAAAATCTATGGCGCGACCACGGCGGGCGTGGTCAACGCATCGATGGGGTTTGACGAGCAGACCTTGCATCCGACCTATGTGCTGCGACTGGGCGCGCCCGGAAAATCGGCCGGCTTGGATATAGCGAGCCGGCTCGGACTAGCGCCGGAATTGATCGAAAGCGCGCGGCAGCGCATGTCGTCGAGCGAGCGCGACATCGCGCGATTCCTGGCGGAATTGCATGAGCGGCTGGATGGTGCGGCGCAAGCAGAGCGGGATTTCCGCGCTCAGCAACAGGCATCGGAGGCGCGCGAGCAGTCGCTGGCCAAGGAGTGGGAGCGCCGCGAAACGGCGAAGCTCAAGGAAGTGGATCAGCGTCTGGAGGCCGCGGTTGCCGGATTCGAAGCGCAAGCGCAGGAGGCCATCCAGAAAGTTATGGCGAGTTCGGAGCAGCGCAAAGCGGTGGAACACGCTGAGCGGAAGCTCGCCAAAACCCGCCGCGAGTTGGAGCAACAGGCGCGCGTGGAAGTGTTCGGCGAAACATCCGCCGCGAACAAAGTCATGGCGATGGAAGTGGGCGATCGTGTCCGGCTCAAAGGTGTCCGAGAACCCGCACGCGTGCGCCGAAAGATGGCGGGGGGCTTGCTCGAAGTGGACGTAGGTCTGATGAAGATGCAAGTTTCCACCGACGATGTGGAAGAGGTGCTGCCTGCGTCATCGCCCAGCGCGGCGCGACTGCCCAAGAATGTATCGTACGAGCCGGGCCCCACCTGGGATGTTTCGTATCGCGAGATCAACGTGATCGGGCAGCGCGCCGAGGAAGCGCGCGACGCCGTCGATAAATTCCTGGATA
>Ga0070734_10003228_pt1 | contig 17534 bp, 16 predicted proteins | sample Coa_R1_8_FD_66444 | JGI IMG/M metagenome (GOLD analysis project Ga0070734, IMG submission 66444) | Surface soil microbial communities from Centralia Pennsylvania, which are recovering from an underground coalmine fire - Coalmine... | ecosystem: Environmental > Terrestrial > Soil > Unclassified ... | reverse complement strand
CCCGAGGCGAGCGCAGTGCGCTGCGCGTCAACCGAGCTCAGGATCGCCGTCGTCAACGGCGCCACCGCGAGCGAGAGCCCGAGCGCGATGAGCAGAATACAGGGCAGCACGCTCGACCAGTACGGCGCCTGTCCCCCGATGCGCAGCGCCAGCGCGAAACCGAGGCCCACCACCACGGGGCCCACCGCCAGCGGAATGCGCTCGCCGATCCGCGCGACGAGGCCGCCCATCAGCGGCGAGAACAGCGCGAGCACGATCGGCACCGGCAGAAGCGCGGCTCCGGCCATGACCGCCTCGTAGCGCGCGCCGCGGATCAAGGCGAAGGGCAGCAGCACGAAGGCCTCACCGAGCGCCCCGTACAAGAACAAGGTCAGCAGCGTGAGCCCCACGAAGGGCGCGCTCGCAAACAGCCCGAGCGGCATCATCGCGCGCTCGCCGCGCCCTCGTTCCACCCAGCAAAAGGCGAGCAAGAGCAGCACCGCCGCAGCGAGCATGCCGAGCGCTTGTGCAGTCCAGCCGCGCGGACCGGAGCCGAGCGTGAGCGACCAGGTGATCGCGCCGAGACCCAAGGTCGCGAGCGCCCCGCCCACGACGTCGAGCGAGCCGCCGTGATGCTCCGCATCCGCGGGCACATAGCGCAAAGCCAGCGCGGCCGCGATTGCACACAGCGGCAGATTGATCAGAAAGATGGCCCGCCAGCTGCCCAGGTCGATGAGCCAGCCGCCCAGCACGGGCCCTGCGGCGCCTGCGATCGCGCCTGCGGCCGCCCAGATGCCGACCGCGCGACCCTTGCGAGCGCCCGAGAAGCTCTGGCCGAGGATGGCGAGACTGTTCGGCGCGAGCAGCGCGGCGCCCGCACCCTGCACGCAGCGCCCGGCGATGAGCACCCCCAGGTGCGGCGCCACGGCACACAGCGCCGAGCCGAGGGCGAACAGTCCCATCCCGCGCAGCAACGTGCGGCGACGACCGAATTGATCGCCGATCGCGCCGCCGAGCAGCAGCATGGCGCTCAACGGCAGCAGGTAACCGTTGATCACCCAGGGCAGCGCCTCGGGGGGCGCCGTGAGGCTGCGCCCGATCGCCGCAAGGCCGACGTTGACCACCGAGCCGTCGATGTACATGAGCCCCGAGGCGAGGATGCAGGTCGCCAGCACGCCGCGCTCGCGACCCGCGGAGAGCGTACGCGCCGGGCTTCCCGTTCGCGACGCAGCGCTCGGGCCGGCCTCGTCGATGGCCGCTGCTGCGGGAGTGCCTTGTGCGAGCGAGCGGTCACAGGAGGGGTTCGCGGCGTTCGTCATGTTTTCGTGAGATCGCGAGAGATCCGCTACCATCGAGGGTGCGAGCCATCATCTCCCGAGCACGTTGTGATCATCAAGAGCCGCTCCAGCAGCCGCGACCTCGGCGGAGGGATTCACGTCCGCCGCCTCCTGCCCGCCACCAGCGTGCGCGCCGTGGGCCCGTTCGTCTTCATGGATCACCTGGGTCCCCTCGAGCTCGCACCCCCCATGAGCGTCGACGTGCGGCCGCATCCGCACATCGGACTCGCGACCGTGACCTATCTGTTCGAGGGCGCGCTGCTGCACCGGGACACCCTCGGCAGCGTGCAGCGCATCGAGCCGGGCGCCGTCAACTGGATGATCGCCGGGCGCGGCATCGCCCACTCCGAGCGCACACCGCCCGATCTTCGAGCGGCCGCGCACCGGCTGCATGGCTTGCAGCTCTGGGTCGGCCTGCCGCGTGCGCTCGAGGAGTCCGCACCGAGCTTCTCGCACACCCCGGCTGCGGCGATTCCACGCGCGCGCGTCGGCGGCGGCGAGGCGCGCACGCTCATCGGCTCGGCGTTCGGCGAGCACTCTCCGGTGCCGGCCGCATCGCAGAGCCTCTTCGCGCACTTGACGCTGCCGGCTGGCGAGCAGCTCGATATCGATGCGCTCGCGCCCGAGGCGGCGATCTACCCCGTCGCGGGGACCCTCGAGGTGAATGGCGAGCGGGTCGAGAGCGGTACGCTCGCCGTGCTCCAGGATGAGCACACCTGGCATCTTCGAGCGCTCGAGGCCGCATCGCTCGTGATCGTCGGCGGCGCGCCGCTCGAGGGCCCGCGGCACCTGTGGTGGAACTTCGTTTCATCCTCGCCCGAGCGCATCCGCGACGCGGCCGCCGCCTGGCAAGCACAGAAGTTCGGAATGATTGCCGGCGAGTCGGAATTCATCCCGCTGCCGGAGGTGCCGCCGGCGTACCGTTAAGCCGTAGCAGTCGCTCCTTGCGCGAGCGCCTCGAGCAGCCTCGACAGACCCCCGAGGACCGGCTCCGCCTCGGGCCCAAGACCATGGCGCCTCGCGAGCCAGTGCGGGTCGTTGTACGCGAGCCAGGTGCTGCCCTCGCCATCTTCGAAGATCAACGCTTTGAGCGGCAGATCGATGCCGATGGTCTGCTGCGCCTGCATGAGCGGCGTGCCCCCGCGTGCATTGCCAAAGAGCAGCACATCCGTCGGGCGCAGCGGCAACCCCGCCTCGCGCGCGCCCGCGGCGTGGTCGATGTGGGCGAAGAGGGTGAGGCCGCGCGCTTTGATCGCGGCTTCGAGGCGTGCGAGCGTGTCGGCGGGCCCGTGAGCGCTCTTGAGCGTGATGAGTCCCTCGCTGGTCATGGGTGCCTCGCGAATCGCCGATGGGGAAGCGGGAATGTACGCGGTCGATCCACGCGGCGCAAAGGCCGCCCGCTCAGTCGACTGCGGAATGCCGACCCCAGTCGAAGCGTCGCCCGAGAATGCACTTGACGATGAGGTGATCGGTGGATCGCGTCGCGCCGACGCCCACCCCGATGTTGAGTTCCCAGAGCGGCGATACGTTGAGATCCGTCACGAGAAAGAGCTGTTGCTGCTGCTCGTGAAGCGGGGGAATGTTGTTGAGCGGACCGTAGTCGGCGTAGTACTCGATCCCGCCGCTCACCCCCTGCGTGAAGTCATAGCCGACTTTGAGCGCCGGAGCGAAACCCCAACCCTGATGCACGTCCGGCCCGTGCAAGGTGCGCTCGAGGGCGGGATTGACGGCGAGATACCAGCGGCCGATCGACTTGTCGATGATCGGGCGGATCTCCCACGTCCAGGTGTCGGGCGAGTAGGCGGTGCGTTGAAAGCCGATCTCGGTGGAAACGCTGACGCCGACCGGCCAGCCCCAGGACTGCGGCACGCTCACGCGCGGTCGGATGTGATCGCCGACCCACTGGACCCCGTGCCCGTCCTGCTCGCTCGTGAAGATGTAAAAGCCCACCTCGGACCAGTCCGTGAGACCCTCGGTGAGCTCCACGGTCTCGTGTTCCTGATGCTGGGTGGGGTAGACCCCGTCGAGGGTCTGGGTCTGGCCCTCGACCGTGTAGTTCGAGTGCAGCTCCACCATGAGATTTTGGGGCGGGACGAGCTCGGAGCCATACACCTGGATCTCGTAGTTGCCCTGCGCGTTCGCGAGCACCGGGAGGAGCGACAGATCGAGCAGCGCTGCCGCGAGCAACGCGTGCGCCGCCGCTCGATCCGATGCGCGCCTCATAGGCCGCTAGGCATAGCGCAGCAGCAGCATGAAGCCGAGGTCCATGTGATTCTGCTGATGACAGTGCATGAGCGTCGCGCCCGGATTATCCGCGACGAACTCGACCTCGGTCTGGGTCCGAGCATCGACCAGCACGACGTCTTTCTTCAGGCCGCGCAGCGCTGTCTCGGGAGCAAACGGTGAGCCGATGGCCGCGCCCACCGTGCGCACCTCGAAGCTGTGGCGGTGCAGATGCAGGGGATGGTCGTCGGTGCTGCGGTTGATGAATTGCAGCCGGTAGCGGCGGCCGGACTCGAGCGGCGTGACGGAGGTATCGGGATAGGATTTGCCGTTGATCAGCCAGGCCTCCATGCTGCCGTGGCCGCGAAAGCGCGACTCGATGAGCAGAGGTATGGGGGTCGCCTCGGGCGGGGGCTCTGAGGCCGGGTGCTGCTCGGCGAACGGCTCGTAGCTCCAGAGAAGCTTCGAAGGCTGCTGCCAGCGCGGCGTCCCGCTCGCGCCGGCGTACTCGACCACGATCCCCATGCCCGCGGCGTGCACGTGCTTGCGTACCTCGCCGAGAATCCACACCCCGGGGTTGTTCATCTGTACCCGCGCGCAGACGCGCTCTCCCGGGGCGAGGCGCAGCATCGGCACCGTCTGCGGCGTTGGCACGGCATTGCCGTCGAGCGCGATCACCTGGAGCGCATGGCCGGCGAGCGCCACCCAGTGCACCTCGGTCGGGCTCGAGTTGAGAACGTGCAACAGCACACGCTCGCTCGGCTTGACCCGCAGCGGCTCTCCCGCGCCGAGCACCTTGCCGTTGATCGTCGAGACGGCGTAGCTCGGATTCATCGCGCCGTCCTCGTTCGCCGCCAGGTAGCCCGACCAATCGTGCAAGGCGAGGAAGAATTCCCGGTCGTAGCGCCCGGGATCCGCGCTTGGCTCGATGAGCAGAAAGCCGTGCTGGCCGCCGTACTGTGCGCGGGTGAGATCCTGCATTGCACTGGTGTGCGTGTGATACCAGCGAAAGCCGGCGGGGCGGGGCGTGAAGGTCAGGCGTGCGGTGCCCCGGGGCGGGATCATCGGTGTGCCCTCTTCCATCGCCCCATCGACATCGGTCGGCAAGAACAGGCCGTGCCAGTGAACGATCTCCGCCCGTTCGGTCCGGTTCGTCACCTCGATCGTCACCGCTCGGCCCTCGCGAAAGCGCAGCACCGGACCGGGCGCGGCCCCGTTGTAGACCGTGGTGCGCAATCGATGGCGCGGCGACAGCTCGAGTGTGGTGTCGGCGATCTCGAGGGTGTAGTCCGGCGTGACCTCGGCCTGTGCGCCCGACGGAAAGCGGCCGGCGAGCGCGATGAGGGCGGATCGCTCGAGGAAGTCGCGACGTGAGATCACCGCGGCATCATACTCAATCGGCGCGTCGGACAGCTTGCACCGGGACTGGTCTCGCGCGCTACGATAGCCCTCGACGCAGGGGGCTCAAAAAAACGCGAGGTCCTGATGACGAGTCGACAGGCGCAATGCAGCTGTGGGCAGCTCAGCGTGAGCTGCGTGGGTGATCCCGTGAAAGTGTCGATCTGCCACTGCGATGCGTGTCGCCGGCGCACCGGGAGCGCCTTCGGCATCGCCGCCTTCTTTCCATGCGAGCACGTGACCCGCAGAGGCACGAGCCGGGCATTCCGGCGTGAGGCCGACAGTGGACATCCGGTGACCTTCTACTTTTGCCCCTCGTGCGGGTCCACCGTGTACTGGGAAGCCTCCCGCAAGCCCGACCTGGTCGGCGTGGCGGCGGGCGCTTTCGCCGATCCCGATCTTCCCATGCCCGAGCAATCCGTCTGGGATTCAAGGCGCTATGGCTGGATCGACTTCCCGGCCCCGATGCGCCGCCGTCCGGAATCCTGAGCGTTGGGCCGCTCACGCCGGGCTTGATTATGTAGAAGGAGCCGGACCAGGCCTTTGATACGCCGGTCGCGGACACCGGGAAGCGCTGTCCTTATAGTCGCCCCACTTCCGCTCGCGAGGACGGCGATGCCCACGCTCCCAGAGGATCAGGCCAAGGCCTACATGATCAAGCTTCTGACCGCCATGTGCCGCGCGGGCGGATCGGACCTCTTCATTTCCAGTGATTTCCCGCCGAGCATGAAGGCGCACGGTGCGATGCAGCCCATGGCCTCGCAGCGACTCACCGCCGAGGTGACCAAGCAGCTCGCCGCCTCCTTGATGAACGAGCGTCAACGCGAGGAGTTTGCCCAGGAGATGGAGTGCAACTTCGCGATGACCGTGCCCGACGTCGCGCGCTTTCGGGTGAACGTCTTCGTCCAGCAGCAGCAGGTGGGGATGGTCATCCGCACCATTCCGAACGACATCCCGAACTTCGCCGCCCTGGCCTTGCCCGACATCCTGAGCGAGATCGTCATGACCAAGCGCGGTCTGGTGCTTGTCGTCGGCGCGACGGGCTCGGGCAAGTCGACCACCCTCGCGGCCATGATCGATCATCGCAACAAGTCCACGCCCGGGCACATCGTCACGGTGGAGGATCCGGTCGAGTTCGTACACCGATCGCAGCAGTGCCTGATCACGCACCGCGAAGTCGGCATCGACACGCATTCCTGGCATCACGCGCTCAAGAACACGCTGCGCCAAGCCCCCGATGTGATACTGATCGGCGAGATCCGCGACAAGGAGACCATGGAGCACGCGATTGCGTTTGCCGAGACCGGCCACCTGTGTCTCGGAACACTGCACTCGAACAACGCGAATCAGACCCTCGATCGCATCCTCAACTTCTTTTCAGAGGATCGCCGCAAGCAGGTATTGATGGATCTTTCGAGCAATCTGCGCTCGATCGTCTCTCAGCGGCTCATCCCGACGGCCGACGGCAAGGGGCGCCGGGTGGCGCTGGAGCTTCTCCTCAACACGCCCATCATTTCTGAAAAGATCCGCGATGGAGAATTTCACGAGATCAAGGAGCTCATGGCGAAGTCGCGCGAGCTCGGGATGCGCACCTTCGATTGGTCGCTGTTCGAGCTCTACAACGAGGGCGCGATCTCCTACGAGGATGCCTTGCGCAACGCAGATTCCGTGAACGAGCTGCGCTTGAACATCAAGCTGAACAGCACGCGAGGCGCGCCCGCCGACAAGACCTCGCTGATGACCGGCACCTGACCCCGCAATCGATCCACCGTCGCGCCGCTCGAGAGCCTGCCCGAGGCGGCGGATCAGTCCGCAGCCACGTGCACGGGGCCTCCGGCCGGCGCCGGGCGGCGCACCAGAAAGCACAGCGGGATGAGAAGCACGCACAGGCACGCCGAGAGGTAGAAAAGATCGAGTGAGGAGAGCAGATATCCCTGACCGATCATGCTGCGGGTGAGTGCGCCCGCCGCGCCCTGATCGGTCAGCCCGAACTGGTGCAGCTGAGCGAGCGATTGCTGGTAGCTTGGTGCGTAAATCGTCACCTGCTCGGCGAGGTGCGACTGGTGCAGCGCCTCGCGCCGGTCCCACAGCGTCGTCGTGATGGAGGTCGCGAAGCTCCCGGCCGTGATGCGCAGGAAATTCGACAGTCCCGAGGCGGCGGGTATGCGCTGGCCCGGCAGGCCATCGAAGATGATCGCGAGCATGGTGACGAAGAACAACCCCATCGCGAGGCCCTGCACGAGCTGTGGCGCGACGAACCAGAGGAAGCTCGCATCGGCCGTGAGCTTGGCGCGCAACCAATAAGAAATCGCGAAGAGGCCGAACGAGGTCGCGGCGAGCACGCGTGGATCGCCGCGCCGCAGGAGGCGTGGGACGAGGAGCGAGGTCATGATCGCCGTCACGCCGCTCGGCGCGGACACGAGCCCGGCCCAGGTGGCCGTGTAGCCCACGTAGCTCTGCAGCCACAGCGGCATGAGCACGATATTGCCGAAGAACACCGCGTAGCCGAGGCACAGCGCGACCGTGCCGATCGAGAAGCTGCGCGAGGAGAACAGGCTCAAATCGACGATCGGGTGCTTCTCGGTGAGCTCCCAGATGAGCCACGCCGCGAAGCCGATGAGGGTGATGAGCAGCAGGCTCACGATCAGGGTGGAGTTGAACCAGTCGAGATCCTTGCCCTTGTCGAGCATGATCTGCAGCGCACCGACCCAGATGAACAGCAGGACGAGCCCGACGCGATCGATCGGCAGCTTGCGCGTGGCGGTCTCGTGGCTCTTGAGATTGCCCCAGCAGATGAATGCGCAGAGCACGCCCACGGGGACATTGATGAGGAAGATCCACGGCCAGACATAGTTGTCCGAGATGTAGCCGCCGAGCAGGGGCCCCGCGATCGGTGCGACCAGCGTGGTGAGCGACCAGATCGAGAGCGCGACGGGCCGCTTGGCGGGGCCGAACACCTCGATGAGCAGCGCCTGGCTGCCGGGGATCATGGGACCCGACACGGCGCCCTGAAGGACGCGAAAGGCGATCAGCGAGGGCAGGCTCCAGGCCAGGCCGCACAGGAGCGAGGCGATCGTGAACAGCACGACGGAGACGACGAACGTGCGCACCACGCCGAAGCGCTGCATCAGCCAGCCGGTGAGCGGCACGGACACGCCGTTCGCCACCGCGAAGGAGGTGATCACCCAGGTCCCCTGGTCGGAGCTCACACCGAGATCGCCGGCGATGGTCGGGATCGAGACATTGGCGATCGAGGTATCGAGCACCTGCATGAAGGTGCCGAGCGCAAGCGCCACGGCGGTGAGCGCCTTGCGGCCGCCCACGAGCGCGGGCGCGGCGTCGACCGCGGCCGAGGTCGCGCTCATGGAATGTGCGTCCAGGCGCTCGCAGTGGCGTGCGGGCGGGCGCTGCTGCCGGCGACGCGCGCCGCATCCGGCTTCGCGTTCTTGCCGTCGGCCCCTTCGCGGCTGAGGTGCGCGGGCTCGTGCGCCTTCGGCCCCGCGTTGTCCGCAATGATGCTCGCAATGCGCGCAGCGACCGCGGGATCATTGCCCGCGCTCTCCTGCACGGGCAGCGGAACGTTGCGCACCGCCGTCATCGCCGATCCCGAGGCGTCGTGCAGATCGACGCGCACGGTGGTCGAGAGTCCGATGCGCAGAGGATGCTCCTTCAACTCCTGCGCATCGATCAGGATGCGGACCGGCACGCGCTGCACGATCTTGATCCAGTTGCCCGAGGCGTTCTGCGCCGGCAACAGGGCAAACGCGCTGCCGCTGCCCGCGGCGATGCCGGCCAGGTGTCCGTGATAGGTGATGCTGCTGCCGTACACATCGGTGCGCACCGTGACCGGCTGACCGGTGCGCATGCGGGCGAGCTGCCCCTCCTTGAAGTTGGCGTCGACCCACACGTCATCGAGCGGCACGACCGCCAGCAGTGGCGTGCCTGCCGCCACACGCTGTCCGACCTCCACCGAGCGCTTGGCCACGATGCCGGTCACCGGGGAGGTGATCTCGGTGCGATGCAGGGCGAGCGCGGCGTTGCGCACGGCGGCGGCCGCGGCGAGCACCTGCGGATGATCCGCGATGGTCGTGCCGTCGATCTGTGCGATGGTCTGGTCGAGCTGCTCGCGCGCGGCAGCGACATTGGCGTGGGTCGTCGTGACGGCATCGCGTGCGTGCGAGAGCTCCTCCGCCGAGATGGCACCATCGGCGAGCAACGTCCCGCGGCGCTTGAGGTCCTCCGCCGCGGTGCGCTCGGCTTGCTCGCGCTGGGCGATCTGATCGCGCAGCTCCTCGCTCTGCGCGAACAGTCCGCGCACCTGGCGCACCGCGCGGGCGAGGTCCGCCTCGGCGTTCGCCTCGGCGATCCGCGCGTCGGCGGGGTCGAGGCGCAACAGCACCTGGCCCTTCTCGACGCGCTGCGTGTCATCGACGTTGAGAGCGAGCACCGTACCCGGAACCTCGCTGGTGATCTGCACGACGTCGCCATTCACGTAGGCGTCGTCCGTGGACTCGTAGAAGCGCGCATCGAGGAACCAGTAGGCGAGATAGGCGATGCCGGCCAGTACGACGAGCGTACCGAGCCCGACGAGCGCGAGCCTTCGGGTGCGCCCCGGTGGGGGAGCGGGCGGCGATAGGATGATGGGCGAGCTCGGGGTCGCGGCCTGGGTGTCGTCTGCGGGCGTGTTCATGGCTGCATCCGTTCGGTGTCGGTCAATGACGGTGTCGGTCAAGGGTGTCGGTCAAGGGGGTCGGCCAACGAGGCCAGTTGCGGGTCCGTCGCGGGAACGGTGGTCGGATCGAAGCTGCCGCCCACGGCGAGCAGCAACGTCACTCGGGCCAGCGCCTGGCTCGCGAGGATGTTCACCATCGACTGACGAGCCGTGAGCACCTGCGTCTCGGCGTTGAGGACGGAGAGATAGCTCGCGAGGCCGGCGCGATAGCGCTCCTCGGCGAGTCGATAAGCCGCCTCGGTGGCCTCCAGGGTCTTTCGCTGCTCGATCTGCTCGCGTCCCAGGGCGTCGATCTGCGTGATCTGATCCGCCGCCTGTTGCACGGCGTGCAGAACGGTGTCGTTGTAGCGCTCGACCGCCTCGTCGAGCTGCGCCTCCGAGCCGCGGTATTGCGCGCGCAGGCGTCCGCCGTCGAACAGCGGCAGCGAGATGAAAGGGCCCGCCCCATAGCCGCGAGCGCTCCATTCAACGAGGTTGTGCATGCCGAGCGCCCCGATGCCGGCGAGCGCACGCAGACTCACGCTCGGATAGAACGCGGCTTTCGCGGCCTGGCGTTGCGCATCGCTGGCCTCGACCTGAAGTCGTGCGGAAAGCACATCCGGCCGGCGCGCGAGCAGATTGATCGGCAGGGCCTGGGGTACGGGTAACGCGGCTTCGACGTTCAGAGCCGGCGGCTGGATCGTGTCATAGGAAGCGGCCCCCTGACCGGTGAGCGCGGCGAGCTCATGCACCGCGAGGACAGCGGCGGCTTGCGATTGCTCGCGAGCGACGCGCGCCTGCGGCAGCTCGCCTTCCGCCTGGCGCAGCTCGAGCTGCGTGTCGAGCCCAGCGGCCACGCGCCGACGCGTGATGCTCACGATATTCTCGCGCTGAGCCTCGGAGCGCCGCGCGATGTCGGCGAGCGCCTCCTCGCGGTAGACCTCGATATAGGCCTGCGTGATGGCACCCGCGAGCAGGAGGCGGGCGCTTTCCAGATCCATGCGTGAGGCCTCGGTCAGAGCCTGCGCGCTGTGCACGGCATCGGCCTGACGTCCCCAGAAGTCGAGATCCCAGCCGAGGCTCGCTCCGGCCTGACCCATCCAGAAGGTATGTCCCGCATACGGGGGTGGGATCAAGTAATTCTGCGGGGCGCGCTGATACAGCGCGCTCGCGGAGAGCGTCGCCGAGGGCCCCAGGCCCGCCTGCGCGACCTGCGTTTGACTCAGCGCCTGCGCGATGCGTGCCCGGGCCTGTGCGAGCGAGGGACTCTCCTTGAGTCCGGTGCGAATCAGCCGATCGAGCTGCGGGTCCTCAAAAGTGCTCCACCAGTCCTGCGCGCTCGGTGCCGCAGGCCCGCCCGTGAGGCCCACCTGTTCGCCCGACAGGGCGTGCGGATGCGTGGATTCCCGCGGGGGTAGAACGCAGCCGCTCAACAGCAGGCCCGCGATGATCAATGCTGGAAGGTTGCGCATGATGTTCCTCGAGCCGTGACAGGCAGACCCTCGAGCCATGAGAGGCACACCCTCAAGCCGTGACAGGCGCGCCGGCGGATTCAGTGATCGCCTGCGCGCGGTCGTTGAGCTTGCCGAGCAGCCGCATGAGCTCCTCGAACTCCACGGTGCTGAAGTCCTCGAGCACCCGGTTGAGCTGCTCGATGACGAGCGGGACCAGCTCCTCGATCGCCTTGCGTCCGGCCGCGGTCAGCTCGAGCTCGACCGTGCGCCGATCACGCTTGCTGCGGGTGCGCTCGAGCAGGCCACGGTCCGCCATCTGGTCGATCACGCGGGTCAGTGCGCCGCTGTCGTGACGATACCGCAGGCAGATGTCCTTCGGACTCACGGCGATGCCATCTCGCAACCACACGAGAATCACGTACTGCAAGTAAGTGAAGCCGCGCGCCTCGAGCGCCGGCTCGAGCAGGCCCATCATCAGCGAATTGGCACGCTTGATGAGGTAGCCGATGCTGCGCTGCGCCTTGTAGTTCGACTGCGTGTAATGCTGCTTCGACATTTAATGCCCCGGCATTTACTGCTTTGGCAGACATTGTATCCGGCAGCGAACCCTTGTCAACCGGTGCGTGAAATGCGCTAAGAATCAGTGGGTTGCTACGCGGCTGCGACCGCGCCGTCCGGAGGGAATCCGATCCTCGATGGGCGTCATGAGAGTACGGCTCCTTGTCGGGCGAGCTCATCCATCACCTCGCGCACCGCCCGGGCGGCGATCTCCACCATGGCATCGACATCGGCGCGCGTCGCGATCAGGGGCGGCGCGAATCCGAGCGCATCGGACTGAGGCATCGCGCGCGCGATGAGACCGCGCTGGCGCGCGGCTGCCGAGATGCGCGCCCCGACCTTGAGATCGGCGGGGAAGCGGCGCTTGCGCGCCGGATCGGCGACGAACTCGATGGCGGCCAGCATGCCGATCCCGCGCACCTCCGCGACGATCGGCCCATCCGAGAACGTCGCGCGCAACCGCTCGAGCAAGTAGCCACCCACCTCCCGCGCATTGTCCGCGAGTCGCTCCCTCTCGAGGATGTCGAGCGCGGCATTCGCCGCCGCGGCGCCGAGCGGATGACCGGAGTAGGTGAATCCGTGGTTGAAGGGGCCGACGCGCTCGGCGGCTTCATCCATCACGCGATATACCTTCTCGCCGACCAGTGCGCCTGAGAGCGGCGCATACGCCGAGGTCAGTCCCTTCGCGATCGAGACCAGATCGGGCTCGAGTCCATAAAGGTGGGAGCCGAAGGGCGTGCCGATCCGCCCGAATCCCGTGATCACCTCATCGGCGATCAACAGCACCTCGTACTTGCGCAGCACCGCCTGAATCGCCTCCCAGTATCCCTGCGGCGGCGGGATGATGCCGCCCGTGCCGAGCACGGGCTCGCCGATGAAGGCGCCGATCGTCTCCGGCCCCTCGCGAACGATCATCGCCTCGAGCTCCGCCGCGCGCCGCGCCGAGAACTCGCGCTCGCTCTCGCCGGCCTCGGCACCCCAGTAATGATGGGGTACGCCGGTGTGCAGGACCATCGGCAGCGGCAGGTCCATGTGCTCATGATAGAAGCCGATGCCGGTCATCGAGCCCGACATCACGCTGCTGCCGTGATAGCCGCGCTCGCGCGAGATGATCTTCTTCTTGCGCGGCTGGCCGCGCAGGTTGTGGTAGTACCAGACGAGCTTGGCCTGCGTCTCGTTGGCATCGGAGCCGGACAGGCCGTAGAACACCTTGCTCATGCGGCCGGGCGCCATCGACACGAGCCGGTGCGAGAGCACCGCGAGCTCGTCGGTGGTATGCGCCGCGTAGGAATGATAGTAGGCGAGACGATGCGCCTGACGGGCGATCGCCTCGGCCACCTCCGTGCGCCCGTAGCCGATGTTCATGCAGTAGAGCCCGGCGAAGCCGTCGATGTACTCATTTCCCTGAGCATCGCGAATGCGGATGCCCTGGGCGGTCTCGACGATGGTCGGATCGCCGGCTTGACCGGTTGCGTAGCTGTGCAGCTGGGTGATCGGGTGCAGCACGCTCGCCCGATCGTAGGCGGCGATCTGATCCAGCGACTCCGGTTCTCTCATGGGCGGGTTCTCCAGTACGATGGGATGGTGAGCATTGATCGCAGGGGCGAGCGAACCGGGTCATCGAGGGGTGGGGCATGAGCGGCAGTCGCTGGCGCAAGCAAGGCATCCGGGTGATCCGGTCGGATGAGCTCGATTCGGCCACCGCGCAGACGCTCGGAATGCTGCGTCGCGCGGCCGTGACCACCGAGCGCACCGGCGCGACCAAGCTGTGGGCGGGCACGGTCACGATCGAGGCGAAGGCAAAGACCGGCGCGCATCATCATGGCGATCTCGAAAGCGTCATTTACGTGGTCAACGGGCTCGCTCGGCTCAGGTGGGGCGACCGGCTCGAGTTCGTCGCCGACGCGGGCCCGGGTGATTTCATCTATGTCCCGCCCTATGTACCGCACCAGGAGATCAATGCGAGCGAGGAGCTGCAATTGCATTGTGTGCTCGCGCGCAGTGGCCAACAAGGGCTGGTGGTCAATCTCGACATCGATCCGGTGGAGGTGCCCGAGCTGGTGCGCTGGGTCGATGATCTGCACCGCTGAGCGGGGGGTCCATGGTCGTGGCGACGCACATGCTCACGGTACGAACCGCTCGGCGGGGTCTCGTCGAGATCACCCGCGAGATCTCGGGCTGGCTCGAGGCTCGGAGGGTCTCGAGCGGATTGCTCAACGTCTTTTGCACGCACACCTCCGCATCGCTCCTGATCCAGGAAAACGCCGCACCCGAGGTGCGCGCCGACCTCGAGCGTTTCTTCGAGCAGCTCGCGCCGGAGGATCCGAAGCGCTATGCGCACGATGAGGAGGGACCCGATGACATGCCCGCGCATCTGCGCACCGCGCTCACTCAGGTGAGCCTGGTCATTCCCGTGCTCGAGGGCCGGCTCGCGCTCGGCACCTGGCAGGGCATCTACCTGTTCGAGCATCGGCGCCGCCCGCATGAGCGGCGCATCGTCCTACAGTTGCTCGGCGAGTGAGGCGCGCGCGCCGGCCGGGGGTCAAAGTTTTGGTAAGATTCCAATCACCTGGATTGAGGAGCGGGAACATCGACTGGTTGCGAACGTGCTCAGGGGTCCTTCTGAGCGGCTTGCTGGCGCCCTGCGCATTCGCCACGGTCTTCGATCGACCGCCCGACGATGCGGCCGTGATCGGCCAGGACGAGCACATTCAATCGAAGTACGAGGACACGCTCCTCGACATCGCGCACCGTTATAGCCTGGGTTACGAGGAAATCCTGCGCGCCAACCCCGGCGTCGACATGTGGTTGCCGGGCGAGGGAACGGACATCCTGCTGCCCGGACGTCGCATCCTGCCGCCGGGCCCGCGCGAGGGCATCGTGATCAATCTGCCCGAGCACCGCCTCTACTACTATCCGAAAGCGAAGCGGGGCCAGAAGCCGGTGGTCTACACCTATCCGGTGAGCATCGGGCGCATGGACTGGCAATCACCCCTCGGCGAGACCTTCGTCATCGCCAAGGAGAAACATCCGAACTGGTATCCGCCCGAGTCGGTGCGCAAGGAGCATGCCGCCAACGGCGATCCGCTGCCGAAGATCGTGCCGCCCGGACCCGACAATCCGCTGGGTGAATACAAGATGCGCCTCGCGGTGGGCAACGGGACCTACGAGATTCACGGTACCAACAATCCGGTCGCGGTCGGTCTTGCGGTGACGCACGGCTGCATCCGCATGTATCCCGAGGACGTCGATGACCTGTTCCATCGCGTCAGCATCGGGACGAAGGTATGGCTGCTGAATGAGCCGGTCAAGGTGACCTACGTGGAGGGCGAGCTCTACGTCGAGGCGCATCCACCGGTGGATAGCGAGGGACAGACGATCGCCCCCGATCTGGGCCTGCTCTCGCAGAAGCTCGAGCGTCTGCTCGGCGACAAGATCGTCGCGATTCACTGGGATTTTGCGCGCGAGGCTCTGCAGGCGGCGACCGGCATGCCGACGCTCGTGGGCCTCGAGGCCAATTTCGATCCGACGGCAGCCCCCGCGCCCCCGCAGGCCTCGGCGAATCAATAGGCCGCCGCGCGCGGCGCCCACTCCACAGAGATCCCATGGGCTTCGATGCACGCGCCGCGGGGTTCAGGATGCCGGCCGAGTTCGAGCCGCACGCAGCGACCTGGCTGGCATGGCCCACGCGACGCGAGCTCTGGGGCGAGCACTTCGAGGAGGTGAAGCGGGACTATGCGCGCCTCGCGCGGGCGATTGCCGCTGCCGAGCCCGTCTACATGGTCGCGTGCGCGGCCGATGTCGCCGCGGCACGCGCGCTCTGTGGTGCGTCCATCACGGTCGTCTCGTTGCCGATCGATGATTCCTGGACACGCGACTCGGGCCCGATCTTCCTCACGGATGCGGCGGGACGGCTCAGGGCGACGAGCTGGCGCTTCAATGCCTGGGGCGGGAAGTTCTCCTCCTACGCGCGCGATGCGGCGCTTGCCGCGGCCATCGCGGAGTATCTGCGCGTGCCGCTCGCGACCGCGGAGATCACACTCGAGGGAGGCGGTATTCTCTCGGACGGCCGCGGCACGATCTTTGCGACCGAAACCTGCATACTCAACGAAAATCGCAATCCCGGCCTGAGCAAGCAAGGCGCAGAGCGCGAGATGCGGCGCATGCTCGGTGCGGCCAAGATCGTGTGGCTGCCGGGCGATCCGCTCGAGACCGGCACCGATGGGCATATCGACGGCCTGTTCGCGCTCTCGGCCCCCGGCAAGGCGCTGCTCGAGACGACGCCTGATCCCGCGGATGAGCGCTACCGCATCCTCGAGGAGAATCGCCGGGCGCTCGAGCTCGCGCGCGATGCCGAGGGCCGGGCGATCGAGTTCGCGCTCATACCCGAGCTGCCGCGCAGCGCGGCGCCCGCGCCGTCCTACTGCCGCTCCTACGTGAACTTCTACATCGCCAATGGCGTCGTGCTCGCGCCCACCTACGGACACGCACTCGATCAGGAAGCGGCGCGGGTGCTGCGAAGGGCCTTCCCGGATCGGCGCGTGATCGAGCTGCCGATCGGCCACATTGCCCGCGGCGGCGGCGGCTTTCACTGCGTGACGCAGCAGCAGCCGCTCTCCGCCGCTTAGCGCGACCTCTCCGAGCGGGCGCTGTCGCTACGGTGCGCGCGACTGACGCGCGGCCTTGGCCCGAGACACCGCGGACTCGTACTCCGAGTCCGCTTGCGCCTGGCACGGCGCACGCGCCGCCGGCTCGAGCAGCTGACATTTCTGGAGCGCAACCTTGTGATCCCCATCGGCCTGCGCCATGGCGACATCGAAGGTGCCCGTGACGCGGGCTTGTGCGACGGTGCGCGAGTCCCCGCCCGAAACCTTGGCGGCGCTGCGCACGTCCTTGCGAGCCTCGGCCTGCGCCTGCTCGATCTCGCGCCGCGCGTCCTGCTGGGCGGAGGCCACGTCCGCGGGCGTCACTTCCTTCTCGTGATGCCGGTGGCAACCGCTCAGGGCCAGGAGCACCAGAAGAGCGCCGGCGAGCCTGCGCGCCGGCGGCGTCGGGGTCGACGAAGCCGAACGGCCGCGGCGGATACGCTCCTGCATGCTGCGCTGGATCGGCCGCATTTCCTGCCTTGTCATGAGGGGCCTCGCAGCATTCAGGATAGCGCCCGCCGCGGCGGGCGTCGATGCGCCACTGGCATAATGCGCGTGATCCCACTCGCCCGAGAAATGCCCATGCAGCCGACCCACCCGCGCGAGCGTGTCCGCTCCTTCTGTGAACGCTTTGGACTCCGAGCGCCGATCCTGCTCGGTCCAATGGCCGGGGCGAGCGCGCCCGCACTGTCGATCGCCGTTGTTCGCGCAGGGGGTCTCGGGGCGTGTGGCGCCCTGCTGCTCGAGCCGTCCGCGATGAAGGCATGGGCCGCCGAGGTGCGCGGCGCGACACGAGGTCCCTTTCAGATCAACCTGTGGATGCCGGATCCGCCGCCCGTGCGCGATCCGGCGCACGAGGACGCCGTATGCCGGTTCCTCGCCCAGTGGGGACCCGAGGTCACCCGCGCGGCGGGCGATGTCGTGCTCCCGGACTTCGAAGCGCAATGTGCGACGCTCCTCGACATCGCACCGCCGATCGTCTCCTCGGTGATGGGGCTGTATCCGGCCTCCTTCGTGCAGGCGTTGAAAGCGCGCGGCATCGCCTGGTTTGCCAACGTCTCGACGCTCGCCGAGGCGCGCGCCGCCGAGGCGGCCGGCGCCGACGCGATCGTGGCGCAGGGAATGGAGGCGGGCGGTCATCGCGGATGCTTCGATGCGACGCGTGCCGAGTCGGAGATGGTCGGCCTCATCGCGCTCGTGCCGGCGATCGTTGACGCGGTGCGCATTC
>Ga0070734_10003227_pt1 | contig 17541 bp, 14 predicted proteins | sample Coa_R1_8_FD_66444 | JGI IMG/M metagenome (GOLD analysis project Ga0070734, IMG submission 66444) | Surface soil microbial communities from Centralia Pennsylvania, which are recovering from an underground coalmine fire - Coalmine... | ecosystem: Environmental > Terrestrial > Soil > Unclassified ... | reverse complement strand
TGGCAGCGCGGGGCCATGTCCGCCAGCGCCAACCTCGCTTTAAGACGCAGATAAGCGTCCTTGTGTTCTTCCGTGCTCCGCGTGACCCGCCCCACCAACTCCGGATTCTCTTCCGCCAGCTTGTCTAACTCATCGCAGGTCTCTCCGATCCTCCTCACCAGCGCTTCCGCCCGCTGTTTTACTCTTTCTTGTTCATCAACGTTCGTCTGTCCCGGCTTGTCGTGTCTCAGTGGTAAAGTTCCACTTTCCTCCGCGTCCTGTGCGTCTGCTCCATGCAATGGCTCTGCGGTAAAAGGTCTTTGGTTTTGCTGTTGATTTTCGCTGACCGCTGAATGCTTCCTGCTGAATGCTGCTTCCTCGTGCGCCATGGCTCAGCTCCTCATTCCCGCCTTTTTATCGGACACTAAACACTGTGCCAAATCTGAATCAGGCGAAATTGATCGAGTTTAGTACAGTTTATCTGTACGAATCAATAGCGAAATAGGACATGGCCATGTCTCATAATAATTTGCCACTGTAAAATCACGTAACCAGCAGAGCTGGAAAGATTTACGAGCACGTGGTCAGCAAAATCGCAATCGGCTGAGTGCACATTAAGTGCGTATTATCAGACCTTCAAAAAATCGACGCGATCTTGGACATGTACCGCAACTTTTTTCGCCCTGCTCGCGTGCCACCGGCACTCCGGCGCCGTTGCCGACTTCCGTGGGCCGCAGCCATGGACACGGAAGGAATTGGAACCCTCCCCCGGCAATAATCGACGTCCGCCTAAGGCCGGACAGAATTATTTTTTCAGTGACCGGGTCGCCCATCATTTGCGGAGAAGCCCGCCTGTTCTTGCGCTCGGAGCAAGGACGGATTCAAGGCCCACGGGGTGGAGCAGGCCTTCAGGCCTGCGGTAAAGCTGATAAAGACACCGGCTTTAGCCGCTGAGGTATATTGCAGGTGGATACACAATAACCTAAAGAGGTATGCATTTTGACGATGACAGCTTAGCGCGCCGTTTCCGCTATCCATCCGCCGCCGACGACCAGATCGTCCTGGTAAAACACCACCGCCTGCCCCGGCGTGATGGCCCTCTGCGGCTCGTCGAAGGTCACACGCACTTCGCCGTTGGGCGCGTTCTCCAGCACCGCGGGCGCGGGCTCATGGCGATGGCGAATCTTTGCTGCCACTCGCATCGGCGTGTTGGCGTTAGCGCCGGAATCATGCAAGCCGTCAACGGCGATCCAGTTCAGGTCGCGGGCAATCAGCGTGCGGGAAAGCAGATCATCGTTTCCGCCGACCGTTACTTTGCCCTCAGCCCCATTGATGTTGATCACATAAAGCGGCGAGCCTGTGGCAACGCCCAGGCCCTTGCGCTGGCCCACGGTAAAGTTGTGGACGCCCTCATGGTGTCCCAGCACCTTGCCATCCGTCGTAACCAGTTCACCGGACGTGTCGGGCAGTCGCTCGCCCTGCTCACTGAGATATGCGTCGATAAAGCGCTTGTAATCGCCGCCCGGAACAAAGCAAATCTCCTGCGAGTCGGGCTTCTCCGCCAGCGCCAGATGATGCTCACGCGCCAGCTCGCGCACCTGCGGCTTGTTCATATGTCCCAGCGGAAACAGCGTGCGGCTCAACTGCTCCTGCGTGAGTCCAAAGAGAAAATATGTCTGGTCCTTTGCCGGATCCGCGGCACGGCGCAGCAGCCAGCGATTGCGAGTGGCATCGAACTCGCAGCGCGCATAGTGCCCCGTGGCCAGCATGTCCGCGCCAATCTGCCGCGCGGTAATCAGCAACTGGTCAAACTTGAGATGGTTGTTGCACAGGCTGCAAGGAATTGGCGTGCGTCCAGATAGATACTCATCAATAAACGGACGCACCACATCGCGCTCAAACCGCTCTTCATGGTTCACCACGTAATACGGAATGCCCAGTTCCTCGGCCACGCGGCGCGCGTCGTACACGTCGTCAATCGAGCAGCAGCGGCCCTGCACCTGCTCCGGCATGCCCTCGTGTCCCGCCAGACGGCGCTGGTTCCAGAGCTGCATCGTCAGCCCAACCACATTGTGCCCCTCAGCGCGCAGCATGGCCGCAACGGTCGACGAATCGACACCGCCGGACATGGCTACGGCAATGGTCTGAGTGCTCATAAATGGGCTTTTCTATTATAGATGCTTGCGGGAACGGCCCAGGCGCAATCAGTTTTGAGAGGCTGCTGCCTTCGTCGCCGCTTCTTCCGAGGCCGTCGCGTGGTCCGTGCTGCGCCGTCCCCACTTCTGTACCGGCGGCGCTTCCGCCGCGATCTCTGGAAACACAACCCCGGCGCGCGCCAGCGCTTCCGTCACGTTGGCGCAGATATTCTCCGCGCCCACATGCTGCTCAAATTCTGACTGTCGCATCAACCGCGCAGGCTGCTCACGCGCACCACAAAGAATCAACCTGCGACCGCTGCTATTCACGCGATCGGCGAGTTCCTCCAGAGCGCGTATGCCGGTGGCGTCAATGGCCGTCATGTTGCGCAGTCGCAGAATCACGATTGGCGGCAACTCCGGAATCTGTTGCATCAGGTCGTCAATCTTGTCCGCGGCGCCAAAAAGAAATGGCCCGTGGATACGAAACACCGTAGCATACGGCGGAATCTCTTTGTCCTGGAGCACGTGCAGCTTGCTCTCGGCCAGATATTCTTTCGTCACGCGTGAAATTGTCGTCGTGGCCGTGACTTTGCGGATAAACACCAGCGCTGCCAGAATCATGCCTGCTTCCACCGCAACCGTCAGGTCGGCAAACACCGTCAGCACAAACGTGGCTGACCAGCACGCCACCTCCAGCCGCGAAAGCTTTAGCAATTCCGGAATCTCCGCCCACTCGCCCATGTTGTAGGAAACCACCAGCAGGATCGCCGCAAGCACCGCCAGCGGAATGAACTTGGCCACCGGCGTGGCAAACATCAGGATGGCCAGCAGCGTGAGCGCATGAATCATTCCGGCAACCGGGCTTCTTGCGCCCGATCGAATATTTGTCGCCGTGCGCGCAATCGCTCCGGTCGCGGGCAAGCCGCCCATCAGCGGAGAAATAAAATTTGCCACGCCCTGCGCGATCAGCTCCACATTCGGTTTATGTTTTTCGCCGTGGCCATACAATTTGTCGCCCACCACAGCGGACATGAGTGACTCAATCGCGCCCAGCATGGCCACCGTGATTGCAGGCGCAATGAGCGGACGTATCAAGTCCAGGTGGAAGTGCGGAATCTTCAAAGCTGGCAGCCCTGAAGGAATTCCGCCAAAGCGCGTGCCGATGGTCTGCACCGGCAGGCGCAGGAAATAGACCAGCGCCGTGCCCACAAACAGCGCCACAATGTAGCCGGGAATCTTGGGAAAAAACTTTCTGCACACCAGGATCAGCGCCAGCGCCAGCACTGCCAAGCCCGTTTCTTCGTAGGAAATCGTACGGAAGTTCTGCGCCACGGCCTCAAGACGGCCCAGAAAATTGCCGGGCACCTGCTCAATGCGCAGCCCGAAGAAGTCTTTGAGCTGGGTGCTGGCAATCACCACGGCAATTCCGTTGGTGAATCCCACCACGACAGGCCGCGGAATATATTTCACCGCGCTGCCCAACCCGGTCACGCCCAGAAAAATCAGGAACACGCCGGCGATGCCCGTGCACATGAACAGGCCATCAATGCCGTACCGAGCAACGATCCCTGCGACCACGACCACGAACGCGCCGGTCGGACCACCAATTTGCACGCGTGATCCGCCCAGAGCTGAAATCAGAAATCCGGCAATCACCGCGCAGTAAAGTCCTGCCTGCGGCGGCATGCCGGACGCAATCGCAAATGCCATCGCTAGCGGCAGCGCCACCAGACCAACCGTGACGCCCGCGATCAGGTCAGCGACAAAATCGTGTCGCGAATAATCCTTCAGGGCCAGCACGGATTTTGGGAACCACTTGGTGCTCATAGCGCATTCCGGATGATCACAAAATGGTCAATACAGACCGACCATATCATCATATATTGAGCAGTGTAGCTGAATCGGAATTTGCCGACTATCGGCAGAAAGACTTACCTGGACACGAAAGGGAGAGAACCTGCGTTTGATCGGCGCTCATCTGCGCGAATCTGCGGCAACCTTCTGATAGACCGGCGAAATCTCGCGCAGCCGCGCCACCGTTTCCGGAATTACTTTAATCGCAAAATCGATGTCGTCATTCGTGGTCTGCTTGCCCAGACTAATTCGGATGCTGGCACGCGCTCTCTGATGCGGCAATCCCATGGCCAGCAGAACGTGTGAAGGCTCAATCGCGCCGGAAGAGCACGCTGCGCCGCTCGACACCGCCAACCCTTTCAGATCCAGCGCGATCACCAGCGCTTCGCCTTCAATATGATCGAACCACAAGTTCGTCGTGTTCGGAACGCGCGGCGCGCCCTCACCGTTCACGCCCACATCTTCCATCGCGGCATGAACCGCATCCTGCAGGCGGTCGCGCATCGCGGCCATCTCCGCCGGGCCGCTACTCTCCAGCCACTGCTTGGAAATTTCCGCGGCCTTGCCCAGACCCACAATGCCCGGCAGGTTTTCCGTCCCCGCGCGGCGCTGGCGCTCATGGCTGCCACCATAGATTTGCGGCTGGATCAGCGTCCCCTTCTTGATGTAAAGCGCTCCCGTCCCTTGCGGCGCATGGATCTTGTGCCCTGAAATGGATAGCGCATCGCACGCGATTTTCTGTACGTCGATCGGTACCTTGCCCGCCGCCTGCACCGCATCCGTATGAAAGAAAACATCTGCTTCCTGCGCTATCTTGCCGATCTCCTCCACCGGCTGAATCACTCCGGTTTCATTGTTCGCCATCATGATGCTGATGAGCCGCGTGTTCGGGCGCAATGCCATTTCCACATTCCCGGCATAAATCTCTCCGCTGGCCCCGACCGGAACAAAAGTCACTTCGCATCCCATCTGCTCCAGCCGCTTGCAGGAATTCATGACCGCGCTGTGCTCGATGGCGGAAGTAATAACATGGTCACCGCGCTGCACCAGGCCAAAGATGCCCAGGTTATCGGCCTCGGTTCCGCCACTGGTAAAAACAATTTCCGCCGGACGGGCATTCACCAGCGCCGCCACTGATGCCCGCGCTTTTTCTACCGCCGCTCGGGCGTGCTGCCCATAATGGTGAATTGACGACGCATTACCGAACTGCTCCAGATAGAAGGGCCGCATCGCCTCAAACACCTCCGGCAGGACGGGAGTGGTGGCATTGTTATCAAGGTAAACGCGGCGCATGGCTTTATTCTACTGCTTAAACCACAAAGGACACGAAGGCTCACGAAGAAGAGGCAACTAAATTCGAACCTTTGTGTCCTTTGTGGTTTAAGTCTTTCTACCGTTGTTCCATCGGAACATACATGTTCCGATATGGAGGCCCAATGTAGTCGGCGCGGGGACGGATCAGCCGGTTATCGTCGAGCTGTTCAATCACGTGTGCGGCCCAACCGCTGATGCGTGAGACGGCAAACACAGGCGTGAACAGATCGACGTCGAGACCAAGCGTGGTGTAAGTTGAGGCCGAGTAGAAATCCACATTGGCATTGAGCTGTTTTTCTTTCTTTATGTACTGCTCAATTTTCGCCGACATCTCATACCACTTGGGATTCGCCGAGCGCCCCAGATCGCGCGACATCTGGCGCAGGTGCGTCGCCCGCGGGTCTTCCGTGTGGTAGACGCGATGGCCAAAGCCGGAAATCTTTTTCTTGTTGGCCAGCATGTTCTTCACATGCTCCACCGGGTCCTCGCCTTTTTTGTCGATCTCAAACAGCATGCGCATTACGGCTTCATTGGCGCCGCCGTGCAGCGGGCCCTTGAGCGCTCCAATGGCGCTGACGATGGCTGAATGCATGTCAGAAAGCGTGGCCGCGGTTACCCTGGCGGCGAAGGTTGAAGCGTTCAACTCATGGTCAGCATGCAGAATCAGTGCAACGTCCAGCGCTTTCTCGGCGGTCGGGGAAGGCCGTTCACCGTTCAGTTGCAGCAGGAAATTGGCAGCGTGTGAAATTGTTGGATCAGGATCGACAATGTTCTTGCCTTTGCGGATGCGGTCATATCCCGCAACAATCATAGCAATCTGCGACGTCAAGCGGATGGACTTTCGCACATTCGCATCATGGTCGATCTTCTCTGCTTCGGAATCGTAAAAAGAGAGCGCGGAAACTGCCGTCCGCAACACTTCCATGGGCGTCGCCGTCTTGGGAACGCGGCGCATCATGTCATAAATGGCAGGATCCACTTTGCGTTCGGCGCCCAGCTTCTGCTTCAAATCGGCCAGTTCAGCCGCCTTGGGCAGCTGGCCAAACCACAGCAGATAGCAGGTTTCTTCAAACGTGGATTTTTCCGCCAATTCATGAATATCAATACCGCGGTAAGCGAGCACGCCGGCATCGCCATCGATGTAACAGACGCCGGAACTGGCCGCAACTACGCCCTCTAGTCCTTTTGTAATTGTGCTGGTTGACATGGTTTTCCTGTCGCTGATTTCTGGCTTCTCTAGTGTTGGAAGCGGCTCTGTGCGCAACATTTGTTTATACTCCAATTCATTTAGACTTGCCAACCGCGCTCCGCGTTGCTGCAACGCTTCGGACGAGTAGTGCGCAGCGGACGGGCGTCTTCTACCTTGTTGCGAAAGTGTATTTCCCTCAGATCACGCCGGTCTGTGAGCCATGTCACATCAAGGGACTGCGGCCCCCGCGTAAGGGATTAAGAATGAATGAAATTTTGCTCGTCTGCGCCCTGGTGGCGCGACCGGCAGGGCCAAAGTACCGGTAATGGCCGGTGATCTTCCAGTCAAAAAGCACGTCTTCCATTTTTGGCCCCGCGCCAATGTTATGCACAATCATGTAACGGCGTGTGAACAGCGTTTTCCGGTCCACCACCATGCCAATATGTGTCAGCCCGCCGCCCAGGTCCGGGGTCCCCGGAAAGCGCGCTTTTTGCTTTCCTGGGTGGAGATCCCACGTTACCAGGTCGCCCGGAGCGTAATCCTCGGCGCGATCTGTAATTGGCAGGCTCGCGCCCTTGCGGCTGAAGAAGACCATTAAATTAGGAACGCGGCGATGGTCGATATTCGGGTCAGGATTGCGCCGTCCCCACTTGCTGGGATAAGCGCTGAAATTCGCGACCATGTCTTCATGCACTTCTTTTTGCAGATCGATTCCCACAGCCCGATAGGCTCGAATCACCTCGTCCGTACAAACGCCGGTATCGCCCGGCACATCGCCTCCGGGGTACGGTAGCTGAACATAAGCTGGATCGTAACGAACGACATGTTGGGTCCGCTCAAGGGCGGCGGCGGCGAATTGCTGCTGGAATTGTTTACGAAGCTCGTTGCCCGCTTGCGCCGACGTATGACGCGCGGGTCCCGCGAGTATGGCCAGGAGCAGAACCGCCGCAAACCGCTTCCCTTTCCAGCAACTCTGGATTTCCATGCTCTATTGGACACTGTAAGCGCATTAAGGTTTCATCGGAATTACCAAAAGGCCCAAACTGCCCTTTTTCATTACTCAGGACTCAGGGGAGGCACACGGTAGAAGAAATGGCGGCAGTGTGCAAAACGATTTACCGCCTCTCATAAATGTTCCGTAAAAAAGGCTTGAAACTGACAACTAGGTTCTCAACAAAATCAACAAGCTGATGCAGACTTGGGAGCAGCGCATTCGACTGAGTAATTTGAGATTGGCTGACCGCTTTCTCAATTTCGAGCTGAATGTCTTGCTCCACCTGTGCTTCGACTCCGGCGAAGAGGGGATTCTCTGCCCTCAACAAATACGACCCGTCGAACCAGTCGGAAGTGAACAGAAAATCGTGCGCCAAGGTGAACAGGGTACGGTGCTTGTCGATGTTATCCAGCTCGTGGATTCGCCAGAGCGCATCGTTCCCGCCTTTGTATGGTTTGAGCCTATCGATTGCATCGACAGCTTCTTGAAGCATTCGCTTTGTTTTTCCAGCCTTGTCGGATTCGTAGATCTGGAGAGTCTCTGCAATAGGGAATTCGATTCTCCTGAGTTCCTTCTGAGTAAGAGGAATAACCGGAGCACACTCCATTCCGACAAGAACGAGTTGTCGTGCGAGGTGGTCAAGAGCAGAACGAATGTTGTGAATCACGTCTCCTGCCATAGTGACCACCTCGAAAGACAAGGTGGGCACCTTCTTGAGATTGTTAGGATGGAGCAAAACTATGGGATGGGGAGGGACACCCGTATCCGGATCGGGCGCGAGAATTGCCGTATGTTCGAGGGTTAGAATTTCGGCTGCGAGGTCACGCAGGTGTTTCTTGGCCCGCTCAACCTTAACCTGAACTAGTATTACTCGGTCTTGAGCGTCTAGTTTATCCGTGCCGCTCATGAGCCGAGTATATCAAGTGAGTTCAAGGGACGCTTACGTTGGCAATTTTGGCAGTTTGGCAATTATCTCTTGAGCCACTGCACCACGCCCATCACGATGAACGGCAGCAGCACTACTAAAACCCAAAGCTTGGCCCGCCCGCGGATCTTCTCTTCCTTCTCCCAGCGGAACAGCTTCATGGAAATCAACCCACCACCCACGATCGTCAGGACCATTACTCCCGCCGCAGCCAGGTTCTCTTTTTCCAGCACACCCTGCCCATGCAGCATCATGTTGCTCATGCCCCTCACCAGGTATGTCGCCGGCATGAAGTTGTGCAGGATTTTGATCACGCCCTTAAAGACCTCTTCCGGGATCGTGGCTCCGCTCAGGAAAATCATAGGGAAATAACACAGCTGTACCAGGATGGTGCCTTCCTGCATGGTATTCGCCACCGATGCGATCACCAGCCCCAAAGACCGGAAGGCAATCAGCCCGAGCGAGATGAACACCAGCAGTTGAAAAATATGCGTCGGCAGCGGCAATTGATAAATGAAGTGCGCCATGAACAGCAGCAGCACAATGTAGGGAATAAAGATGATCCAGCCCGTCACCATTGATCCCACCAGCAGCGGCAGGGGCGTAATGGGGGTGACCTTATAACGCCGCAGGATTCCCAGTTCACGCTCTTGTATTGCCCGAATACCGGCGCCAAAGAACCCGCTGCCCAGCACGCCGAAAGTGATCGACATGTTCACCACGTAGACCATATTCCCCGGCGCTGACCGTCCCAGGAACGTGGCAAACCCAAAAAAGAAAAACAGTGGAAACAGATAATTAAAAAAGATCACTGCGCGCAGCCGCAGCGCCAGCTTAATGTCCATGCCGATGATGGCGAGATATTGCTTCATTGACTCTTCTTCTATTGGCTCTTTTTCGTTGCGTCTCTGTCAATTCGCGCCACCCAGCTCTCCTGAGTTGGCACAGTGTTTCAGGACTGAATGCTGACTGCTGATGGCTGACTGCTAATCTCTCAGCCTCTTCCCTGTCAATTCCACAAACACGTCCTCCAAGGTCGGCCGCTTCAGGTGGACGTCTTCCAGTTGCATTCCCTGCTGATCGAGCCATTTCATAATCTCAAACAGCGTCCTTGCCGGGCGCGACGAATGCACCGTCAGCGACTTCCCGTCTTCGCTCAGCGTGCTTTCAATTGCATCTGGCCATTGCGGCAATGTGGCGGCACTCATGGGCTGGCCGCAAATAATGTCAATGCGCGATTGCCCTTTGCTCTGCTGCTGCAATTCCCGCGGCGTTCCCATGGCCACGATCTTGCCTTCGTCGATAATCGCCACGCGATCGCACAGCCGCTCTGCTTCTTCTATGTAATGGGTGGTCAGCACCACGGTGCGCTTCTCTGATTTCATCTCTTCAATCAGCCCGTGGATTTCCAGCCGGATCTGCGGATCAAGGCCGGTCGTCGGCTCGTCGAGAAAAAGCAGTTGCGGATCATTGACCAGCGCCAGCGCCAGGGCCAGTCGCTGTTTCTGTCCGCCGGAAAGCGTTTCATAATAAGCCGCGCGCTTCTCCCACAACTGCAACCGCTTCAGCAGTTGCTCTGACTTCAAGCTGCGACTATAGAAGGATCCAAACAGCTCCAGCGCTTCCTGCACTCGCATCTTGGCGGGCAGGTTGGTGGCTTGCAGGCAAACTCCAATGCGGTCTTTTAACTGCTGCTTTTGCCGGTCAGGATCAAATCCCAGCACTGTGGCATCTCCGCCGGTACGCGGACGCAAGCCTTCCAGGATTTCAATGGTGCTTGTCTTGCCCGCGCCGTTTGGGCCCAGCAGGCCAAACACTTCGCCTTCCGCAACCTGGAAGTCGATGCCTTTAACGGCCTCGACTTTGTCATATGTTTTTTTCAGTTGCTGAACGTGGATGACCGGCGATGTACTCATGAGTGAGTTCTAGAGTATGGGCGCATCCTGGTTATGTCCAGCCTCTATTACCACAGAGAGTTTTACATCGGTCTTCAGGCGGTTCAAAACACTTCATGGATCGGGTATACGTAAACCAGATACAGGTAGAAAAAGGCAAATGAGATAACCAGAATTATTACTCCAAGTACTGGGGAGCTCACCTTGATGCCCTTCAGGCTCGCCTCGATATCGGTCGCCTGGGCCGCAGCGGCCCCTTTGCCGGAGAGTCCTTTATGGAACTGAATAGCGGCAAAATAAATTCCGGCAAAAACCAGAATGAGCACGGTGGCAAAAATTAATTTGGATGATACAAACTGCCAGGCAAAGACTCGTTGACGATGCTGAAATCCAGAAATGCGATAGCTGTAATACTCGCGCATGGCAGAGAAGTAGAGTTGCTGCGTAGCCGGATCGTTCAGCGCGGGGTCTGGCGCTTTAGGTATGAATGATCCGCTTTCTTCCTGCTGAGCCCCATGGCCCGCTTCTGGCGCATCTTCCCCGGGAGCCGGGGTGGGCTGCTTTTGCGCTGCCTGAGCGGATTCATTTTTGCGAATCTGCTGTTGCAGGTTCCTTTTTATGGCGCCGGAATCCAACCCTTGCTTAGAAGATGCGCCCGGAGCCTGCGGAACGGCAATGGCTTGTGCGCCACTTAGCAGGGCTGCTGCCGACAGCATAGTTATCAGGACCGCCGACTTTGATTTCATCTTACTTGGCCAGCAGCTTGTTGATCGTATCGATCCGCGACCCAAGAATTTGATATACATTCTTTCCGTTCCCTTCCGAGCGCACGTAATCCTGCACCATGGTGTCATCATTGACGAGCGCTTTCATGATCGAAAGCAGCGTTGCATTTTCGCTTAGGGCCCAGCGGCTGTCCTGTGGAGGAGGAGGAGGGGTCGGTGGCTGTGTCTCAATGCATTGATATGCTAGCCTCCTCTTTCCATCGGGCTCAATGATCACGGTACGGCAACCGTTGGGAAGAACCGTCCTGCCGTCGGGGTAATGGATTTCAACCTCTCCAGTAGCAGAGATAGCCGCTTTCCTGCCGGTCCCTAAAGCGGGCTGCCCCGATCGGGAAGACGGCCCTGAATCACCGTTGCCGGTCTTTTTCGCGTAAAAACCGAAGATCGCGCTACCCGAACGAAAAGTACCGGCCATAGCCGATTTGTCTCCAGTGAACAAAAAAGCTTCAAACGCCTGCGCGCCACTGAGAGACACAATGTCAAATCGCATCCTTCGGCTTGCCGTGTCCATGCTCACGATGTGCCCCTGTTGTAGATGAGTTTCCTTGGCGCCTTTCAGCGCAATCGTAAGCCCGCACCATGGCGTGCCCGCACAAGGCTGTGAAGAATTGCGGATGACCAGCGTTCCCGGCTCGCCATTTTGATTCAACTCAAACTCGCCGATCCAGTCGCTCACGGTTGTTTGTCCGGGTGCATTGCAACTCATCAGAAGAATGGCAAGCCCCAGCAGGCATTTCACATGTTTCATGGTCGCTCCCTCAAAAATGGGCCAGTGGAACATAACCGGATTCGTCAGCACACGGCAACTCATAGTCTCCATCCTCCGCCAAGGCACTCTATGAAAAGGTAGTGCAGGAATAACGCAGACCGTTTCATCAGGAAGCAGCCCTCACGGCAACTTTGCGCCGGCAAGGCACTTTGCAATCAGCGCGCTCAGGGTTTACCCTTCTGGCGCAAGCTCCAAAACGAAGGACGCTCTTCTAATGGTCAAGAGAACCGCTGTCGCGCTTGTCTGTCTTTTTCTGGCCTTTACTCTTCACGCTCAGACCGCCGATCCCCAGTTGCTGGCGGAAATCAACAAGATCAAGGCCATTGACAACCATTCGCATCCGCCGAAGCTTGTGGCCGCCGGCGAGAAAGATGATGACTTCGACGCGCTACCCTGTGATCCTCTGGAGCCGAGCGATCCCACCACCATCACGCGCCCGGACAATCCTGAATACATCGCTGCGTGGAAGGCCTTGTACAACTATCCCTATAACGACCACAGCCCGGAGCATGTAAAGGAACTGCTTCAGTCCAAGCAGAAGGTGATGCAGGAACAGGGCGACAATTATCCCAACTGGGTCCTTGACCAACTCGGCATTGAAACCGAACTGGCCAACCGTGTGGCCCTGGGACGCGGCCTGCAACCGCCGCGCTTCCGCTGGGTTCCCTTTGACGACGCACTGATGTTCCCCTTGAAAAATTCCAGTCTGGCCAGTGAAACGCCGGACCGCAAGTTTTTCTTCCAGCGCGAATCCATGCTGCTGCGCCGCTACCTTAAAGACATAGACCGTGACGGGCTGCCGCCAACGCTTCCCGATTACGTTGCTAAAGTGATTACGCCGGTGCTGGAAATGCAGAAGAAAAATGGCGCGGCGGCCATTAAGTTTGAAGCCGCTTACCTGCGCTCGCTCGACTTCGGCCCCGCCGAGCCTCTTCAGGCGGTCCAGCAGGTTTACGCGCACTTCATCAAAGGCGATGTTCCCCTTACGCACGACTACACACGGCTGCAGAACTTCCTCTTCCGCTATATCGCGCACGAAGCTGGACGCCTGGGCCTGCCGGTGCACATACATACCGGCGGTGGCTGCGGCAGCTACTTTATGCTGATGGGGTCAAATCCGGCGCTGCTTGAATCCGTCCTCAATGACGCTTCACTGCGCAAGACCAACTTCGTTCTGCTCCATGGTGGCGCCGGTGCTTTCACCAAGTACACCGCGTACCTTCTCATGAAACCCAATGTTTATGCCGACTTTTCCGAGCAAACATGGCTCATTTCCACCCGCAAGCTGAGTGAAATCGTCCGTGACTTCCTGGAGTGGTATCCGGAAAAAATCATGTTCGGGACAGATCTCTATCCCAACACCCCGGAAATCAACTGGGAAGAAATTGGCTGGCAAACCACGCAATCCGGCCGTGAAGCGCTGGCTATCGCTCTTACGGGCATGATGCAGGATGGCGAAATCACCCGCGAACGAGCGCTGGAGCTCGCCCATCTGGTCTTGCATGACAATGCGGCCAAACTGTACGGATGGGCAAAAGGCGCAAAGTAATCGGAGCGAAACATCCGCAGTGGCATGCGCTCGGAGCTGCACCCTTAGAAAAAGATTTTCACACCCTATTCGTCTCAAAATAAGACACTTTAGGGACTTAGATTTTAATGTGTTTTCCTTAACTTACTGCTTGACTTGGACTAAAGACGCTGCAAAACTCAGCTTGTTCATTCGACCGTTCCCTCGATGGTCTGGTGTCATACAAAGCAGTCGGCAGTCTTTTATTCGGAACTTGTCTCTTAGGTTTTTTGTTGTAAACACGGCGTGAGCCGCGTGGGCCGAACCCGACGGGTAGGGATTCACTTCTGGGATTTCCATTGAGTCACGTTTGTGCTCTTGCCGGATTCCTGGGCGTGAATGCAGGAAAAGGGGGCACTCTCAAAATGGACTTCCAGGACAAAGTTCTCAAGTGTGTGGATTGCGGCGCCGACTTCGTTTTCACCGCTGGCGAACAACTCTTCTTCCACGATAAACAATTCAAAAACGAACCTAAACGCTGCAAAAACTGCAAGGGTAAACGCGCCCAGGCACTGGGACTGCCGCAAAACGGCGGCAACTACCAAAGGGTGGAAACCAAGGCCGTCTGCTCCGGATGCCAGCGGGAAACTACCGTGCCGTTCAAGCCAACGCAGGGCCGTCCGGTTTTTTGCCGGGAATGCTTCCAGCAGCGCAAGACGAGTGCTGCTACCGCCTAACTAAATTTTCTCCGTAACCAGGCCCCGTGAGCTCAGGGGCTGCGGTGTGTCCTTAGGGGACGCGGGCTTCTTTGCGTCTATTTGAGGTTTTTAAGCAGGCTTCTTGGCCGCCTGTGAAGCTTTTCCCTTGGCGCCGGACTTTGTACCTGTCTCCTGTTTCTGGTCTTCATGCTGGATTAACAGCACTTCAATGCGGCGCAGCAGATCGTCGGTATTCATGGGCTTCACCAGCATGGAGTTTGCGCCCTGCGTCTTCCAGTCGCCGCCCAGCAGGGGATAGGCCGTCAAAATGGCCACTGCGGGGTTGTATTCCGTCTTCTTGGCCGCGCGAATCACGTCGTAACCGGCCTTGTCATGCTCCATTTTCATGTCGGTGATAACCATGTGGTAAACATTGGCCTTCAGCTTGGCAATGGCTTCTTTGGCTGAGCTGGCGGTTTCCACCTCAAAATGGTGGATTTCCAGAATGGTCTTGAGCGTAAGCAGTATGGCCAGTTCGTCATCAACCAACAGAATGCGGCGTTTCATGTGAACTCCAGGGGGAATCTTGAATCGCTTTAAATCGCGCTATTAAGATGCAGCCAGCTTTGGTATTGGTTGTGAGCTGCTGCACGCGTGCTGCTTCGGAAACTCCCATTATAATACCTTTCGTGCCTCGATTTTTTGTCCAAAGTTTTGGCTGCCGCGCCACCCAGGCGGATGGGGCTGCCTTAGAGCGCCAACTTGCGACACAAGGCCTGTCACAGGCTCATTCTGCCGGGGAAGCTGATGTTGTCGTACTTAATACTTGTACGGTTACCGCTGCTGCCGATCAGGACGCTCGCGCCTCGGTCCGGCGAATCCATCGCGAAAATCCAGCGGCAAAAATCATGGTCACAGGTTGCTATGCCCAGCGCGCTCCGCAGGAGATTGCGTCCCTGCCGGGCGTGACCTGGGTTGTGGGAAATTCTCATAAGCATCGCGTGGCGGAGATTGCCGCCAGTGCAGAATTCCACCCGGAAATTCAGGCTCAATCCTTTGAGGCTGCTTCCATATCGCATGCGCTTGGCGATCCTGCAATTAATGAACGTGGACCCCAGAATTTTGTCTCTCTTGAAACTGTGGCGCTCTCTGCCCCGGCGTTCACTCTCGTAGGGGATATCTTTGCCCACACCGAACTGATCGCCGCACCGGTTTTCGCCGGCGACAGCATCGCTGAAAAAACGCGCCCTAACCTAAAGGTGCAGGATGGATGCGACAACCGCTGCTCATTCTGCATTATTCCCAGCGTTCGCGGCCAGAGCCGATCGATGAAGCTTGATCGCGTGCTTGAAGAAGCGAACGCGCTGGTTGCGGCGGGATATCGTGAGATTGTGCTTAGCGGCATCAACCTTGGCCGCTGGGGCCGCGACTTCCAGCCGCAACAGAGGTTTGAAGAGCTCGTCCGCGCGCTTTTGGAGCACACTGGCATTGAAAAGATCCGCATCAGTTCCGTCGAACCCATGGACTGGAGCGACGACCTGATCGCGCTGGTCGCCGGTTCCCCGCGAATCGCCAAACATGCGCATGTTCCGCTCCAATCCGGCAGCGACCGAATCCTGCGCCGCATGCACCGCAAGTATCGCCCGTGGCATTACGCTGAGAAGATCAGAAAGATTCATGAAGCCATGCCAAATGCGGCGATCGGCGCCGATGTCATGGTGGGCTTCCCCGGCGAAACCGATGAGCTTTTTGAAGAAAGCCGGAGCTTCATCGAACATTTGCCGTTTACTTATCTGCACGTGTTCACGTACTCGTCGCGACCGGGCACGCCTTCAGCGGCCATGCCAGATCAGGTGCCTGTGCACGTGGCGCGCGAACGCAATCGCGTGTTGAGAGAACTAGCTGCGGAAAAGAATCTCGGGTTTCGCAAAACATTTATCGGACAAAGCCTCGACGTGATTACATTGCAGGCAAGTATTAAAAATGGCACAGAAGCCCTCAGCGATAACTATCTGAAAATCACGATTCCGGGCCATCACCAACCGAATCAATGGAAGACAGTTCAAATCGAAAGCATTGGCGCTGAGAATCTGATTGCCCAGGCAAACGAGGCTCCCTTGAGTTCACTTACAATTTAAACGTCATTTTGCCGATACACAAAAATGCTATTACTTGCAAGTAATAAAGCTAAAAGAGTTTTTAGTTAGCCTACTTTCTAACTATCTCATAGCCATGTTCAGCTAATAAGAAACTTGATTTAGCAACCTGCTCAGGTTAATTTATCCTACGCAACTTTGAAAAAATCATCTCACATACAGCTTGGCTTGCTGGCCACATTTGTTCTTTCCCTCACTTCATGCCAACGGAAAGAAATGCAGCGTTGCGTTGATGAAAGCCAGATCGTTGTCGACGATCACTATTGCGAGATCAATGACGCCCACTATCGCTGGTATTACGGGGGTGGTGGAAACTATGGGGCGGGCTCCGCAGCAAGCGGCGGCAGCTTTTCACCTCATTCCGGCATGACCGGTGTAACATCTTCCAGCGTGAGCAGGGGTGGATTTGGCAGTTCAGGCGGACACGGCAGCGGCGGCGCTGGCGAATGAGACGCCTTTCCGTTACACCCCGCGATGGCTGGCAGAAAAAGGTCGCCCGTTCTGGCCTACTCTACCATTCACCCACGAACCCTGCGACAGGCGAAGCCATCCCTTACTGGGATGAATCGGCTTACTATCTTTTTTCATCGCGCGAAATAGATCTATTGGAAAAAGCCACAAACGATCTGCAAGAAATGTGTCTTGCCGCTGGGCAATTCATCATCGATAAAAACCGTTTCACCGATCTGAATATTCCCGAAACAGCAGTTCCAGCTATCAAGGAGGCATGGGAAGAAGAGCCGCCAGCTATCTATGGGCGGTTTGATTTGGCCTATGACGGTTCGGGGCCACCGAAGCTGCTGGAATACAACGCTGACACGCCAACTTCATTAGTAGAAGCTGCCGTGATCCAGTGGCAGTGGCTGGAGGACTGCTTTCCCGGATCTGATCAGTTCAATTCAATCCATGAACGCCTGATCTCGAAATGGAAAGAGCTTAAAGCCTACGTTGCCTCACCCGTCTACTTTGCCGCGCTGGAGGACATGGAAGACATAATCACCGTAACGTATATGCAGGATACGGCGGATCAGGCGGGGCTGCGCACCAAACGAATTCTAGTGCCGGATATCGGTTGGGACAGTAACCAGAAGCGCTTCGTCGATCTTGACATGAAGATCATCAAGACGATCTTCAAGCTTTATCCATGGGAGATGATGCTGAAAGATGAATTTGGCTCTAATGCGCTCGCAACCATTGGCCAGGTACAGTGGATGGAGCCGATCTGGAAAATGATGTTCTCCAACAAGGGCCTGCTCGCCATCTTGTGGGAAATGTATCCGGGCCATGCAAACTTGCTTGAGGCCCACTTGAATAATCCAGGAACAATGACAGAGTATG